>Ga0335397_10006232_pt1 | contig 15427 bp, 18 predicted proteins | sample MAT04_FD_205740 | JGI IMG/M metagenome (GOLD analysis project Ga0335397, IMG submission 205740) | Freshwater microbial communities from Lake Fryxell liftoff mats and glacier meltwater in Antarctica - MAT-04 (spades assembly) (version 2) ... | reverse complement strand
CGTCAAAGGCTTGAATCAGAGTATGGTGGAGGCTGGCCTGTGCGACCCCGGCGCAAAGTCACCCGCAACCCGTTACGGGCGCTTACAAGCCCCGAGCCGCGTGGCTTACTGAACACGACCAATGTGCAGGCAGTGACCAACGGCGTGAACGGCGCGTCACTAGCTACTACCCGCTATGCCAACCTGTTCAGCGGCGCACAAGCCATATTGCAAGCCGATGGCGCCATGCCTACCAGCATCATCTGCAGCCCCCGCACCAAGGTAGGTTTGGCATCACTGATGGACACGACCAATCAACCAATGCGTATGCCCGCCATGCTTGAAAGTTTGCCCATCATTGCCACCAGCCAAATCAGCAATGCCTTGACCGTTGGTTCAAGCACTGACTGTTCGCAGATTTTCATGGGAAATTTCTCACAGATGGCTTTCATGATGCGTGAGCGTTTGAGCATCCAACTGGCTACCGAGCTATACGCTGGCACCGGACAAATCGGTTTCTTTGCGCATGCCCGAGTAGACGTCGCTGTGATGTACCCGAAAGCGTTTGCAGCCATCACCGGCGTGCGTCCGTAATCAAAGAATTTGGGGCTTTGCATTAATGCGCAGGTCAGCCCCTATCGTCCGTTAGTCGCTGAGTGTGGACGTTAACTTAACCGCGACAGCCTGCAGCCCAACTCGTAAGGCGTGCAGGCACCCCCCCCCCGGGCATCAAAACCTTAGGGCAATGTGACCCCCGACCGGCAGTTCCTGTTCATTTTGACAAACATGGAGAAATCCCATTATGCGAAAAACACATAACGCGACATTGCTGCACGCCCGAGCGATGATGCAGCGCAAAAACGCACGTTTACAGCCGCCGCCTGGTACGCCCGATGCACAAGCGATTGTGTGGAGTCTGACCGTGGACAACTTGCCCGCTGAGTGGTTCGCATCCGAGCAAATCCCGATGCTGCAGGCCTATTGCAGGCATGTTTGCAGGGCTGACCAGATCGAGGCGGCGCTGGCTGGGCTGGATCCACTGGAAAACCTAGAGCAGTACGACAAGTTGACCAAGCTGGCTGCAGGCGAAAGCGCCAAAATCGCCATGCACGCCCGTTCGATGCGGCTGACGCAACAGGCACGATTCAAGGCTGAGACCGCCCACGGCCATGCTGTGGCCGCTGCAGGCGTGGCGGCAATGGAGTTCGACGGCTTCGACGAGTTGCTGGCATGACCACTATTGAGCAGCTACGCCTAGAGACCGGGAAAGCCCTGCGCAAGCAACGCGCCGAAACCGCCCAACTGTGCGACCTGCTGACCGCCCTGGCGCAAGTCGTTGACGACCAACAGACCAAGCTGCACGAACTAGAGGCGCGACTGATCGAACTAGAGTGACACCCCCGGGGGGCCTGAAACCTTAGGGCGTCGCAATCTCGGACACGGACAGATTATTTCCCCCATAAAAGGAATTCAACAAATGGCAGGCATCAAAGGAAAATCAGGCGGCGCGCGAATTAACTCTGGTGGCGCACGCCCTGGCGCTGGCAGGCCACCAAACCCGCCGACATTGTCGAACGCGCCGGGCAGTGCTGACCCGCTGGTGTTCCTGCGCGACCGCGAACTGGATATGCGCCTGCGGATTGATGCAGCCAAGGCAATGATGCCGTTCGCGCACACGAAAACGGGTGAAGTCGGCAAGAAGGAGGAACAGGTCACGGCAGCAAAGCTGGTTAGCACTGGCCGGTACGCACCGAGCAAGCCGCCGATGAAGTTGGTTCGCTGAACTGAGCGCATCACAGCGCACCAAGTACACAGCCAGGCGCAAGCAGATCCGCGAGGCTATGTGCCCGACGCCGAAAGTTCAACAGACAGCGCTTGACGTTGGGACAGTTGGTGAGCGACTGACTGAGGCCGAGGAGCGGGAAGAAATACAGGTGGGAAAACTTTTTCCACCTGAAATTGGCTACGGAAAGCCGCCACCTCAAACCCTGTCCTTCGCCGCCGAAACCGCCCTTATAACGGGCGAGTCAGTCTGACACGCAGTTGGTTACATCGTTTTTGTTGGTCTGGTTTAGCGCAGTTGGTGAAAGTGTCAGATGTGGATTTTGTGGTCTGCGAACCACGGGTAACAGGAAAATTTAAATCTGTTACCCCGGTGTTACCCTGAGCCGTCTTTGCTACCTTTTTAGTAGCAGAAAACCCACTGTTTATGGCCTGTCCGGAGGGGATCGAACCCCCGACCCTCAGCTTAGAAGGCTGATGCTCTATCCAACTGAGCTACGGACAGAATGCTAGGGTTTGTAGTAACCCTGAAACAAATAAGCCAGAGACTTTGCTCTGGCTAAAAATGATGGTCGGGGCGAAAGGATTCGAACCTTCGACCCTCTGGTCCCAAACCAGATGCGCTACCAGGCTGCGCTACGCCCCGACAGCAAGTATTCTAACCGCTTGAACGGCCTCTCCATCCTGAGGTGGAATATATTTATAGTCCACTTCACATTACGGCAACTCTTTTGTCAAACAACGCAATTTCCCTAACTTGGCTAGAGCCTGGTCTCGCCTTTCCACCAGTGGAGCGCGCATGGGGCGCCGAATCTGATGCCCCGGGCCTGCTGGCGGCTGGCGGCGACCTGACGATACACACCTTGCGGGCGGCCTACTCCAGCGGAATTTTTCCCTGGTTCAGCGAGGGCCAGCCGAACCTCTGGTGGAGCCCGGACCCGCGCATGGTGTTGAAAGTATCGGATTTTCGACTGCACCGATCCTTCCGAAAGACCCTGACCCGATTCAGAAGCGACGCACGCTGTGAAATTCGCTTTGATACCGCATTTTCCGACGTCATCCAGTCGTGTGCCAGCGCATCAAGGCATGGCCAACCGGGAACCTGGATTCTGCCGGCCATGGTGCAGGCCTACACGCGTCTTCACGAAGCAGGCGACGCACACAGCATCGAAACCTGGGTTGACGGCAAGCTGGCAGGAGGGCTTTACTGCGTTGCCTTGGGCCGAGCGGTTTTTGGGGAATCGATGTTTGCCCACACGCCCGATGCATCCAAAATTGGATTGGCTTCGCTGGTGGCCTTCTGCCGCGCAAATGCCATCACCCTGATTGACTGCCAACAAAACACGGCGCACCTGGCTTCGCTCGGGGCTTCGGAAATTCCGCGTAGCGACTTTTTGTCACAGGTTCACATGGCTATCAAAGAACCCAACGTGGACTGGCATTTCTCCCCCCTATACTGGGACTACATTTTCCCGGACTGACGCATTCACCGTGACAGACCTCAAAGACCTCCCGCTGCAAACACTGCAGTTTTATGCCACAGCGCCTTATGAGTGCAGTTATCTGCCGAACCGGCAGGCCCGCTCCCAAGTCGCGACACCCAGCCACCTGATCAACAACGCAACCTATTCCGAGTTGGTTACCAAGGGATTTCGCCGCAGCGGGATGTTCACTTACCGCCCCTACTGCGACGGCTGCCAGGCCTGCACTCCGTTGCGCGTGGTCGTAGACCAGTTCAAACCCGGCAGAAGCCAACGACGTGCTTGGACTCAACACCAGACCTTGTCGGTTCGCGTACTCAAGCTCGGCTTTGTGCCTGAGCATTACGCACTCTACCTGCGCTACCAGAACAACCGGCATGCCGGCGGCGGCATGGACGAAGACAGCATTGACCAATACACCCAGTTCCTGCTGCAAAGCCGCGTGAATTCCAGACTCGTTGAGTTCCGCGCGCCTTCGAACGATGGAATACCCGGGGCGCTGAAAATGGTCTCCATACTGGACGTTCTGGACGATGGTCTTTCTGCGGTTTACACATTCTTTGAGCCTGAAGAAAAATCCAGTTTTGGAACCTTCAACGTACTGTGGCAAATTGAACAGGCGAAACTCCTGGGGCTTGCCTTTGTGTATTTGGGGTACTGGATACAGGAAAGCCCGAAGATGAGCTACAAAGCCCGTTTTGCCCCCATGCAACTATTGGTTGACAGTCAATGGTCCACATTCTCCAGCACGACCCCTGCCTCAGACTAAGTTGCCAACGCACCGTTTGTCCATGGGTCTGGTGTCGTGGTCACACGATAAGATAGAGGCAAAGAAAGCACCATGGCAAAAAAAGACCCCGACATTCCCAGTGTTCCCGCCGTTCAGGTACTCGAACGGATGTTTACACTGATCGACGTACTCGCGTCGCGTGAGGAAGCCATCTCGCTGAAGGAAATCAGCGAAAAAGCAGGACTCCATCCATCAACTACCCACCGCATCCTGAATGACCTGGCGATTGGCCGTTTTGTAGATCGCCCCCAAGCGGGCAGTTATAGACTGGGAATGCGACTGCTTGAATTGGGGAACTTGGTCAAAGGACGGCTCAACGTCCGTGATGCAGCCGTGGTTCCGATGCGAGAGCTGCACAAGCTCACCCAGCAACCCGTCAATTTAAGCATGCGCCAAGGCGACGAAATCATCTACGTTGAGCGCGCCTACAGTGAACGCTCCGGAATGCAGGTCGTGCGAGCCATTGGAGGACGCGCCCCCTTGCACCTCACGTCGGTCGGCAAGCTGTTTCTTGCAGCAGATGATCCCCAGCGGATTCGCGCCTATGCGGCTCGCACAGGTTTACAAGGGCACACCAAAAATAGCATTACGCAATTGGAAGATCTGGAGCGGGAACTGTCCAAGGTCCGTCAATATGGCCAAGCAAATGACAACGAAGAGTTGGAGCTCGGGGTGCGCTGCATGGCTGCAGGTGTCTACGATGACCAGAACAAACTTATTGCCGGACTTTCCATTTCAGCCCCCTCGGGGCGAATGGAAGAAAGTTGGTTACCCAAACTCAAAGAAACGGCACGACTTATTTCCGAAGCACTGGGACACAAGCCCAGCACCGTTCGGTAATTCGCTAAAAATCAGTTAGAAATAACGGCGTGGTCTGCGTGAATGCTGGCCACAGGAGATGTTTTACTCGCCACCGCTGGAATGGATTCAACCCAGCGCTTGACTCGCTCCGCATCACCCAGACGACTGAGTTTCCCAGCTGAGTCCAGAAATACCATGATGATTTTTCGGCCCGCAACTTTGGCCTGCATGACCAGACACTGGCCGGCCTCATTGATGTAGCCCGTCTTTTGCAGCCCAATGTCCCAAGCCGGGTTCTTTACCAGCCGATTGGTATTGTTGTATTGCAAAGTTCGATCCCCGACGGCAACCTGATAACCGGTAGACGTGGACAGTTCGCGCAAGGTTGGATCACCATAGGCGAAATTCACCAACGTCGCCAGATCGCGCGCGCTCGACTGATTTTTACTCGACAGACCAGTCGGCTCAACATAGCTGGTGTCATTCATGCCAAGCGTTTTGGCCCGCGTATTCATCAGCCCTACAAACATTGGCAGTCCGCCTGGGTAGCTGCGCCCCAACGCATGTGCCGCTCGGTTTTCACTGGACATCAATGCCAGATGCAACAATTCGCCCCGGGTCAACGCGGTGCCAACCCTCAGGCGAGATGAGCTCCCTTTTTCCAGATCCACATCGGCTTGGGTGATCTCGATCACTTCGTCCATTGGCAACTTGGCTTCGCTGATTAGCAAGCCAGTCATAAGCTTGGTTAGGGACGCAATAGGTAGCACCGCCAGCTCATTCTTTCGAAACAGCACTTCTTTCGTATCCTGGTCGACCACAAACGCGACACTGGACTTCAAATCCAGTGCATCACGCGCGCCATGCAATCCGGCCAACTCCCCGAATGACGGCGCCTTTGGTACCGCCGCAATGCGCACAGCCACCCGCTTTCGCACCAGCTGACCCTTTGCCACCGGGCGTTTCATGACCCGGGGTTTGTCCGCACCTGCCTGGTGTTGAGATGTGACCGCATACACAGGCGTCATACCCATCGAAGACAGCACAACAAGCAGCCCCAGCCGGGAAAAGAGTCGTTTCATGGTGTTTTCCAACGCTGCAGCAAGGCGAATCGCCAGAAATCTGGCCAACAGCATTACCGTCTAGTGAGAGTTTAATCAAAAAAGTCGCGCAAGATCAACTACTTGCGCGACAAACTTCAACAAATTGGTAAGCAATTGGGGTTCACCCTAACCCTGCGCGGCTACGCGATCCGCTTTGCTATGCAATTTATTAAGTGCGCTCAGGTATGCTTTTGCGGAAGCGACCACGATATCGGGATCCGAGCCGACGCCATTGACCACTCTTCCGCTATTTTGCAGACGCACGGTCACCTCGCCCTGGCTCTCGGTGGAGCCGCTGATCGCATTGACGGAATAAAGCACCATTTCGGCGCCACTTTTAACGTGCCCTTCAATGGCCTTTAGCGAAGCGTCCACAGGTCCATTGCCTTCAGAAGAGCCTTTAACTTCTTTGCCGTCAACGGTAAACACAATACTGGCTTGTGGCCGCTCGCCGGTCTCGCTGTGCTGCGACAACGAGACAAAACCATACTGTTCCTTGACGTGCGTTACGCTTTCATCACTCACCAAGGCAAGTATGTCTTCGTCGAATATCTCACTCTTGCGATCTGCAATCTCCTTGAATCTGGCAAACGCGGCATTGATGTCTGCTTCACTTTCCATCTGAACGCCCAGTTCCTGCAAGCGTTGCTTGAACGCATTTCGACCGCTCAACTTTCCCAGAACAATCTTGTTGGCGGTCCACCCCACATCCTCGGCCCGCATGATTTCATAGGTATCGCGTGCCTTCAGCACACCATCCTGGTGAATGCCGGAGGCGTGGGCAAATGCATTGGCACCCACCACCGCCTTATTGGGCTGCACAACAAAGCCGGTGGTTTGGCTGACCATGCGACTGGCCGCCAGAATGTGCCGGGTATCGATGCCCAGCTCCAGTCCGAAGTAGTCTTGCCGGGTCTTGATGGCCATCACAACCTCTTCCAGGCTGCAGTTGCCAGCACGCTCTCCCAGACCGTTTATGGTGCACTCCACTTGCCGTGCACCGCCAATCTTGACCCCTGCCAAAGAATTCGCCACAGCCATACCCAAATCATTGTGGCAGTGCACAGACCAAATAGCCTTATCGGAATTGGGGATTCGCTCACGAAGGGTCTTGATAAAGTTGCCGTATAACTCAGGTATCGCATATCCCACCGTATCGGGAACGTTGATGGTCGTGGCACCTTCATGGATGACGGCTTCCAGGATCCGGCACAAAAAGTCGACATCACTGCGATAACCATCCTCCGGACTGAATTCAACATCCGCCACCAGGTTCCGGGCAAATCGCACCGACTGCTTGGCCTGCTCAAACACCTGGTCAGGTGTCATGCGCAGCTTCTTCTCCATGTGCAATGGCGAAGTTGCGATGAATGTGTGAATGCGAGCGTTATTTGCACCTTTGAGCGCTTCAGCCGCGCGCGAAATGTCACGGTCATTGGCTCGTGACAACGAGCAAATGGTGGCATCCCGGATGGTGTTGGCGATCAGTTGGACTGCTTCAAAGTCTCCGTTTGAACTTGCCGCAAAACCGGCCTCAATGACGTCCACCTTCAGACGCTCAAGCTGGCGGGCAATACGCAACTTTTCATCGCGCGTCATGGACGCACCCGGCGACTGTTCGCCATCACGCAAAGTGGTGTCAAAAATGATTAGTTTGTCAGCCAATTCAAAACTCCTTTTGTTCGTTTGATGCCCGTCAATCGATTTACTTGTGCAGTCCACGCTCGTCAGGCTCTTCGGTTGACGTACTGATCAAACTGGTCTGAACGCCCTTGGCTTTGCGCCATCCGTACACAGCATATCCACTCAAACCATAAATTACAAAGGTGCCAAACATGACAGTGGGCGGATCAATGTTCACAACGGCGATTCCAAGTGCAATCAGCACAATGACCACAAAGGGTACGCTTCGCTTCATGCTCACATCCTTGAAACTGTAAAAAGGCACGTTGGTCACCATTGTTAATCCGGCATACAGTGCCAACAGGAACATAGCCCAAGCGACGGTCGGGCCTTTGATGCCAAGATCCGTACACAGCCATATAAAGCCGGCCACTAATGCCGCAGCGGCAGGAGATGGAAGCCCCTGGAAAAATCGCTTGTCCACCACGGACGTGTTCACGTTGAAGCGAGCCAGACGCAAGGCTGCACAAGCACAGTAGACAAAGGCCGCAAACCAGCCCCACCGACCCAAGCCCCGGAGTGCCCATTCATAAGAAATAAGTGCAGGCGCGGCACCGAACGAAACCATGTCAGAGAGGGAGTCCATTTGCTCTCCAAACGCGCTCTGGGTATTGGTCATCCGCGCCACCCGCCCGTCCAGACTATCGAGAACCATGGCACAGAAAATACCGACTGCAGCCAGGTCGTACCGACCATCCATCGCCATCACGATGGAATAGAACCCTCCAAAGAGCGCCGCCAAGGTGAACAGATTGGGCAACACATAGATGCCTTTGCGCCGTTTGCGCACCAGTACAGCATCATTATCGGTAACGCCAGAATCTGTTCCATCATGCATAAGTTCTCCTTGCCAAGCCGGTCCGGCCGCGCGCCAAACGTCGAAGTGTAAGCCAGTCACAGGTGGATTTCCCTGCGCCATGTACGGGTCAAAAATAAAGGCCACCGAGGTGGCCTTTATCAAAACGCCTTGAAGGCGTTAGTTGCGAGTCTGATCGACCAGCTTGTTCTTTTTAATCCAGGGCATCATTGCGCGCAAGGTTTCACCGACTTGTTCAATTTGGTGCTCCGAAGTCAAACGACGACGGCTCAGCAAGGTAGGAGCGCCGGCCTTGTTTTCCAGGATGAAGCTCTTGGCGTATTCGCCCGTCTGAATATCCTTCAGACACTGACGCATCGCGTCTTTGGTCGCGCTGGTCACGATGCGCGGGCCAGTGACGTACTCGCCATACTCTGCGTTGTTGGAAATCGAATAATTCATGTTGGCGATGCCGCCTTCATAGATCATGTCAACGATCAGTTTGAGTTCATGCAAGCACTCAAAGTAGGCCATTTCTGGTGCATACCCGGCTTCTACCAAAGTCTCAAAGCCCGCTTTGATCAGTTCGACCGTACCACCGCACAAAACGGCCTGCTCACCGAACAGATCCGTCTCGGTTTCTTCACGGAAATTGGTCTCAATGATGCCGGCCTTGCCGCCACCGTTGGCCATGGAGTAGCTCAGTGCCAAATCGCGGCTACGCCCCGATTTATCCTGGTGCACTGCAATCAGATGGGGAACGCCGCCACCCTGGGCATAGGTTCCGCGCACGGTATGCCCGGGCGCCTTGGGAGCGACCATCCAGACATCCAGGTCCGCGCGAGGCGTAACCAAACCGTAATGCACGTTGAAGCCGTGAGCAAACACGAGTGACGCGCCCTGCTTGATGTTGGGCTCAATGTCGTTGGTATAGACCGACCCGATTTGCTCGTCCGGCAGCAAAATCATGACCACATCAGCCGATTTCACCGCATCGGCCACTTCCGCGACCTTCAAACCTGCTTTTTCCACCTTGGGCCAAGAGGCTCCGCCTTTACGCAAACCGACCACCACTTTCACGCCGCTGTCGTTCAAATTTTGCGCGTGGGCGTGACCTTGGCTTCCGTAGCCAATGATGGCAACGGTCTTGCCCTTGATGAGACTCAGGTCGCAATCCTTGTCATAAAAAACTTTCATCTTCTCTCCGAAATAAATAGTGGCGAAAGGCGCCTGGTTGCTAAAAACTATCCAAACTCACGCAAAAAAAATTACACGCGCAAAATGCGCTCACCCCGCCCGATGCCACTTGAGCCGGTTCGCACGGTCTCAAGAATTGCAGCGCGCTCAAGCGCTTCCAGAAACGCGTCATTCTTGGACTGGTCACCTGTCAGTTCAATGGTGTAGCTCTTGTCCGTTACATCGATGATCCGCCCGCGAAAAATATCCGCCATGCGTTTCATCTCTTCGCGCTCTTTGCCAACCGCTCGTACCTTGACCATCATGAGCTCACGCTCAATGTAGGCACCCTCGGTCAAGTCCACTACTTTAACCACTTCGATGAGGCGGTTCAGGTGCTTGGTGATCTGTTCAATAACGTCGTCAGAACCCGTGGTCTGAATGGTCATGCGGGACAAACTGGGGTCCTCTGTCGGCGCCACGGTCAACGATTCAATGTTGTAGCCACGGGCCGAAAACAACCCGACGACCCGTGAAAGAGCCCCTGGCTCATTTTCCAGCAATACAGCGATTATGTGTTTCATATTGATAGATTCCTCTTTTCGCTGCCCTCCCCCCAATGCGGTAACACCGGGGCTCGGCAAACAATAGATTCGTCAAATAAAGTTCAAGAAAAAAATGCGGCCCATTACAGGTCTTCTGACCCCAGCAACATTTCGGTAATACCCTTGCCAGCTTGCACCATGGGGAACACGTTCTCGGTAGGATCGGTTCTGAAGTCCATGAAGACCGTTCGGTCTTTCAACTTGCGGGCTTCGCGCAAAGCAGGCTCAACATCTTGCGGCTTTTCGATCAGCATGCCCACATGCCCATACGCCTCGGCCAGCTTGACAAAATTAGGGAGCGCATCCATGTAACTGTGACTGTAGCGGCCCTCATATTCGACCTCCTGCCACTGGCGAACCATGCCGAGGAAACGATTGTTCAGCGACACAATTTTGATGGGTGTGTTGTATTGCAGACAGGTTGATAGCTCCTGAATACACATCTGCACCGAACCCTCTCCAGTGATGCAAAAAACCTCGCTGTCGGGCTTGGCCAGTTTGACGCCCATAGCATAAGGAATACCCACACCCATGGTGCCAAGACCGCCTGAGTTGATCCAGCGGCGAGGTTCATCAAACTTGTAGTACTGTGCCGCCCACATTTGATGCTGCCCCACATCGGATGTGATGTACGTGTCAGCGTCCTTGGTCATGTTCCAAAGCGTCTCCACAACATACTGTGGCTTGATCACGTCGCCCTTGCCCAGACTATATTTCATGCAGTCGCGCTGGCGCCAGCCTTCGATCGTGTCCCACCAGGCACCCAGTGCTTGCGCGTCGGGTTTGGTTGTGCTTTCCTTGATCATGGCGATCATTTCGCTGAGCACGTCTTTCACATCGCCCACGATGGGAATGTCAACCTTCACACGCTTGGAAATGCTCGACGGATCAATGTCGATATGGATGATTTTTCGCTCATTCTGGGCGAAATGCTTGGGATTGCCGATGACACGGTCATCAAAGCGAGCACCCACCGCGAGCAGAACATCACAGTTCTGCATCGCATTGTTGGCCTCCACAGTTCCGTGCATCCCCAGCATACCCAAGAACTTGCGATCGCTTGCCGGATAGGCACCCAAACCCATCAGGGTATTGGTACAGGGATATCCCAGCATATCGACCAAGGTGCGCAACTCCGCGGATGCGTTGCTTAACAAAACCCCGCCGCCGGTGTAAATATAGGGACGCTTGGCTGCCAGAAGCAGCTGCAGCGCTTTGCGAATCTGTCCACCGTGGCCCTTGCGGACAGGGTTGTAAGAACGCATTTCGATCGATGTGGGATAACCTGTGTAAGGCACCTTCTTGAAGGAGACATCCTTTGGGATGTCCACAACGACCGGACCCGGACGGCCGCTGCGAGCAATGTGAAACGCTTTCTTCATCGTTTCAGCGATGTCGCGCGCATCTTTCACCAGAAAATTGTGTTTAACGATTGGACGGGTGATGCCGACGGTGTCGCACTCCTGGAACGCATCCAGACCAATGGCATGCGTTGGCACCTGTCCCGTGATGATGACCATGGGAATGCTGTCCATGTAGGCTGTCGCGATACCGGTAACCGCATTGGTTACACCAGGACCTGAAGTCACCAGCGCCACGCCCACATCTCCGGTCGCACGGGCATATCCATCGGCCGCGTGGACCGCTGCCTGCTCGTGGCGCACCAAAATATGCTGAATCGAATCCTGCTTGTAAAAAGCGTCGTATATGTGCAGCACAGCTCCGCCTGGGTACCCCCAGATGTACTTGACGTTCTCGGCCTGAAGAGCCTTGACCAGCACTTCAGCACCTCGAAGTTCCTGGGAGGCAGGTGAAACACCTTGAGTCTTGGCCGTGGCGGACGCGGCAACAGCCGACGTGATTTCGGATTTGGAAATTTCCATGATGAACCTTTGTGAATTTCTCTGACGAAAAACCTTGGGTGCCCCTTCGCAAACACTTGTGGAGTCGCGTCGGGACTTAAGATTAGGGTCATGGGCACACTGAATATTGCGCCGGACCAAAACCCGTTTGCCTTTTGATTGCAGTCGGCATTATCGCACTGAGTCACCGTATTTTCATAAAATCGGCAACGATATCAACCGAGCGGGTGCCATAATTCCTGCAAGTAGCAGGACGTGAAGGCCCTTTGTGTCTCAGCGTGTCTGCACAACATTCCTTTATTTCGTTGGCTTGTAGCAATTGGCATCTGAACTCGAACTCTCCGAATTTCTGAAAAGCGTAGAAAAGCGCGCTTTTAAACGGTCGGTGTATCACGTTCGCAACGATGAATCCGCTCTGGACATCGTTCAGGAAAGCATGATGAAGCTGGCGGAGCATTATGGACACAAGCCCGCTGAAGAGCTGCCAATGCTCTTTCATCGGATTTTGTCCAACTGCACACTGGACTGGTTTCGCAGGCAAAAGACACAAAATGCCCTGTTCACCAATATGGGGGACTTTGAATCCTCCAACGAAGAGGGTGATTTTGATCTGCTGGAAACATTGCACGCGTCAAACAGTCCTGAGCAAAACGAAAGCACGGAAACTCAGACCGAGCGGGCACAAACCTTGCGTGAGATCGAAACTGAGATTCAGCAACTACCTGCGCGTCAACGAGAAGCTTTCTTGATGCGTTACTGGGAAGAGCTGGATGTGGCAGAAACTGCTGCTGCCATGGGTTGCTCCCAGGGCAGCGTTAAAACGCACTGCTCCAGGGCTGTTCATGCTCTCGCAAAAGCTTTGAGCGCAAAGGGATTAAAACTATGAACAATATGCACTTGGTCTTACAAGACAACTTCGAGGACAATTTCGGGAGTCGGATCGCGGCTCGCCTGTCAGACTCGACTGTGAGTCTGCCCAACGACATTTCAGAACGTCTCAAGGCTGCGCGAATGCAAGCGCTATCGAAGCGAAAAGTACTTAAACTCCAAGTTGCAGCGGGCGTTTCCCATAGTGGTGGGGCCGCTATTTTGCACATGGGTGGAGGTGATCGCAGCCTGTGGAACCGGATAGCCTCACTGGTCCCGTTGTTTGCATTGATCGCGGGTCTGCTGACCATCGCCGTCCTCCAGGACCAGAAACGTGCGGATGAAATTGCGGCGGTGGACGTTGAGTTGCTCATCGACGATCTCCCTCCTGCGGCTTACACCGATCCCGGTTTTCTGCATTTTTTGAACATGAATCGTCGCGACTGACGGTTACTGAAACGCCATGTTGTTTGTTGACTCTCTCTCGCGTATTCGCTCCCTCCAGCCTCTGCAACGCTCGATTGGCGTATTGACGCTGATGGCGACCGTGCTGCTCGCCACAACTTCCATTGCCAGGTCGCAAACCGGGGGGGGCAACAGTCCTCCAGTTGCGCTCAAGGTGCAGTCCTCCGGCCCACAGTGGCGTAAACTGAGCAGCGCGCAGCAGCAGACGCTGCATCCGTTGGCGGGCTCTTGGGATTCACTGAGTGAAGAACACAAGGGTAAATGGATAGCGCTTGCGCAAAATTACGCCTCACTTGCACCAGCAGAGCAGGCGAAACTGCAAGGCCGCATGGCGGAGTGGGCTGCGCTCGAACCCCGCGAGCGTGAGCAGGCGCGGCTTAACTTTGCCGAAACCAAGAAGTTGTCCCCGTCCGAGCGTACGGCAGACTGGGAGACTTACCAGGCACTCAGCCCGGAAGAAAAGAAGAAACTGGCTGCCGAAGCCAGCGCAAAACCCAAAGGTGCGGCAGTCAGGATTAAACCAGTGCCATCGGAAAGACTGACGACGGTACCCATTACCCGCCACACACCAGAGCAGGAACGCACACAGCTGGCACCCAAGCAAACCTTGGATCGCAACACCTTGCTACCGCAGCCAACGCGTCAAGCCCCCGGTACGGCTCCCGCTACATCTGCTACCCAGAACTGATTCCGGACCGCTTTCAAGCCAGGCCGCAGCGGGGTGAGGCCTGCGAATGCGCGCCTACAATTGGGCGTCCATTTGACTCTCATCCTGATGCAAAACACCTTTAAAACTCCCGGCTTGTGGCGCCGAATGGCATGCTGGACCTATGAAGGCATGCTCATGTTTGGCGTGGTTTTTTTGGCCGGATACCTCTTTGGTACCTTGAGCCAAACACGCAACGCAATGGACAACCGCAATGCCTTGCAGGCATTTTTGTTCGTTATTTTTGGCATTTACTTTGTTTGGTTCTGGGCAAAGGGGCAGACCCTTGCCATGAAAACCTGGCATATCCGGCTGGTCGATCGCCATGGACATGCTGTGTCACAAGCCAGGGCCTTAGGTCGCTATTGCCTGAGCTGGCTCTGGTTTTTACCGCCGCTGATCGCTATCGCACCTTTTCATCTCAGCGGGCCAGAATCGGCTGTCATTATCATTGGCTGGGTCGTTTTTTGGGCCTTGCTTAGCCGGTTGCAGCCGCAGGGGCAGTTCTGGCACGATGCGTGGGCGGGCACCCGCCTGGTTTCTTCAGAACCGCTCAGCCGCTGATATTTATGCACCCTGCCGACGTTAAACCCGCCACTGCCAGCAAGCCCGCAAATCCTCAAAAAGACCGCGTGGGACTGAGCCGCATGTGGCATGCCACAGGCTACTCCATGGCAGGCTTGCGTGCGGGATGGGGCGAAACCGCATTCCGCCAAGAGGCATTGGCTGCATTGGTATTGTTACCACTGTCATTTTGGCTGGGCAGCAGCTGGGTGGAAACCGCTTTATTGGCAGCCAGCGTGGTGCTGGTGCTGGTGGTGGAGTTGCTCAACACCGCAGTAGAAACCGCCATTGACCGTATCGGCTCCGAGTGGCACGACCTGTCCAAGCGGGCCAAGGATATGGGCAGTGCAGCGGTGTTGCTGAGCTTGGTGCTGTGTGCAGGTATCTGGGGCGCAGCGGCATTCCACCGCTTCGCCTAGCCACCCTTCGCAACAATCAGACTGCGGACTCGTCCTGCTCGCCGGTGCGGATGCGCACGACGCGTTCCACACTGGTGACGAAAATCTTGCCATCACCAATCTTGCCGGTACGGGCTGCCTTGACAATGGCGTCCACGCAACGGTCAACATCATCGGTTTTTACCACGACTTCCACCTTGACCTTGGGAAGAAAATCGACCACATACTCAGCCCCACGGTAGAGTTCCGTGTGTCCTTTCTGGCGGCCAAACCCTTTGACTTCGGTCACGGTGAGGCCGGTCACGCCACATTCAGCCAGCGCTTCACGCACTTCTTCGAGTTTGAACGGCTTGACGATGGCGGTAATTT
>Ga0335397_10006227_pt1 | contig 15430 bp, 15 predicted proteins | sample MAT04_FD_205740 | JGI IMG/M metagenome (GOLD analysis project Ga0335397, IMG submission 205740) | Freshwater microbial communities from Lake Fryxell liftoff mats and glacier meltwater in Antarctica - MAT-04 (spades assembly) (version 2) ... | reverse complement strand
GTGTGCTTACGAATTCATGATCATCCTCGAAGGTGATCTCGACGAAGTTGCCGCACAGGCTTGGGTGAAGACCGTCACTGACGGCATCACCAAGGCTGGCGGAACCGTTCACGGCAAAGTTGATTGGTGGGGTCGTCGTCAGTACGCCTACCCGATCAACAAGAAGGAGTACGGCTACTACGCCGTCATGAACGTCATCGCACCCGGTGGCGCTCTTGACGAGTTCGAGCGCTCGCTCCGTATCGCGGACGATGTCGTCCGTCACAAGTTGCTGCGCCTTCCTGATGCCGAGGCGGCTCGCCGCGGCATGACGGTCGCGGCCTAGTCCTTCCGTCTCGTACCTTTTCAAGGAGCAACCACCATGGCCGATAGCACCGTCACCATTGTTGGAAACATCACCCGCGACCCCGAGCTTCGTTTCACTGCCGGCGGAAAGGGCATCGCCAGTTTCGGCCTTGCCGTCAACCGTCGTTGGCAGCAAAACGGCGAGTGGCAAGAGAAGGTTTCCTTCTTCAATGTCACCGCGTGGGACACGTTGGGTGAGAACATCGCCGCGTCGTTGACGAAGGGCACCCGTGTCATCGTCACTGGCCGCCTCGAGCAGCGCGAGTACGAGACCAAAGAGGGCGAGAAGCGCAACGTGGTCGAGATCGTTGCTGACGAGATCGGGCCGTCGCTTCGTTGGGCCCGCGCCGAAGTCGAGCGCATTGCGCGCGACGGTGGCGGAAACAGCGGTGGTGGCAGCAACTCCAATGCCGGCGGCGGCTCTGCCAGTGGCAGCCGCGCACCCGACCCCGTGTACGGCGACGAAGAGCCGTTCTGAGACACAGAGCCGTTCAGAGACACAGAGCCGTTCAGAGACACAGAGCCGTTCTGAGACACAGAGCCGTTCAGAGACACAGAGCCGTTCAGAGACACAGAGCCGTTCTGAGACACAGAGCCGTTCTGAGACACAGAGCCGTTCTGACTCCTACTTATTCGAGACTCATGCATCGTTCGCGATGTGACTGAAAGACACTGAAACCAAAATGGGCAAAGACAACAACACCAGTAAGAAGACCAAGCCGAGGGCGCCCAAGGATGGGGCCAACCCGAAGAAGTTCAAGAAGAAGACCAGCATTCTGCTGACGGACAAAATCGAGTACATCGATTACAAGGACGTCAACCTGCTGACCCGCTTCGTGAGCGACCGGTCAAAGATCCGCAACCGCCGGGTCACGGGCAACACCGTGCAGCAGCAGCGCGAGATCGCCAACGCGATCAAGAACTCGCGTGAGATGGCACTCATCCCGTACACCAAGCGCGTTGCCCAGACCCGCACGTCGCGCCCGCCGCGCGATGGCGACAATCGCCGTGGCCGTGACGAAGATCAGTCACGTGAGCCTCAGGCTGCAGCGGCTGCTGTCGCCGTCGAGAGCACCGAAGTCGAAGAGACCGGCGCTGATGAAGAGGTGGAGGGCTGATGAAGCTGATTCTTCGTTCCGACCGTAAGGGCCTCGGCAAGCGCGGCGATGTGGTGGAGGTGGCCGATGGCCACGCCCGCAACTTCCTTCTGCCCAAGGGGCATGCCATCAAGTCCACCGAGGGTGCAGCGGCGCAGGCCGTTTCCATGCGTCGTGCTCGCGACCTGCGCGATGCGCAGGACCGTGAGAGCGCCCAGACCGTGGCTTCGGCCTTGGTCGCCAAAACCATCACGATCCCGGTGAAGGCTGGTGCCGAAGGCCGTTTGTTCGGCTCTGTCACCGCCGCCGATGTCGCCGCCGCCGTCCAGGCACAGGCGCACATCGTGCTCGACCGCAAGAAGTTGCACGTCGACCACATCAAGACCACCGGCACCTACCAGGTGGCCGCCAAGCTGCACCACGACGTGGAATTCCCCATCACCATCGAGGTCGTCGCCAAGTAGGCGATTCCCGTACGGGTCATCGCAGCGCTGCCTGCAGCGATGCGATTATCCACACTTTGTCCACAGCCCTGGTGGTTGCCGCTCGCGGCCGTCGCCGGGGCTGTGCTGTCTCTGCGCGGCGGTTGTTGTCCACAGGTAACTCACAGGCAAACCACCACTCAATCCACACGTTGATCCCCTAGCGATCCCCAGGGCCAGTCAGGCAAGGTAGGTGCATCATGACCGTTGACACTCGGGGGCTGCGCCCCCGGACCCCATCGTCGTCCGTCTCGCTGGCGATCGCTCGACCGACCGGTCGGAGGCTGCGCTCATGACCGACTTCCGATCGGGCAACTCCCGAGACTCCGGCCGCGATCGACCTGCGCCTCGCCGCGACAACGGTCGCGTGCCCCCCCACAACCTCAGTGCTGAGGAGAGCTTGTTGGGCGCGCTGCTGTTGTCGCGCGAGGTCGTCGGGCAGGTCAGCGAGCTTGGGCTGCAGGTTGAGCACTTTTACAAGCCGTCTCACCAGCACATCTACTCGGCGGTGCGTGGGTTGATGGCCACCGGCCAGCCGGTCGACATCGTCACCGTTGCCGACGAACTGCGTCGCAATGGGCTGATCGAGGAGATCGGCGGTTCGCAGGCGCTGCTCGAATTGCAGAACGCCACTCCGGCAATCTCGAATGCGTCGCGCTACGCCAAGATCGTGCAGGACACCGCGGTGTTGCGGCGGCTGATCAGCGTTGCCGGCGAGATCACCGAGATCGCCTACATGGAGCCCGACGACGTCACGAAGGCGCTCGACGAGGCAGAGACGAAGGTCTTCGAGGTTGCCGAGGATCGGGTCATCGATTCGACTCGCCCGCTGTCGGACCTGCTGCCGCTGGCGATGGACAAGTTGCAAGAGACGTTCGAGCGCGGTGACAGCATCACCGGTGCCGCCACCGGCTTCAACGACCTCGACGAAATCCTCTCCGGCCTCCAGCCCAGCACACTCAACATCATCGGTGCGAGACCCGCGATGGGAAAGTGCGTCGCGTGGGACACGCCGATGGTCGACCCGTGTACCGGTGCGATGCGAACGGCCGCCGAGATCTTCGACTCTGCGCTGCTCGAGGCGAGTGTTCCCCTGCTGTCGCTCAGCGATGAGGCAACGTTGGTGCACACGTCGGCCAGCGCGTTGCTCGACGATGGCGTCAAGCCGGTCTACTTGGTGGAGACCCGCGCCGGTCGCCGTATCCGCATCACGGCAGCTCACCCCCTCTTGTCGCAGCATGGCTGGCGCCCACTGGAGCAACTGCAGGCAGGCGACTTCATCGCCGCGCCGTCTGTAATTCCCATCTTTGGCAACACGGAGATCCCCGACGCAGAAATCGACCTCCTTGCCTTGCTGATCGGCGCCGGTTCGATAGGCCCAGGTGCTGGAACACCTTCACTCACCTGTGCGTTGCCGGAAGTGTTCGAGGTCGCTGAGGCAGCCGCTGGGACCTTCGGCGCGAGCATGACCTACAACGCACCCGCCGGCGCTGCCACGTATCGAATCTCCCGCGGCCACGGCGGTGGAGTTGCCAACCCCGTCACAGCAATGCTCCGGCGCCATGACTGTTGGGGAGAGACGGCGCACGACAAGCGAGTCCCGGCCGCGGTGTTCACCGCCCCCCGGCATCAAGTGGGCCGCTTCCTCAACCGGCTGTTTGCAACCGACGGAACGGCCTGGGTGGCCAAGGCCGGGTATGCCCGAATCGGCTACGCCACGGTCAGCGAGCAGCTCTCGCTCGACGTCATGCACCTGCTGTTGCGGTTTGGCATCCGATCGAAGCGTCGGACGCGTTCGATCAAGTACAACGGTGAGCGTCGGCGCGCATTCGAGGTCGAGATCATGGACTCCGTGTCTCTCCGGACGTTCTGTTCTGAGATTGGGATCCTTGGGAAGGGCCCGGCGGTCGACCGCGTCGCGGCCCATGTGGCGGACGCACCGCTCAACCAGTACACGATCGACACCCTGCCGCGAGAAGTGTGGGACGACGTGATCAAGGCGAAGGGCGAGCGCAGTTGGTCTTCGATCAACACCGCCGCCGGGAAGCCCGTCAGCCACAACTGGCACGCGTATCGACGCAGCCCGCGCCGCGAGACGGTCGCTGTCCTCGCACGCGTTCTGGACGACGAACGCCTGCGCTGGTGGGCGTCGCCCGCCGTGACGTGGGACCGAATCACGTCGATCACCGCAGTAGGCACCGACCGCGTCATCGACTTCACAGTGCCGGAGCTTCACAACTTCGTTGCCGCCGACCTCTTCGTGCACAACACGGCCATTGGGTTGGGGATCGCCACCAACGTGGCGAAGAACACGCAGAAGCCGGTGTTGGTGTTCTCGCTCGAAATGGGGCACGCCGAGCTGACGCAGAGAATCCTGTCCAGTGAGGCCGAAGTCGAGTCGCAGAAGCTGCGCAGCGGCCGGCTGGTGGAGGCCGACTGGACCAAGATCGGTCGCGCCATCAACCGCATCGACAGCGTGCCGCTGTACCTCGACGACAACCCGCGGGTCACCGTCATGGAGATCCGTGCGAAAGCCCGCCGGCTGAAGGCTCGCCATGGCGGGCTCGCCCTGATCATGATCGACTACCTGCAGCTGATGAGTGGCGGCATGAACAGCGAGAACCGCCAGCTCGAGGTCAGCGAAATCAGTCGCGGTCTCAAGGTGCTGGCACGTGAACTCGACGTGCCGATCATCGCCCTCAGCCAGCTCAGCCGAAACCTGGAGAGCCGCGCCGACAAGCGGCCGATGCTCGCCGATCTTCGTGAGTCGGGCTGCCTGACAGCTGAGACGGAGTTGGTGCGAGCGGATACGAACCAGCCCGTGACGTTGGGCGAGTTGGTCGCGCAGAGGGCTACCGATGTGCGGGTGTGGTCGCTCGACGAGCACTACCGGCTGGTGCCGAGCACGGTCACCAACGCCTTCAGCAGCGGAGTGAAGGAAGTCTTTCGCCTGCGCTTCGCGTCGGGTCGGGTGATCGAGGCGAGCGGCAATCACCCGTTCCTGTCGCTGGACGGTTGGGTCCGGGTCGACGACATGAAGCTGGGCGACCGTTTGGCTGGCTCACGCCTGCTGCCGGAAGCAGCCGTCAGCTCACCGATGGCGGACGACGAGCTGATTCTGCTCGGGCATCTCATCGGAGACGGCTGCACGCTGGCTCGTCACGCGATTCAGTACACCACCGTTGACTGCGAGAACGTCGAGGCCGTGACGTCCGCGGCCCGTCACTTTGGTGTGACAGCGCGGATGAAGCACGAGCGGTCGCGGATGCAGGTGTACTTGCCGAGCCCGGCCCCGCTGACGCACGGGAAGCATCACCCGATCTCGCAGTGGTTGCGTGGGCTTGGGGTCTGGGATCTGCGTCCGTGGCAGAAGCGAATTCCAGCGCCGCTGTTTTCGCTACCGCCAGAACAGATCGCGTTGTTCTTGCGTCACCTGTGGGCGACCGACGGTTCGGTCGCTTCAGCTGTGTACTACGCGACCTCAAGTCGTCAGTTGGCGGACGGCGTCGCCGACCTGCTGTTGCGCCTTGCAATCCAGACTCGGGTGCGAGTTGTTCGAGCAAGCCGTGGTCGAACGCAGTACCAAGTCGAGGTCTCGGGCGTCGAGAACGAACGACGCTTCGCTGAACTCGTCGGCGTTCATGGCACGCGAGGCCATCAGCTGATCGAGAAGATGAGCGCGAAAGCGACCATGAAGTCGAACACGAACGTCGACAGCGTGCCGCCCGAGGTGTGGAATCATGTTCGACACAAGGCCTTGCCGGATGCAGGAATGACAGCCCGTGAACTGGCAGCGGAGCTGGAGATGTCGTATTGCGGTTCAGCGCTGTACAAGTCGGGCGTGTCGAGAGCACGCCTGGAGAAGGTGGCGAACGCGACCGGCGACGAGTGGCTGTCCGACCTCGCCCATTCGGATGTGTTGTGGGACAGGTTGGTCGAGATCGAGCCTTTGGGCGAGATCGAAGTGTTTGACGCGACGGTCGAGCCGCACCACAACTTCGTGGCCAACGGCTTGGTCGCTCACAACTCTCTCGAGCAAGACGCCGACGTCGTGATGTTCCTGTACCGCGATGAGGTGTACAACCGAGACTCGCCCGACAAGGCGAGTGCCGAGCTCATCATCGCCAAGCACCGCTCCGGCCCCACCGGCGTCGCCAGGCTTGTCTGGCGCGGCCAGTACACCAAGTTCAGCAACGCCGCCCGCGGCGTCTGACGAGAGTTGTTTCTCGGGTGTCGCGAGTCGGGTCCCTGTCTCCGAGGCGGTTCAGCTGAACCGGCCAGCGCTACGGGGTGAACACCAGAACTAGGTCTCGGCCGAGGATGTCGGCAAGTCGGGCGGTTTCACGGCCGATCTCCTTGTCGGGTCGGCGTTGCTCGTCGACCACATGACCGTCACTTCGTCGCCGTCTCGTGTCCACGTTCCGCGCACGACACCATGTGGTTCACCTCCTTGAAAACAGTTGCAGGGCACCCTAGAAGCCATCGCCGCAGCGGTCGCTACGAATTGGCGAGTCCTTTGGCGACTGCGATCGTGCAGGAGGGCCAATTGGGTCCGACGATGTAGGTTCGCGACCATGAGCACGCGCCACTTGGGGAAGTCCCGAACGTTCCCTGTGAGCATGGAGACGGCGTATCGCCCTGTGCTCCTCGCGCCGTTGCCGCAGATCTTTGGCCGCCGGTACTGGGCGATCGCACCGATCGTGGAGGTCACCGGCCAGCAGGGCGAGTGGGGATCGGCCGTCGGCCAGACGCGCACCATCAAAATGAGCGACGGCGGCAACATGCTCGAGACCCTGACGGTGATCGATCAGCCCAATCAGTTCGGCTACACGATCAGCAATGTCAGGGGCATGCTGAAATTGCTGGTCGCTGCCGCGTCAGGCACATGGGCATTCGAGCCCGATGGTAATGGCACCCGCATCACGTGGAGCTGGGAGGTCACCCCGACGAAGGTGCTCGGTCGCGCGGCGATGCCCGTGTTCGCTCGGCTGTGGTCGGGCTTCGCCGGCCAGGCCATGGAGGAGATCGACAAGATCCTGAGCGTTTCCCCCCGGTAGGGACGTGAGTCTCAGCCGACGGGTTCGGCGACCAAGGGCTGCCACACGGTGATGGTGGGCGGGTGCTCGTCGAGGTCGGGTGCCGGGTTGGCCACGATGGCAGCCGCCCGAGCCTTCTCCTCATCGGTGAACGCCCGCAGGCTGTGGCAGAACTCGACCATGTTGCCGCTGGGGTCGGTGATGTAAATGCTGACGCAGAACTCGTGATTGACCTCGAGCACCGTCTGCCCGTGGCGACGCCAGCGGTCGCGATGGCGGGCCAATTCGTCGAGCGTGGAGGCGTCGAAGGCAATGTGGTTCACCCACACCGGCAGGCCTTGCGACTTGTTGAGGTCGACCGGGAATTCGGTGCCGATGGCCGGGTCGTGGATCTCCCAGAACGCCATCATGCCGGACTCGCCATTGGGTGACTCGTCGGTGGCGTAGAAGAAGTGCTTACTGAACCCGGTGACCACCCCCTCTGCGTTGGGTGGGTTGGGGGCGGCGACCACCTTGACGAGATGGAAGCCCATCACCTCGGTGTAGAAGCGGTGCGTGACCGCGGCGTCGTGAGTGGCAAGTGCAACGTGGTGGAAACCCATGCCCGAATTGTCGCGCCGCCGCGCCACCCTCGACGTACCGGAGGCAGACTGGGGGCATGTTCCTCGGCAAGGACCTCATCGTGTGGATGCTGCTCGCTCTCGGCGGCGCGCTGTTCGCGGGCAACCTGATGGCTGTAATGCGCCCGCCGGAGGCCCCCAAGCAGGACGGCGACCTCACGCAGGCGCCCCGCGCGCGCAGCCTGACCATGGCGGCCATTGGGCTGATCGTCGCGATTGCGGCGTTCGCCGCGCTCATCGCCCGCTAGCTCAAATCTCGCTCGCTCCGTCAGGTTTTGCGTCACGGCTGGCCGCCGCAAGCGTCGTGCTGTCGTGATTGTGTTGCTTGCTTGCGGCGTGGCAGTGGTTGGGCTTCTGATTGCCTACGTCTTTGCCGCCAGGCAGCATGCTGCACCGTCGTCGAGGGTCGCAACGCAGCTGTTGGTGAAGTCCGGCGACGTCCGGGTCAACGACTGGCTGCAGGGCCACGGGCGTGTCACCGGCGTTGAGCCGCTTGAGACCAGCGGCGTGCTGGTCCGCACCGCCAACGAACTGATTGTGTGCCGCCCTGATGATGAGGTCACGGTGCTGCGCAAGCTCGGCGAGACATGAGATAGCGGACTCCAACGACGCTCTGGTTGATCCCCGATGATGTCGACCGCTAGGCCTAGCGTGACGTCATGATTCGTCGCCACGCCACCTTCGCTGGCAGCGCGGCGGAGGCACTCCTCGTCGGTGCCGCGGGTGCGACGTTGGCCTGGTTGGTTGGTGGTTTGGTGCAGCCAGCCGTCGGGCTGACGATGGCTCTGATCGCTGGCGCCAACGGTGCGGTGAGCGGGTGGCGGCAGGTGTACGCCTGGCGCACCGGCCGCGGGTTGGCCGCTCTCGTGCTGGACAGCACGTGGGCAACTCTCCCGGTGAGCGCAGGACTCGTTGCGCATGTCGCCGCACGGGCCTCGAAGGATCGCGGTGGGTTCGAACGCTCGCTGAGCTATCGGGAGAATCGCCACGTGTATCGAGGCGGTGCACACTTCCAGGCCGGGTTCGCACTCACGCTTGGCAACGTGATCTCGAGTGCGGGTGACGTCTCCCGCGCCCGACGCCGCAAGCTGATCACGGACCATGAGGCGGTCCACATTTGGCAGGCACGCTGGTTCGGGCCGTCGTATCTGGTGCTGTACCTCGGGTGGACAGTCGTCGGCGCGCTAGGTGGCGTGCTGCTGTGGTTACGCCGCGGGCGCAAGGAACCGTTGGCGCACCTCGTCGAGTCGTGCTCGTACTATCTCAACCCGTTCGAGTGGTGGGCGTACAGCCGCGACAACCTGTGGCCGCCTCCCGGCCTGGCAGTGGGAGTCGGCTGGCGCAAGCCCCTGGTGCGCCCGCTGGCCGAGGTGCGCAGCCGTCGCGACAGCGAGACCGACTCGCCCTGACTGGGCGAGCCCCTCGATGCTCCGAAGTTGGCGGTGTTGCCGCAACAATCTGTGCTCGCGCAACCTCGCGGTCCACACCCGACCGGTCACCCCCGTCCTGACTGCCGTAGTCGCCAGAGTAGGCGTGGAGGGCACCCGCAGACAGCGGTCACAGAGCCGTGTCATCGATTTGGGGGTATGGCGCAGTCACGACAATGACATGGTGACTCGGTTCTTGCGCCGATCACGCCACTGAGATATGTTGTAAACGTTCTCGACAACGATTTCATGACGAGGAATTGGCCCGCGGACGGAGATCGCATGGATGAGCGAGCGACAATCGGTGACGTTGCCCAGCGGGCCGGTGTGTCCATTGCAACCGTCTCGCGGGTGGTCAACGGTCGTTACGGCGTCGCCGCCGCCACGTTCGATCGGGTGAAGGCGGTCATCGACGACCTCGGATACGAGACCAGCCTGATCGCACGCAGCTTGCGTTCGCAGCGCACCAATGTGATTGGCGTGCTGGTCGCCGACATCGAGCCGTTCAGCGCCGAGGTCCTCAAGGGTGCCTCCAACGCTCTGCGCGGCACGGACTACGAACTGATCGTCTATTGCGGCGGCCACAACGGTGAGCTCGTCGGGTGGGAGCGCCGGTATCTCTCGCGGCTCAGCGGAACGTTGGCCGACGGCACCGTGCTGGTGACACCCACGGTTGCCGACGTGTCCCTCAACCAGCCCGTGGTGGCCGTCGATCCGCAAACCGGTGCCTCATCGTTCCCCACCTTCGCGTCGCAGAACTTCGAGGGAGCGCTGGCCGCGACACGACATCTGCTCGAGCTCGGTCACCGACGGATCGGTTTTCTGGGGGGTCGGCGCGACCTCGAGTCTGCCAAGGCTCGCGAGCGGGGCTACCGCGCCGGTCTCGACGAGGCGGGAATCGCATTCGACCCGGCGCTGGTGTTGGACGGTGGTTTCAAGGAGGCGACCTCCGAGGGGCCGGCGCGTCGGCTGCTCTTGTTGCCGCAGCGGCCGACTGCGATCTTCGCCGCCAACGATCTGTCGGCGATTCAGACCATGCGCACCGCCGCCGCTCTGGGCCTCGGTGTGCCCCACGATCTCTCGGTCATCGGCTTCGACAACGTGCCCGAGTCGGCAACCACCGAGCCGCCACTCACGACGGTCGACCAATCCATCCAGGGGCTCGGCTTCGCGGCCGTGAGAACCCTGATCGAATTGATCGAGCGGCCCGAACTGCGCCAACGGGCGCCGGCACATGTCGCGCTGCCGACGACACTGGTAGTTCGCGGGTCCACCGCCGCAGCCCGACACCACAACAGTCAGTCAACCCATCACATGATCAATCAAGGAGCACACTGATGTCCGAGTTCTTCGACACCGTCGAGGCCATTCGCTACGAGGGGCCCGACTCCGATAACCCGATGGCATTTCGTTGGTACGACGCCGATCGGGTGGTTGCCGGCCGCACGATGGCCGAGCACCTGCGGTTTGGTGTCTGTTACTGGCACACGTTTGCGTGGGACGGGTTCGACGTCTTCGGTGGCCCCACCCTGGACCGCCCGTGGCACCCCAGCCAGGACCCGGCGCTGGACCCGATGGCGGCCGCGAAGATGAAGATGGATGCCGCCTTCGAGTTCTTCTCGAAGCTCGGTGCGCCGTTCTTCTCGTTCCACGACGCCGACATCGCCCCGGCGGGCGCGACGTTCGCGGAGACCTGCCGCAATCTCGATGAGATGATCGAGATCGCCGAAGGTCACATGGAGCGCACCGGCATCAAACTGCTGTGGGGCACCACCAATGCTTTCTCGCACCGCCGGTTCATGGCCGGCGCGGCAACCAACCCGGACCCGGCTGCGTTCCGCTACGCAGCCGCGCAGGTGGCCCACTGCCTGACCGCAACCAAGCGTCTGAACGGCGCCAACTACGTGCTGTGGGGTGGTCGCGAGGGATACGAGACGCTGCTCAACACCGACATGAAGCGAGAGCTCGACCAGTTCGGGCGCTTCCTCAACCTGGTGGTGGAGCACAAGTACGCAATCGGCTTCGAGGGCGCCCTGCTCATCGAACCCAAGCCGATGGAACCCACCAAGCACCAGTACGACTACGACGTCGCGACCGTGTACGGCTTCCTCAAGAAGTACGGCCTGGAGAACGAGATCAAGGTCAACATCGAGGTCAACCATGCCACGCTGGCCGGCCACGACTTCCACCACGAGGTCGCAACTGCGGTGAACAACGGCATCTTCGGGTCGATCGACGCCAACGCCGGCGACGACCGCCTTGGTTGGGACCTTGATCGCTTCCCCGTGTCCGTCGAGCAGATGACGTTGGGCATGTTGGAGATTCTGCGCGGTGGCGGTTTCACGACCGGCGGCTTGATGTTCGATTGCAAGTTGCGCCGCCAATCGGTGTCGCGCGACGACCTGTTCATCGCCCACATCGGCGGGATGGACACGATGGCCCGCTCGTTGCTGGCTGCCGCAGCCATCATCGAAGGCGGCGAGCTCGACGCACATCGGGCCGCCCGCTATGCAGGGTGGAACGATGCGCACGATGTGCTGGCCGGCGATGTGTCGCTGCAGCAGATGCACGACGACCTGATGACCAGCAACGTCGAGCCTGCTCATATCAGCGGCCGCCAGGAGCTGCTGGAGGGTCTTGTGGCCCGCCACATCGAGCGTGTTCGCTAGCTCGCATCTCTTTTCTCGAGACCTACGTCATGGTCTGCATTCGACGGCGTCTCGGTGGTTGGGTTGACTGACCGTTGATTTCCCGTCTCTCGGTCAGTCGCCCACTGTTCCCCCGCAGTGGCATGGTTCGCCGACACTGTGGACCGGCACGCGCGAAACGGCAACGACGCCGTGCTCGCTCCATCGAGCCGATCCTCGCGTCCGATGGCGGTGTGCCTGGCGGTGTGCGCAGACCCACGACCTCGGCGACGCACGCCATCTTGCCGTGCTCGGTGTCATCCTCGGTGGCGCTGACACCGGTCCGCTCGAGATGCCCGTCGAACTCGCGCCGTTCTGCGAGTCGAGTCGGTCGTTCTATCTCGCCGCGAAAGCCATTGACTACGTCACCGAGGGACAGGTCGGCACCGTTGAGCAACTGTTTGCGGCACATGCCGCCCTAGTGCCGGGTGTGATCGACACAGCCCCTTCGCCGGAGTTTGCCGCCGAACCGACGGCAGCGCGCGACCAGTTGGCGATCCAAATTCCGGCTTTCGAGGAGGCCGAATACGACGCAACCGCTCTTGGAGAACTACCCGGTGCTCAGTCGGTGCTCACCGCCCTGAAGGACTTCGGTGAGACCCGGGACTCGTTGCGAGACTTTCTCGTGCAAGCATGCGGAGCCGACGAAGAAGTGCTCGACCAGCAAGCCCAAGGGGCGACAGCAGCGGGCAGCCGGGGAAGTCGTTGAACCTGACGAACCTGTGGAGGCTGTCGCTGGCGTACCTATCACCAACGACGCCTCGACGGATGCCGTGGACCAGCTCAGCGGTGTTTATCCAGTCCCACGAGTGTTGCCCTGTGCTGCCCATTTCTGCTCCGTTGTGGCACGGATATGGCACGAAGGTTGCAGCGCGCAAGGAAAGTTGCTCGGCGCTGTGGGCCGGTTCACGGCTCGGGTGGCACGAATCGCCGAACGCCTCGCACTGAGATGATCCACAACGCGCCATCGACGTCGCGATCAGCGGCTACCCCCACAAGTTGATCGACCACTGCGGCAACGTCGCTCGGGCCGTGCATGTGTGGCAGCCGGAGCACGACGATCCCAGCGGTCCGGCGAGGGTCGAAGACGAACGGATTGGCGAAGTCGAGATCGAACGTGACGAGCGTGCGACCCTCAGCGGCGCACGTCTGGTAGACGACGTCGTCGGGAGCGCCCGTCATGTCCTGATCAACGATGGTGGACACATCGTGCCCGGCGTCCGTCTATCGGCGACGAACCGACTGGCCGATGTTCTCGTCGAGCTTGACCTTCACCCGGCTGCGTCGAGATCGGCGAACCGCACGTCCGCCAGCTGCGCGCCGTAGGCGATGCAAGCCCGCACGTCGGCAACCTCGAGCTGCGGGTACTCGGCCAGCACTGCCTCGACGGTCCAGCCTTCGGCGAGGTAGCCGAGAATCAACGACACCCAGATTCGATGGCCGCGGATCGTCGGCTTCCCGAAGCAGATGGCTGGATCGACGACGATCCGATCGAGTAGGTCGGTCGTCACGTCCCTAGCTTGCCACGCCGCGGCCGACGATGCTCCGAGTTCCCCGCCACACGCGTCTGATCTCCAGGCCTGTTTTCGGAGACGTCGGTCGAGCCGGCGCTCGTCTCGGGCTCACTCATTGCCATCAGCCAAGTGTTCGGCAGCGATCCAGTGCCGTGGATCGCCAGACTCGAGCGAAACCCCCTTACGTGGGAAGCTTCAATCGACGTCCCGTGGACTCCCCAGTCCCAGCGTCGAGGTAGGCGTTGCACGACTCGAGAATCGCGTTGGCCCCAGCGAACGAAGTCCAGTCGACGCCAGCCGCCCACCGCTGCGAGAACTCGAGCACTGCCACCAACTGTTCGCCGTGTCCAGCGCCGTTCGAGAAGCCGCTCAGGGCCGCGAGGTAGTTGTTGCGGTAGACGTTCGGGATGACCAGGCGCACTTCGCCGGCCGTGGACAGCTCGGCGTTCGCAGCGAGGCGTGCGATGCGCCCGTTGCCGTCGTCGAACGGGTGGCACTCGGTGATGAGCGCCATCATCGACGTCGCCCGCGCCAACGGATCACGGAGTCGATCGACGAGTTCGAAGCCTTTGCTCAAGGTTCCTTCGACCAAGCCCGGTTCGACGAACTGATAACCGCCGGCGAAGTTCGCCAGATTCTTGAATTCACCAGGGCGCTTGTCGGCACGGGCCGCCATCAGAACAGCGTGCCGACCACGCAGCAGCTCGATCAGTTCGTCCCCTGAATTGGGCACGAGCGCTCGATCGTTGCTGTCAATCGCGAGGCGGTAGGTAGCTGAGACGTCATGCGCGTCCTGTGGGCGTGCCACAGAGATGACACCCTCGACGGCGATGCGCCGCGCTTCGTCCACCCCGAACTCGGTGCCCTCGATGAAGTTCGAGAAGTAGGACTCGAAGAACGCCAGCCACTCCCAGCGCGACACGGGCGAGAACGCCGGGCAGGGCATCGGCGGCCGCGCCAGCAAGACATTGACAAGGCCCTCGAGCATGTCGATCCGGTGGCTGTCGAATGGAGACCCAGCAAGTCGCGCGGCGAGGCGGTCGCTTCGTCGCTGCCCAGTGGCGGCGAACGTACCGAGTGCTGCGGCCAAGCGTTGGCGCACGACGTCGACCGCGACAGGGTCGAACGAACCTGCGATGACATCGAGCTGGCCGAGTGTTTCTCGGATCCTTCCCGCTCCACCCGAGCGGGCGAGTTCATCGATGCGGTCATCCACCGCAGACGTGCCGGCACGGAAGCGAGGCTGACGACCTCGCAGGGAGACGTTCTCGACGAGCTGTCGAGCTTGCCCGGACAACGAGAGACCGAGTGGAAGGCCCATGTCTCCGGACAGTGCCGGCGGGCCGACGAAGGGAATCACCGTCACCCCTGGCAGCGCCAACTCGGTGCGCCGTGGCGGATCGGGGTGGGCGATGTACACCTCACCATTGACCGCGACCCCGCCGGCCAAGGCTGTGCGACCGCACAAGACCGCACCAGGCCAGATGTGTGCGATCACCGCCTGCAAATGATGGCGGGCGACCTGCTCCGGCGCAAGGGTGGCCCCCACGGCGTACAGTCCGCTGGCTAATCGCAAAGCCTGCCCGGACCTGGCTTGGCGACTCAGACGCGAGTGATCCGCTGGCGTCGCGGCGACAAGGTCACCGTGCGGTGGTCTCGTTGAGAGATTCATGGCTTCAAATGTCCAAATGTCCGGTCGGACTGCAAGAATCATACCTCCAAATCGACGCAGCGCAAGAATCATCACTGCAAATAGACAGCTGCGATGAGCCGCTTCACAGTTCTGGTGGATCACACTATTAAAGCGCTATCGCTATAGTAGTGTGAGGTGATGAAGAAGGGTGACAACCAGATGGTCGTGGCTGACGCAGCAGCGCTGCTGGGAGTGAACGTTCAGCGCGTCCGCGCCCTGCTCGCGGCTGGCGATCTGTCCGGGACGAAGCTCGGATCGGTGTGGCTGGTGGATCCCGTCTCGCTCGCCGCGTATCGCCATGTGCGCCAACCCCATGGTGGGCGGGCACTTGCCCCGATCACTGCGTGGGCGGCGCTGTTGTCGCGGTTCGCTGCCGACGTCAGCCCGGAAGTGCGCGAAGCGTTCGACGCGAAGAACGAGCGCCGCCGGCGGCTGCTAGCACTCGCAGGCCGCGATCTTGACGACTGGCGGTGGCTGGCGCGCCGCCGTGCCGACGTCCAGCGTTACGACACACGCCCCGCGTATCTGG
>Ga0335397_10006221_pt1 | contig 15435 bp, 11 predicted proteins | sample MAT04_FD_205740 | JGI IMG/M metagenome (GOLD analysis project Ga0335397, IMG submission 205740) | Freshwater microbial communities from Lake Fryxell liftoff mats and glacier meltwater in Antarctica - MAT-04 (spades assembly) (version 2) ... | reverse complement strand
CGCTGGGACTACTGCATCGCCGACGGTACGCTCCGCTACCAGGACGTCACCGACGGCGGGGGCGAGCGGGAGCCCGGGATCATCGAGCTCGGCATGCCATGACGCCCGCCCAGGGCGGCAATGACGGATGCAGTGCATCCAGGGTCCGCATCTGACGCTTGATTGGTGCGATGATGCCCGCCGTGGAGCGTCGAAGTCCTTCGTCAGTGGATTCCCCGGCCTTCTCCTTCCTGCCCAAAGGGGGCGCGACCGGTGCGTTGGTGCGCTCCATCGACTGGAGCGCCACCTCATTGGGCCCACCCGAGATGTGGTCGCCCGCGCTCAAGATGACGCTGGGGATCGTCTTTCACTCGCGTCATCCGATGATCGTCTGGTGGGGCCACGAGCTCATCCAGTTTTACAACGACGCATACATGCCGAGCCTGGGCGGCCCGGACGGCAGGCATCCCCGCGCGATGGGTCAGCGGGGTAAGGAGTGTTGGCCGGAGGTCTGGGCGGTCATCTCGCCGCAGATCTCGGACGTGATGGAACAAGGCATCCCGAGCTGGAACGAGGACCAGCTCGTCCCCATCCACCGGAATGGGAAGCTCGAGGACGTCTACTGGACCTACGGGTACTCGCCTATCTACGAGCTTGATGGATCGATCGGCGGGACTTTGGTCGTCTGCCAGGAGACCACGCTGGCGGTGGCCAATCGGCGCGCGCTCGAAGAAGCCCACCGGCAGACCGCGATCGCCCGAGCTCGGCTCGAGGATCTGATCCAGCGAGCCCCCGCCTTCGTGTGCACCCTCGATGGTCCGGAGCACGTCTTTTACACCGCCAACCCGCCGTACCAAGCGCTCATCGGTCGCCGCGACGTGATCGGCAAACCATTGCTCGAAGCGCTCCCCGAAGTGGCAGAGCAGGGGTTCATCGAGCTTCTCGACCGCGTCTATCGCACGGGCGAGCCGTTCGTGGGCAACGAGATCCGGGTCGACCTCGATCGATGCGGCGATGGCGTGCTCGAGGAGATCTACGTCAACTTCGTTTACCAACCGAGAAGCGACGGGACGGGGGCCGTCGAGGGTATCGACGTGTTCGGCTTCGAGGTGACCGAGCAGGTGCGCGCGCGGAAGGCGGCGTTGGCAGCGATCGAGGAGAGCCGCCAGTTCGCCGAAGCCATCCCGCAACAGGTGTGGAGCGCCACCCCCGACGGTGCGCTCGACTTCGTGAACGAGCGGGTGACGGACTACTTTCAGACCTCGCGCGAGAAGATCCTCGGGGGTGGCTGGCTCGGCGTGATCCACCCCGACGACACGGCGCAGGTGGTCGCGTCATGGACCCACTCACTGGCGACCGGCACGCCCTACGAGGTCGAGTTTCGTCTGCGCCGGTCCGACGGATTGCACCGCTGGCACCTCGGCCGCGCGATGCCGGTGCGCGACACCACAGGACGCATCTACAAGTGGTTCGGGACCAACACCGACATCCACGAGGCCAAGTCGATCCGCGAGGAGCTGGCGCGCCGAACGGAGTTCGAGCAGCATCTGGTGGGCATCGTCAGCCACGATCTGCGGAATCCCCTGAACGCGATCTTGCTCGGCGCGCAGACCCTCGCGATGCTCGAGGAGCTCGACCCTCGCTCGGCCAAGGTGGCCATGCGAATGCAGTCGGCCGCGGAGCGCGGCGCGCGGATGATCCGCGATCTCTTGGACTTCACCCAAGCGCGCCTGGGCGGCGGACTCCCCATCAAACGGAGCGGCATCGACGTGCACCAGGTCACCTCGACGGTGCTCGACGAGATCCGTGCCGCCCATCCCGAGCGCGAGCTGGTGATGGAGCACGAGGGCGATGGCGGCGGCGAGTGGGACGGAGATCGCATCGCCCAGGCGATAGCGAACCTGGTGAGCAACGCGATCCACCATGGCGACGAGGGTCAGCCCGTTCGGATCCGGAGCAAGGGTACCGACGATCACGTGGTGATCGACGTACACAACCACGGGCCGGTGATCCCGACCGAGGCCCTCGCCACCCTCTTCGAGCCGCTCAAGCGTGGTGCGGACCAGCTCGTGGGTGCACGCCGCTCGATCGGCCTCGGCCTCTACATCGTGAACGAGATCGCTAAGCGCCACGACGGCACGATCGAGCTCCGCTCGAGCGCGGAAGCGGGCACCACGTTCACCCTCCGGCTCCCCCGCCAGCCACGCCCAGAGAGCTGACCTCGCGGCTCAGTCGGCCGGAGGCTCGAGCGCGAGCAGCGCCCGGACGGCGTCGAAGCGCTCGTTGGGGACGGTGATCGTCAAGCTGTAGTGCGCGATGTGCCAGCGGCCATCCCGAAGGAGCAGCACCCCGGTGCCTCGCGCGGGACCGAGGTTCACCGTCTCGAGATCCTCATCGAAGTACGCGACCTCACCCTCGGTGCGGACCGCGCGGCGGACCGAGCGCATCACCCAGCCCCGGCCTTCGGAGAACGGTCGGTGCGCGTAGACTCGAAACGCGCCCACGTCCCAGCGCTCGGTCGCGTCGGTGCCCATGAAGACGCCTCCCTCGGCGAAGTGCCCGAAGTAGCGCGCCTCGTCCGATGCGGCGGCCGCCGCGTGCCAGTCATCGAGCACCGCGGCGATGGCCGCCTGCTCCGTCGCCATCGCCTCCGGGGTCATCGACGCACTGTGCGCAGCGCCGCACGACAACAGCAAGAGGGACTGCAAGAGGCACAGCAAGAGGGAAGCGCCGCGTGACAGATGTGTCATCGCCACACGGTAACGGACGGGCTGGGCCATGCGCCAACGCCGCGAAAAGCGTGCGGGATCGCAGGACCACCGGCCACGGCGACGTGCGAGACTCGCGGCAATTCCTCATGATCGACAGCGCGCCTTACCGCCCGAAGCACCCCGTCCGCATCATCAGCGTCGCCGCGCTCTTCGATGGACACGACGCCGCCATCAACGTGATGCGCCGAGTCCTTCAAGCGAGCGGCGCGGAGGTGATCCACCTCGGACACAACCGAAGCGTCGAGGAGGTCGCCAACGCTGCGGTGCAAGAGGACGCGCAAGGCATCGCCCTCACGAGCTACCAGGGCGGACACATGGAGTACTTCACGTACCTCCGTGAGCGGCTCGACGCGCTCGGCGCCAAGCACACCCGGATCTTCGGCGGCGGCGGCGGCGTGATCGTGCAAAGCGAGATCGACGAGCTGCACAGGCGGGGCATCGATCGGGTTTTCTCCCCGGAGGACGGCCGCAACCTGGGCCTTCAAGGGATGATCTCCCTGGTGATGAAGGGCTGCGACTTCGCGCTCGATGCGCCGATCGAGCCGACCCCGAACGTCAGCCCGTGGATGTCGCTGGCGCGGCAGATAACGATGCTCGAGAACGGCGAGAGCGCGCCAGCGACCGAGGGTCGCAAAGTCCCTGTCGTCGGGCTCACGGGCACAGGCGGCGCGGGCAAGAGCAGCCTCACCGATGAGCTGGTGCGCCGCTTCGCGACCGACAACCCCGGCAAGAAGATCGGGATCCTCTGCATCGATCCCACCAAGAAGTCCTCGGGCGGTGCGCTGCTCGGCGATCGCATCCGGATGAACGCCCTGAAGCTGCCGGGCGTCTTCATGCGCTCGCTCGCGACCCGCAGCTCACGCAGCGAGGTCTCGACCGAGGCCAAGAGCGTCATCGAGCTGCTGAAGGGCGCCGACTTCGATCTCGTCCTGGTGGAGACTGCAGGCATCGGGCAGGGCGATAGCGAGATCACGGCGCTCGCGGATCTCACCGTGTACGTGATGACCGCCGAGTACGGGGCCCAGAGCCAGCTCGAAAAGATCGAGATGCTCGATCACGCCGACGTCGTGGTGATCAACAAGTTCACCCGTAGGGGCAGCGAGGACGCGCTGCGCGACGTGCGCCGGGTGCTCGCCCGACAGAAGCGCTTCGCGGGACAGAAGCTCGAGCAGCTCCCAGTCTTCGGCACCAGCGCCGCGCACTTCAACGACACGGGCGTGAACGCGCTCGCCGCCAGCCTCACGGCGTTGATGAACGAGCGCTTCGACGCACACCTCTCCAGCAGCCACGACGCGGGCGCAGTGCGGGCGAGCGACGCCGCCCAGGCCATCATCCCGGGCGGTCGCGAGCGCTACCTCAGCGAGATCTCCGGCGCCGTCCGCGAGCACCACCGCTGGGCCCGCGAGCAGGCGAATCTCGCCGACGATGTGGAGGCGCTGGAGCGCGCCATCTCCATCGTCGAGCCGACCACGAAGCTCGCGCCCTTCACCCTCGCGGGCAGCCTGAGCGGGCGAGCCTCGGATCTAGGCAAGGAGCACGACGCCATCCTCGATCGGCTGGACGGTGACTGCCGGAAAGTGCTCGCCGACTGGGCGCGCTGGACCGCCTCCTACGAAGGACCGAACTTCGACTACCAGGTTCGGGGCAAGACGCTCTCGGTCGCCAACTACCGAGAGACGTTGTCCGAGCTTCAGCTCCGCAAGGTCGCGCGGCCTCGCTACCGGGGCGCGGGAGATCGCTTGTACTGGCGACTGACCGAGAACGTCCCCGGCGAGTTCCCCTTCACCGCGGGCACGTTCCCCTTCAAGCGCACCGGCGAAGATCCGACTCGCATGTTCGCAGGCGAGGGCCCCGCGGCGCGGACCAACGCGCGCTTTCACCTGGTCGCCGACGATCAGCCGGCCGCGCGCCTCTCCACCGCGTTCGACTCGATCACCCTCTATGGCGAAGACCCGGCGCCCCGGCCCGACATCTACGGCAAGATCGGCGAGAGCGGCGTCAGTGTCTTCACGGTCGAAGAGGCCGAGCAGCTCTATGCCGGCTTCGATCTCTGCGCGCCCAGCACCTCGGTCTCGATGACCATCAACGGGCCGGCACCGACCGTGCTCGCGTTCTTCATGAACACCGCGATTCGGCAGCAGGCCCGGCGCTTTCTTCGTGTCGCAGGGCGCCTCGAGATCACCGAAGCGCAAGACCTTCAGCCGGACGCGCTGCGCGGCAGCGACTGGGCGCAGGTCCGCGCGCTCCTCACCGACGAAGAGTGGCAGTCGATCCGCGCCCGCACGTTCGAACAGGTCCGCGGCACCGTGCAGGCCGACATCCTCAAGGAGGACCAGGGCCAAAACACCTGCATCTTCTCCACCGAGTTCTCCCTGCGCCTGATGGGCGATGTTCAGCAGTTCTTCATCGATCAGAGGGTGCGGAACTTCTACTCGGTGTCGATCAGCGGCTACCACATTGCCGAAGCGGGCGCGAATCCCATCCATCAGCTCGCGTTCACCCTCGCGAACGGGTTCACCTACGTCGAGTACTACCGAGCGCGCGGCATGAGCGTGGACGCGTTCGCCCCGAACCTGTCGTTCTTCTTCTCGAATGGCATGGATCCCGAATACACGGTGATAGGAAGGGTCGCGCGCCGGATCTGGGCCATCGCGCTCGAGCGCATCTACGGCGCGAGCGAGCGGGCGCAGATGTTGAAGTACCACATCCAAACGAGCGGCCGTTCGCTGCACGCGATGGAGATCGACTTCAACGACATCCGCACCACGCTGCAGGCATTGCTGGCGACGTTCGACAACGCCCAGAGCCTGCACACGAACGCCTACGACGAGGCGATCACCACCCCGACCACCGAGAGCGTGCGGCGGGCCATGGCGATTCAGCTGATCATCAACCGTGAGTTCGGCCTGGTGAACTGCGAGAACGCGACGCAGGGCGCCTTCATCGTCGAGGAGCTCACGGACATGGTCGAGGAGGCCGTGCTGAAGGAGTTCGACCGACTCACCGATCGCGGCGGCGTGCTGGGCGCGATGGAGCGCCAATACCAGCGTGGTGCGATTCAGGACGACTCGATCAAGTACGAGCGCCTCAAGCACTCGGGCGAACTGCCGCTCATCGGGGTGAACACGTTCCTCGCCAAGGACGGCGGCAAGGGCTCGATCCCCAAGGACGTCGAGCTCTCGCGCGCCACCACGGAAGAAAAGGAAGGCTGCATCGCACGCCTCGTGGCCTTTCAGGCGGGGCATGCCGAGGACGCCCCTCGGGTGCTCGCGCGCCTGCATCAGGCCTGCCTGAGGAGCGAGAACACCTTCCGGGCGCTGCTCGATGCGACGGAACACTGCTCGCTGGGCCAGATCACCCGCACCCTCTACGAGGTCGGCGGCGAGTACCGCCGCAACCTCTGAGTCCCATGGGCGCACCCATCCTGCGTGGCGATCTCTACTGGATCGCGAGCCGGAGCGACGCGGGCTATTTCCATCCTCACGTCGTGGTGCAGGAGGACGTGTTCAATCGCTCACGCATCGACACCGTCGTGGTCTGCGCCCTGACGTCGAACCTACATCGCGCCCATGAGCCGGGGAACGTGTTGCTGGAGGTGGGCGAGGGGGGCCTCGAGAGGCAGAGCGTCGTCGTCGTCTCGCAGATCGACTCGGTGCTCAAGTCGTCGCTCGGGGAGCGCATCGGCGCCGTCTCGCCCGAGCGCGTCGAACAGATCCTCGACGGCTTGCGCTTCCAGCAGCGTTCGTTCTTCGGACACGACTGATTCCTCGACATCGAGTGGGGCCTCGGCATCGTGGTGCGCTCGCAAGGCGACCGGATGCAGATGCAGTTCCAGGATGGTCAGCAGCGCACGTTCAAGCAGGGCTACTACCACTTCTTGGAAACGGTCGATCGACAGCTCGACGTGACCCTGGGCATCGTCCGTGTCGCCCCGCCCGATGGGGTTCGTCTACGAACGGCTCTGCGCGATGGTCCGCACGGTGAACGACGGCCTGATCGCGGCCAAGCTGGCGCCGCACGATCTGCTCGACGTCGCCGAGTTCATGACGAGGAGGCGGCAAAGCGCGATGCGCCCGGCCTCGGCGCCGGCTCCCCCAGCTCGTCGTCCGGTCAAAGCGGCGCGCGAGCTCGTCACGAGACAGGCCGAACCGAGTGACGAGCTCCTTGAGAAACCAGCCCTCCTCGAGCGCGCTCGTCGTGTCGCTCGCGCGCAAGACCCGCTCGAGCAAGAGCGCGTCGAGCTCCCCGAGATCCCACGTCGTGGCGCGCACCACGTCGCGTCCGAGGCGTCGCAGCGCACGCACACGTTTGTAGCCGTCGACGACGACCGCGCTCTCGCCGTCGCGCACCACCACGATTGGTGTCTGCTGACCGGCCGCATCCAGCGAGCCCACCAGCCGACGCTCGCGATCAGCGCTCCGCGTCCGCAGCTCTTGGTAGCGAAGATCCAGTTGGGCAATCTCGAGGTCCACGACGCCGAAGCCTGCGGTTGGGTCTTACCGAGGGCCGTCTGGTCTTTCGCGACCGACCGGTCATGTCTCTCAGATTCCTACGTCCTTTGCCACTTGAAACCTCGACGGGTCTTTCGCGGCTCCGACGAGGACTCGGCCGAATACCGCAAGGACTCAGCGCCTTGCACCCCGAACTCGTCTTTCGCGAGGTCCCAGGGCAGTTGGTCCAGCGGCGGCGGCAAGCGTGGGCGCGGTGGTGCTCGCGGAGACACAGCACCAGTCACCGGAGCGCTCGGACGCAGCGATGCGGCGCCCACCAACGGTGACGACGGAGCCATCGGCGTCGCGTCCCGCGCTTGCGAAGTGATCCGGTACGCGACGCCGTACCCCGGATTCGCCGCGCGCCATTTCGCCTGCGTCTGCTTCCGGCGCGCGACAGTTCGCGGGCGAAGAGCACGCGAACTGTCGCGTCTTCACGCGCAGGTCAGGCCCAAACCACTTCCGACAGAACGAGCACGGCCGCTTCACGGATATCGTCGGCCGTGTGCCCCCCGTCGAGGCGGCGCGCTCCCCGAGCCGCGCTACGCGAGCGCTGGACCATTTCTGGCGAGCGACCCTGGGTCAATTCTCAGAAGCGCCCAAGCCGTGAGCGGCTGGTGGAAGGACCAGCCGAAGCGCGACCGAAGCGCGAAGGGCGCGCGGTACGCGCTGGTCGTCTCCATCGAGACCCCCGGCGTCGAGACAGACATTTGGACGCCGGTCGCCCAGCAAGTCGGGTTGCCAATCACCATCGAGACGTAGGTCCGGCGGGGCGTCGCGTTCGGAGTCGTCCGAGCGCAGCGGGGGCCCGTGGCCGCGCCAGCGACCGCGTCAGGGATTCGCGCCTGGCGCCCTGAACAACCGTTGAGGAGGCACCCGCTTTAGAACAGGATGGCGCTGCTTGGAGCCTAATACCTATGCTATCCGTGAGTACCGCACATGATGGAGCCCTGATGCCCGACGAGGTGCTGACCATCAAGGAGGTCGCCGCGCTGCTCAAGCTCGCGGAGAAGACCGTGTACGCGATGGCGAACGGGGGAGAGATTCCAGCGTTCAAGATACGAGGGCAGTGGCGCATCAAGCGGACCGAGCTCGACCAGTGGCTCGACGCGCAGCCGCGTGGTCGTGGCGATGAGGGGGAGCACGATGGCGAAGCCTGAGAACGGAACGAAGAAGCGCGGCCGACCCGCGAAAGCCGAGCCCACCGTGCGCGAATCCGCGCCACCGAGCGCGAACGGCAGTGCCGCCGAGCAGTCGAGCGCGATGCTCGGCTTCGAGGCGAAGCTCTGGCAGGCCGCCGACAAGCTCCGCAACAACATGGACGCGGCCGAGTACAAGCACGTCGTCCTCGGGCTCATCTTCCTCAAGTACATCTCGGATGCCTTCGAGGAGAAGCACGCAGCGCTCGCCGCCGACAAGAAGTCCGGTGCCGACCCCGAAGACCCCGACGAGTACCGCGCCGAGAACATCTTCTGGGTTCCGAAGGACGCTCGTTGGTCACACCTCCAGGGCAAGGCGAAGCAACCGACGATCGGCAAGCTCCTCGACGACGCCATGGTCGCCATCGAGCGCGACAACCCGGCGCTCAAGGGGGTGCTGCCGAAGGACTACGCGCGCCCGGCGCTCGACAAGCAGCGCCTCGGTGAGCTCATCGACCTCATCGGCACCATCGGCCTCGGCGACAAGCAGAACCGCTCGCGCGATGTGCTCGGTCGTGTGTACGAGTACTTCCTCACGCGCTTCGCGTCCGCTGAAGGAAAGAACGGCGGCCAGTTCTACACGCCGCAGTGCGTGGTGCGCGTGCTCGTCGAGATGCTCGCGCCGTACAAGGGCCGCGTGTTCGACCCGTGCTGCGGCTCGGGCGGCATGTTCGTTTCGAGCGAGAAGTTCGTCGAGGTGCACGGCGGCCGCATCGGCGACGTGAGCATCTACGGACAGGAGTCGAACCACACCACCTGGCGCCTCGCGAAGCTGAACCTCGCCATCCGCGGCATCGACGCGAAGATCGCCCACGGCGAGAGCTTTCACGGGGACGCGCACAAGGACCTCAAGGCCGACTACGTCATCGCCAATCCGCCCTTCAACGACAGCGACTGGGGCGGCCAGCGGCTGCGTGAAGATGTGCGCTGGAAGTACGGAGTGCCGCCTCCCGGCAACGCGAACTTCGCGTGGGTACAACACTTCCTGCACCACCTCGCTCCGGCTGGCATTGCCGGCTTCGTGCTCGCCAACGGCAGCATGTCGTCGCAGCAGTTGGGCGAGGGTGAGATCCGGAAGGCCCTCGTCGAGGGCGACCTCGTCGACTGCATGGTCGCGATGCCCGGTCAGCTCTTCTACTCCACGCAGATCCCGGTGTGCCTGTGGTTCCTCGCGCGCGACAAGAAGAACGGTCTCGGTGGGCGCGGCAAGAAGATGCGCAACCGTCGGCACGAGACGCTCTTCATTGATGCACGCAAAATGGGCACGCTGATCGACCGCGTGCACCGCGAGCTGACCGACGTCGACATCGCGACGATCACGGACACGTACCACCGCTGGCGCGGCGATGGCTCGGGCAAGTACGCGGACGTGGCGGGCTTCTGTAAGAGCGCCACCACGGAGGAGATCCGCGCGCACCAACACGTGCTCACGCCGGGCCGCTACGTCGGCTCGGAGGAAATCGAGGATGACGGCGAGCCCTTCGAGGAGAAGATGGCTCGACTCGTCGCGAAGCTCGAGGAGCAGTTTGCGGAGGGGGCGAAGCTTGAGAAGGTGATCCGGAAGAACCTGAGGGGGCTCGGGTATGGGGGATAGCCGTTACGACGAAGCGCCGCTCTCAGCGATTGCTGATTTTCGCAACGGTAAGGGGCTCTTTGCGGACCTCTACGCGAGCACCGGGAAGTATCCGGTGTTCGGCGCGAATGGCCAGATCGCCCGCACCAATGAGCTGTTGAATGAAGACCCGGTAGTCGTTATCGGCCGAGTTGGCGCTTACTGCGGCTCAGTTCACGCGGCATTTGAACCTTCGTGGGTCACTGACAACGCAATCGTCGCGCGACCCAAGCCAGGTGCGGACGTTCGCTATCTTTACTACAGACTGAAGTCGCTCGATCTCCGAGCTACCGCGACGGGCAGCGCGCAGCCGCTAGTCACTCAGGGCGGACTCGCAGGGCTCCGCGCGCATCACGCGCCGCTCACCGAGCAGCGCGCCATCGCCCACATCCTCGGCACGCTCGACGACAAGATCGAGCTGAACCGCCGGATGAACGACACGCTCGAAGCCATGGCGCGGGCGCTCTTCAAATCGTGGTTCGTCGACTTCGACCCCGTCCGCGCCAAGGCCGAAGGCCGTCAGCCGAGCGGGATGGACGCGGAGACGGCGAAGCTGTTCCCGAGCGAGTTCGTAGAGTCGGAGCTGGGAGAGATTCCGAAGGGGTGGACGCTGCGCGCGGTCGGTGACCTCGCGATTCTCTCCGGCGGAAAACAGCTTCAACGCGAGCTGATCTTCGAAGACGGAACGATCCCCGTCTTTGGCGGCGCGGGCATCATGGGATTCACTGCTGGTCACAACGCCGATCGTTTCGTAATCTCCGTGGGGCGAGTTGGTGCCTATTGCGGGCAGTTTTTCTCCCATCGAGGAAAGGCGTGGATCAACAACAACGCCTCCCTGATTCGTCCCAACAATGAACGGTTCGCCGAGTGGCTATTCATCGCTCTCACACATGCAAACATCGACATCATCAAGAAGGGCGCAGCGCAGCCCTTCGTGTCCAATGGCGACATAGCCAGGCTCAAGGTTCTTTGGCCTGGAGAGGAAGCGATCGGAGCCTTTTCGCAGCAGCTTGTTCCTTTGTTGAACGCCAGAGACGCTAACGACGCTGAATCGAAGACGGTGGCTCGACTCCGCGGCGAACTGTTGCCGCGCCTTCTGTCCGGGGAGCTTTCAGCTTGTCACGACCCTCGGGTCGCGGAGCCCGTACCGTGATCAACCGAATCAAACTGCTCCGAAACATCGGCCAGTACGACTCGGTGATCCCTGGATCCGATACCGCGTTCGGCCGACTGACCCTCGTGTACGCAGAAAACGGACGGGGCAAGACCACCCTCTGCGCTATCTTCCGTTCACTTGCAACCGGCGACGCTCTCCCAATCACGGAGCGCCGCCGCCTCGGTTCCGAACACTTGGCCCACGTCGTCTTGGAGTGCGCTGACTCGCCGTCACCCGCGACCTTTGAGAATGGGGCTTGGACTCGGCTTGTGCCCAACGTTGCCGTGTTCGACGACGCCTTCGTTGACGAAAACGTCTACTCAGGACTCACGGTCGGGATCGATCACCGGCAGAACTTGCACGAACTTATCCTCGGCGCGCGCGGCGTCACGCTCGGCAAGGATCTGCAGACGCTGGTAGACGAGATCGAAGGGCACAATCGAACACTCAGATCGAAAGGTGCGGCGATACCGGCGGAGCAACGCGGCAATCTGTCTGTCGAAGACTTCTGCGCGATGTCCGCACGACCTAACTTGGACGAAGAACTGCTTGCTGCGGAGCGCAAGCTTGCTGCTGCGTGCGAGAGTGAGCCCATACGCGCCCAGGGAGTGTTTGAGCCCTTGAGCCTGCCGATGTTTGATGTTCAGGCACTTGAGAACCTCCTTGCCCGGGACCTCAGCGACCTCGACGCCAGCGCAGCAGTGCAGGTCCAAGAGCACCTAAGCCTGCGCGCGGGCGGTGCGGAGTCGTGGGTCGCCCAAGGGATGCAGCTCCTCGCAAAAGGAAAGCGTGATGCGTGCCCGTTCTGCGCGCAGGACATCGGCTCTTCTCAAGTTATTCGCCACTACCAAGCGTACTTCAGCGAGGAATACCGCGCTCTTAAACAGGACGTTGCCCAAGCACTGGTTTCCTTCGAACGCACGCACTCGGGTGACGTGCCGGCCGCATTCGAACGCGCGATACGTATTGCTGGCGAGCGCAGACACTTCTGGTCGCGCTTCTGCGATCTGCCCGACGTCGTGATCGACACCGTTGCGGTCAGCCGTGAGTGGCGCGCAGCACGCGAATCGATCGTAGAAATTCTGAAGGCAAAACAGGGCGCGCCCCTGGATCGAAAAGCCTTTCCGGTGGAGCTTCGCGCGGCAACGGACGCGTACGAACTACATCGACGGCGGCTCGCCGAGTTCAGCACAACCCTCCAACAGAGCAACAGCAAGATCCTGCTCGTGAAGGAGCAGGCGGCGTCCGGCGATGTCGCATCTCTTTCCGCCGACGTCGCTAAGCTCAAGTCATGCAAGGCGCGCTACTCGCCGGCAACCGTCGCGCTGTGCGAAGAGTACCTCCTTACGAAAGCCGAGAAATCGAAAGCCGAGAAGAAGCGTGACGCTGCCAAGGCCGCACTCGATCAATACCGCGTTGCAGCATTCCCAGGGTTTCAGGGGGCGATCAACGTGTACCTCGCGAACTTCAACGCGGGCTTTCGGCTCGACCATGTCGCCGCGACAAACACTCGAGGTGGGCCGACCTGCACGTACAATGTTCTGATCAACAACATACCCGTCCCAGTCGCTGCAGGTGAGCCCGCGGCTGGCCAGCCCTCTTTCAAGAACACGCTCAGTGCGGGTGATCGCAACACTCTCGCCCTGGCCTTCTTCTTTGCATCGCTCGATCAAGATCCAAACCTCGCGACTAAGGTTGTCGTGATTGACGACCCTGTTTCCAGCCTGGACGACCATCGCTCGTTAACGACGGTGCAGGAAATGAGGCGCCTCGCTGCACGCACCGCGCAGCTGGTCGTGCTCTCTCACACAAAAGGCTTTCTCTGCAGAGTTTGGGGCGGTGCCGACAAAACCGAACGGTCTGCGATTCGGATCGTCCGGCAGGGCTCAGGTTCAACAATCGCGAAGTGGGATGTCGAGCAGGACTCCATAACAGAACACGACCGCCGCCACGCGCTGCTGATGGCCTATGCGCACAGCGGCGGCGGCAGCGCGAGAGATGTCGCTCAAAGCATCCGCCCGCTGCTTGAAGGATATCTCCGCGCAGCATGTCCACAGTATTTCCCGCCGGGGACATTGCTTGGCCCTTTCCTCGGGAAGTGTGCACAGCAACTCACGGCCGGCGATCCCATCTTGGAGTCCACGCAGGCGGAGGAGCTCCGCAATTTGGTTGAATACGCCAACCGATTTCACCACGACACCAACGCCGCGTGGGAGACAGAGGTGATCAACGCAGGGGAACTCGACGGGTTTGTCGAGCGCACTCTCAAGTTCGCGAGCCTATGAGCGCACCCTTCATCGCATCCATCGTTGAGAAAGCCGCCTCAGAGGAGAGGGACCACGTGACCAAGCCTGACGCCCCCGAGTCTGAACTCATCCTCTACCAAACCGAGGACGGCCGGACGCGCATCCAGTGCCGGTTCGAGGACGAGACGGTCTGGCTGACGCAGAAGCTGATGGCGGACCTGTTTCAGATCGGCGGGGGCACGGTCAACCACCACCTCAAGGCCATCTTCGCCGAGGGGGAGCTGGACCCTAAGGCAACTGTTCGACGCTATCGAATAGTTCAAACCGAGGGCCCACGGCGAATCGGCCGCGACGTCGAGCACTACAACCTCGCGCCCGTCATCGAGAGGAACGAGATCGCCCCCGCGCCAACCATCCGGAGACTCCGGATAGTTGAGTCTCTTCCGGGAGGCGTCTGATGGCCGCCAAGAAGAAATTCGACGCGAGGAAGATGATGGAGATGGCCGTCGACATCATGCGCCAGTCGATTGCTGAGCCGCGCGATGACGGGAAGGCGAGCCCGTTGGTCGGCGCGGTGCTGGTGAAGCAGGACGGATCGGTGGAGTCGGCCTCGCGGGGTGAGCTGCGCCACGGCGACCATGCCGAGTTCGCGCTGCTCGAACGGAAGAATCGAAGCAACAAGCTCGATGGCGCTGTCCTCTTCAGCACGCTCGAGCCATGTGCGCCCGGGTCGCGTCGTCACCCCAAGCTGAGCTGCGCCGAGCGCATCGTGCTCGCGAGGATCAAGGAAGTGTGGGTCGGGATCGAAGATCCGGATCCCACGGTCGACCGCAAGGGGATCAAGTACCTGCAGGACTGCGGGGTGAAGGTCCATCTTTTCGACCGTGACCTCCAGGAGATCATCCAGGAGAAGAACAGGGACTTCATCGACCAGGCCGAGGAGCGAGCGGCGGCGGCCCGCGAAGGAAAGACGTCGAAGCCGATCATCTTGTCGGGGCTCGAGGTGGCGATCGCCTCGACGAATCCGCAGGACTTTCAGAAGAAGGCGCTCGAAGCGTATCGAACCTCTGCGGGTATCGCCGAGAAAGTCGCGACGGCGCCGTTCAACCGACGGCTGCTGCTGCAGGGGCTGCTGCACGAGGAGAACGGGAAGCTTGTGCCGACCGGCTTCGGCCTACTCTTGTTCGGCAAGGAGCCGCGATCACGCATGCCGCAGGCGGGTCTCCTCGGGACGATTCACTTCGGCGATGACAGAGAGGAGACCCAGGACTTCGACGGCCCCGCGGTGTTCGCGCCTGAGCAAGCGCTCCAATGGCTGAAGGACAAGCTGCCCAATCCGATAGACCGGACGCGGGCGTACCGCCGCGAAGTGAATGCGGCCCTCTTCGAGCTTCTCCGGGAGGGCATCGTCAACGCTCTGGTGCATCGCGACTACGGGATCGCGGGCGCGAAGTGTCAGCTCGTCGCCAGTCCCGAGAAGATCGTGGTGATGAGCCCCGGCCTTCCCGTCGAGCCGATCACGATGGAGCAATTGCAGGCCTTTGATGCACCCATGCTGAGCCGAAACCCTGCGCTGCACTTCGTCTTCGCGAAAATGAAGCTCGCAGAAGAACGGGGCCTCGGACTGAAGTCGATGAGGCTGCGCGCGGCCGCTGCGGGGCTCCCGCTGCCCGAGTACTCCTACAAAGCTCCCTACGTGGTGCTCACGCTGTATCGGGAGGCGAAGGCTGCGATTTCTAAGGCCCGCGGCAACATCCTGGCGCGGCTCAGCGAGGCAGAGCGCGCCGGCTGGGACTGGCTGGTCACGCGAGACACCGTCACGACCGCCGAGTACCAGGAGGCGATGGACGTGCCAAACCGCACCGCCCGGTATCATCTCAAGCGACTCACTGAGTTTGGACTGCTTCGAGTGGTGGGCGCCGGAAAGGCGACTCGCTACGAGGTGGTTCGATCATGACCATCGCTGACTTGCTCTTACGCTT
>Ga0335397_10006218_pt1 | contig 15437 bp, 9 predicted proteins | sample MAT04_FD_205740 | JGI IMG/M metagenome (GOLD analysis project Ga0335397, IMG submission 205740) | Freshwater microbial communities from Lake Fryxell liftoff mats and glacier meltwater in Antarctica - MAT-04 (spades assembly) (version 2) ... | reverse complement strand
ATTCCTTGTAGCGTTGCAGAATAGACTGCACCTGACGCGCCACACCATAGTGTTCTTCGCCTACAATGCTAACTTGCAACATTGTGGACGTAGACTCCAGCGGATCGACAGCCGGATAAATACCCTTGGCAGCCAAACCGCGAGACAACAAAGTTGTAGCGTCCAAGTGAGCAAAAGTCGTAGCCGGCGCTGGATCAGTGAAGTCATCCGCAGGTACGTACACAGCTTGAACCGAAGTAATCGAACCTTCGGTAGTCGAAGTAATCCGTTCTTGCAAGTCGCCCATGTCTGTACCGAGAGTCGGCTGATATCCCACAGCCGAAGGCATCCGACCCAACAGAGCGGATACTTCAGAACCAGCTTGTACGAACCGGAAGATGTTGTCAATGAACAAGAGTACGTCTTGCTTGCTGACATCGCGGAAGTATTCGGCCATCGCTAGAGCCGACAGGCCCACGCGCATCCGAGCACCAGGTGGCTCGTTCATTTGACCGTATACTAGGGCAATTTTCGACTTGCTGCGGTCTTTTTCGTCAATAACCCCAGACTCGATCATTTCTTTGTAAAGGTCATTACCTTCACGGGTGCGCTCGCCCACACCGCCAAACACGGACACGCCGCCGTGAGCCTTAGCGATGTTGTTGACGAGTTCCATCATGATCACGGTTTTGCCGACGCCTGCGCCGCCGAACAAACCGATTTTGCCACCGCGACGGTAGGGAGCCAGGAGGTCGATGACCTTGATCCCTGTTTCAAACACCGAAGGCTTGGTTTCTAGTTCGGTGAAAGCCGGCGGCTGGCGGTGGATGGGCATACTTTCGGAAGTATCGACCGGGCCGAGGTTGTCTACGGGTTCGCCGATGACGTTAAAAATACGGCCGAGAGTCGGGATGCCAACGGGAACTTGGATTGCTTTCCCGGTATCTACTACTTCCATACCGCGCATTAAGCCGTCGGTGGTACTCATGGAAACTGCACGCACTTGGCTGTCTCCGAGCAGTTGCTGAACTTCGCAGGTAACAGAAATGTCTTGACCTGCTTCGTTTTTGCCGGCGATCGTAATAGCGTTATAGATTTGGGGCAGTTTGCCACCTGGGAATTTTACGTCTACAACCGGCCCGATGATTTGGGTGATGTAGCCTACGTTCGTTTTTGTTGCGGTGGATACCATGAATAGTGCCTTTGTTAGGATTCTATTTTTCCCGTTGTGGAAAAAGTCTTAACATTTAGAAATGCTATTTCTCACAGTACCACTGAACAGACGCACTATTTAGATTTGTATGGTGCTGTGTAAGAGTCATTTTTCTGGTTGCTGCTGTCGCTTTTTTTTCCCGCGAGCCGCAGCCAAAGCCCCGATCCCCAGAATTGTGCCGAATACTGTGATTGGTTCGGGGACTAACTCGGCGGAGATGGTGAAGTCTTGGAAGTCGCGATCGTTTCCTCCTCCGGCATCGTCGAAGGAGATTTTGCTTCCCTGGGCCAGTTGGGCCATTGTGAGCGATGAATATTGCTCTGGGGCTTGACCGCCGTTGGTACTTGTAAATGAGTTGGGGGAGCTGTAGTCGAGCTGAAAGTCCCCAAATACTGCTTGCTGACAGCCAGCCACCACACAGTCATCTCTGCGAAACTGGGTGTTGGTGGCAAACCATTCGGGGCTGTTCATGAAGGTGCTGCTGGAGGCGTACTGCTCGAATTGTCGGCCACTGCCGCTGTCACTCCACAGCAGCAGGGCATAAGTTTGATTTCCCAAAAATTTGAAGGTTTGGGTGATGGAGCCGTTGTCAGATGTGACAGCCTTGCCGAAGCTTCCCTTCCATTTATCGGCTGCGCCGTTATCTGAGGGTTGAAGCTCGTAAAACAGTCTGGCGATGTTGCTGTACCCTGTGTTTGCTGACTGAGCTTGGGCTACCCACAAGCTGGACTGGTAACTGCCGTGTGATTCGTCGAAGGTAAAGTTGATGCTTGTATCTGCATCGAATTGGATGCCCTTTGTGCCAAACATGAAAGCTTGGACGGGCGTGTAGATGCTGATCAAGATTGTGGTTGCTAAGCTGGCGATCGTAAAAGATGTTTTTTTGACTAGCGTTAAGGTAGTCATAACCCAATACGGTTTACTTAAGACAGATCCAGGCGGTAAAAAACTATGAAAAATAGATACTGCGATTGCTTCGTTCCTCTCTTAGGACAATCTTAAGTGAACGGTATTGAGTCATAACCCTGATTCCACTCCAATGTTGTTAGGTAGTAAGGCGGGAAACGCACTTTTCCCGTGACGGGAATAGACGATCGCCTCTTAGGATCGAAAACTTAATAACTTAAGCACCTCCTACAGTCCTCTCTCCTGTAAGTTGCGAGATCAAAGGAGGCTCTTCCTCGCCTATCTGCATTACTTTCGCAGAGCGAAAGTAACGAGCAATCTGTAACAGCAAGATTTTAATCGCATCTCCATTTCCAACCTACTACATTTATTTTGGTCAGCAAGTGGCGGCTGCGGGCGATCGATACTTACGTATTTTTGACTAATATACTGAGTGATTTTTTACTCCTAATTTTCGGATTCCGCCTCGTATTTTTACCAGCAGTCCCGAACGCATCAACCCGGTTTTTTAAGGTAATGGCGTGAGTCGATTTGAGATTTGAGATTTACAATGGCAGATGAATCTGGGAGTTTGAACTTGAGTCTAAAATTTTGATTTTTCCACGACAGGAGTACGTGACACGGTATCCGTTTTTGTGCGGTATCAGAGAAGTAGTGAAAGTGGAAACAATAAACCCAGTTTTATTGCAGGTTGCTGAGTGCTAGTAAAAAACTGTTTCTACGTAAATCCTAGTAAGTGAATATATACATTTTTTCCTTTTTCAATTTTTATAGAATAAAAAATCTTGCTATTCTATTGACATGAGGAGTTTTTAGCAGTAAAAAGAGGATAGATAAATCCGATCGCACTTTTAGCACCATCTTTAACCACAATGACAGCCAACAGACTACATTTGCTCGGATGGTTATTCATAGTTGGCTGGCTGAATGCAGCGGTGGCCTCGGCAAACGCGCAACCGATAACCCCAGCAGCAGACGGCACGAACACAATAGTGACACCCAACGGCAATCGCTACGACATTACCGGGGGATCTTTGGGCGGAGACAAGGCTAACCTTTTTCACAGCTTTACTCAGTTTGGTCTCAGCGAAGGTCAAACGGCTAACTTTTTGACGAATCCCAACATTCAAAATATATTAGGACGAATAAACGGGGGAAATCCTTCTTTAATCAATGGCTTAATTCAAGTAACAGGTGGCAATTCCAATTTATTTTTGATGAATCCGTCCGGGATGATTTTCGGGCCCAATGCGAGTCTCAACGTGCCTGGTTCTTTTAATGCTACTACGGCTACAGGGATCGGTTTTGGGAATAATCAGTGGTTTAGTGCGATCGGCAATAACAATTGGGCAACTTTAATCGGGAATCCAAACAGTTTTGCGTTTACCAACTTGCAAGCTGGAAGTATTGTTAATGCAGGCAATTTGACGGTGACACCAGGTCAAAGTTTAAGTTTAACGGGCGGTACAGTTGTGAATACTGGCCAGCTAACTGCACCGGGGGGAAATATTCTGATTAGCGCCGTACCAGGTCAAAATTTGGTGCGGATTAGTCAATCTGGCAATTTATTGAGTTTGGATGTTCAACCAGTAGTAACTCAAAACTCGCTCCCGAATAATTGGACGCAGCCTGTGTTATCTTTGCCGGAGTTACTGACGGGTAAAAGTGCGGCACAGGCCACGAATTTGACGGTAAATGCTAATGGGGATGTGGTGCTGACAGGGAATGTGGCTGTCCCTGTAGCTGCGGGAACTGCGATCGCCAGCGGCAACATCAACGTTTCGGGTAATACTGGGGGTAATGTTAACATTTTAGGCGATCGAGTAGGCGTGATTGCTGGAAAGATCGATGCTTCTGGTATCAACGGTGGCGGTAATGTACTGATTGGCGGAGATTATCAGGGTTTGGGGACTGTGCCCAATGCTGCGCGGACTTTTGTCAGCAGCGACTCGACGATTAATGCTGATGCTATTAGTAATGGGAATGGCGGGCGAGTGATTGTTTGGGCTGATGAAACTACTCGCTTTAATGGCAATATTACCGCCAGAGGTGGCTTGTTTTCGGGGAATGGGGGCTTTGTGGAGGTGTCGGGAAAGCAATCGCTCGATTTTCAAGGGTTGGTGGATTTGCGATCGACTTTGGGCAGCGCCGGAACCTTATTATTAGATCCTACCGATATTACTATTAGCACAGGTGTGAATGCAGGCGGTGCATTATTAGGGGGAGTATTTGCTCCCTCTGCGGCTAATTCTACAATCAATAACGGGACGCTGCAAACGCAACTGGGTTTAGGTAGTGTCACAATTTCCACTGCATCGGGTTTTGCCAGTTTAGGCGACATTACAGTAAGTGCTCCCGTTGCTTGGAATAATAGTAATTCTCTGACGCTGCAAGCGAATAATAATATTACGGTTAATCAACCTATTACTAATGGTGGAAATGGTGCGATCGCGTTAAATGCTAGTAATGCAATATCAGTCAATGCCAACCTTACTACTAACGGCGGAAATATTAGCCTCACCAGTACCAATGATATCAACACCACTGGGGGAAACATTGCTTCCAGCTCCAATAATGGGGGAGCGATCACACTCTCAACGGCTGGCGGCAACATTAGGACTGGATTTCTGGATTCCACTGCTAATGTTACAGGCGGAAATATCACCCTTTCTGTTACCGGAGGAACAGGTTTCATTGACACCAGTGCTGGAACTGTGGGTCTCAGTTCCGGTTCCATAAATGGAACGGGGGGAGTGATCTCCCTCTCCACTACTGGTGGCAATATTACCACTAAAGATATAAATTCCGGTTCCTCCTTTACAGGTAATGCAGGGAACATCATCCTCTCTATTACCGGAGGAAATGGTGCCATCAACACCACTTTGGGCTCTCTGCAATCCTATTCTTCTTCAGGAAATGCAGGAGCGATCTCCCTCTCCACTACTGGTGGTGGTAACATTTCTACTAAGAATATGGATTCCCGTTCAATAGTTACAGGTACTGGAGGTAATATTAACCTTTCTGTCACCGGAGGAACAGGTTTCATTAATACCAGTGCTGGACTGACAAGTTCCTATTCTTCTTCAGGAAATGCAGGAGCGAGTTGACTGTGAATGGAGGTACGGGTAATGTTACATTTAATGGTGCAGTTGGCAATGCTAATGCTTTAAGCAAGTTGCAGATTAGCGGAAAAACTATCAATGCGAATTCGGCGGTTAACGTAGCTGGCAATATGGGAATTTCGGCTGATACTATTAATCTGCAAGGAACTTTGACTACCACGAATAACGGCACGCTAATAATTAGCAATACGGGCAATCTCAATATTGTAAATAATCTGAACTTAGACGGTGCATTTAATCAAAATGGCGCGGGTAGCGTTGCCCTGAGCGGAAATATCACCACAACTAATGATCACATTAGTTTTAGTGGCCCGGTGACATTAAATACTCCTGTAACTTTTACACTGGGAGATGCAACTATTGCTTTCGGTTCTACTTTAGCCGCAGGTAGCAACCCGCTGACTTTAACTGCCGGTGAAATTGATTTTTCAGGTAACGTTTCTGGTACGGTTGCGTTAACGCTGCAACCCGCAACAGCCGGACAAAATATTGCTGTTGGCGGAACTGACAACAATACTAGCGCTTGAGATTTGACTGCATCGGAAATTAATTTGATTCAAAATGGGTTTAGCTCGATCGCGATCGGGCGATCGGATAGCACCGCTAAGGTTAGTATACCTAATAATCTTACATTTTTAGACCCCGTAACTATTCAATGGGGAACTGGTGCGATCGCCCTTAACGCCAATATTACCGGAAAAGACAACAGCAGTCTTACTCTGAACGCCAATAATGTCAAACTCGGCAGTGATGTCATTCTCAGTAGTGACACAGGTAATGTTAGTGTTGCAGGTGCGATCGATGGCAATCAGCGCTTGAACATCAATGCTACTAAAGGCAATGTGCTGCTGCAAGGAAATATCGGAAAAACCACGCCACTGACAGGTTTGAATGTTACTGCCTTAAATACTACGTTGGGTGGCAATATTACTACTAATCAGGGCAATATCAATATTAACGGTGCGATCGGGTTGACGAAAGACGCGATATTGAGCACTGGTGGCGGAAATATTGCGTTTGGAGGTGCGATCGACAGTATTGATGCGGCCTGCAGCCTAAATCTGGATGCAGGTAGCGGCAGCATCACTTTCGGCGCACCCGTCGGCGCAACTCGACAGTTAGCAAATGTTGCGATCAAAAATGCTGGCGACGTGACAGCCAACTCGACAATTAACGCGCAAAGCTTGCAAGTAAATAGCGCGGGAAATATCAATTTATTGGGTGTCACGGCTTCAAATTCTGGCAATGGAGGGACGATCGAGCTTTTGATCCCGCAGGGAAAAGTGAATGCTAGAGATTTGAATACGGCGGGAAATATCGGCGGGAACATCACTGTTAAAGCTTTAAATTCAATTACGGCGGGAAAAATTAACTCCAGCGGTACAGTCGGAAATGGCGGCAATGTGTTCTTAGATCCGATCGGCGATATTCAAGTAGAGTCGATCGATGCACAAGGCGGTACTGGCGGCACCGGTGGGAATGTGTTTATTGAATCGACAGGGGGATTTTTCCGCGCTACTGGTACTTTTTCCACCCCACTTTCGCCGACGGGATTTGCTAGCATTTCTACTGCTGGCGGTGCCGGTGGTGGCCAAATTACAATTGTGCACGCTGGGGGAGATGGAGGGTCGCCGATTCAACCGTTTGTCGTTGGAGATGCTGCTAGCAACGGTACGGCGGGTGCAATTACCACGGGACAATCTAGCATTACATCGCAGTCGTTTCCGCGTTCTAGTAGTGTTGGTAATATTGGGTTTTCGACTGACGATGCGATCGATCCCACGCCCACAACTCCGCCCACAATTCCGCCCACAATTCCGCCCACAATTCCGCAGACAATTCCGCCCACAATTCCGCAGATAACGGAAATCATTCCGCCAACAATTCCGCAAATAAATCAGGAAATAACGGAAACAATTCCGGGGATTGTTGGGCTGACAGCGCCGCAGCAGGAGTCGGTAGCAGTAACTTCGATCGACTTTAACGCATTGCCGCCAATCGCGATCGCACCCATCGCCACACCAGCCACACCAGCAACACCCGCAGCAACACCCGCACCGCAACCCTCAATCCCCGATGCAGAAGACTTGCAACGCCGTCGCAAAATTCCACCGCTAGACAATCCCGACGCTGCTGGCGATCGAATTTTAACACTTGATTCGAGTATCATCAGTCAGTTGCCCCCCGGCCACCGACCGCCAAAAGTTCCCACACCATCGCTCAACCCTACTTCTAATTTAGTTCTGGGATATGTTCCGTCTCCCGATCGACTTTTTGAAGGTAACGACATACAGAAAACAGTCACGGGAATCGAACAAATGAGGAATCAAGAATTTGGAGAATACCCGGGGTTAACATCCAACATCCCAGAAGAAAAAATCTTGATTGCGACATTACAACAAACTTTAAAAAATATCGAACAGCAAACCGGCAAGCGGTCTGGTATCATCTACATAGTCTCACTAGCCGATCGACTAGAACTAATTTTAGTTCCTCCCGTGGGGCGGCAGATTCACTACAGCGTTCCCGAAGCCAACAGAGCAGCTCTTTTCCCAGTTGTTCAGGAGTTGCAGGCTGAAATCACCACTCCGGCAAAACGCGGTACTACCACTTATCTACCCGCCGCCCAGCAATTATATAAATGGGCGATCGCACCTCTAGAAAAAGACTTGCAAAACTTAGGAATTCAGACTCTGTTGCTGTCAGTCGATCCCGGATTGCGGAGTGTGCCCTTTGCCGCTTTGCACGACGGTAAAGGCTTCTTGATTCAAAAATACAGTTTCAGCCTAATTCCCAGTTTCAGCTTGACTAATAGCGATTATAAAGCAGTTAGAGATGCCACAGTGCTAGCAATGGGACGGTCAGAATTTGTTGATAAAAATCCCTTGATCAGTGTGCCGATCGAATTGCAGGCGATTTCTGCTCAGTGGCACGGGCCATCTTTCCTCAATTCAACTTTCACTATAGATAATCTCAACTCGGAACACGCCAAAAGAGGATTTCGGGTAATTCACCTAGCAACCCACGCCGACTTCAAACCGGGAAAACCAAGCAATTCTTACATTCAACTTTGGAATTCTAAATTGCAGCTCGATCGCATGGAAAGTTTAAATTGGCGCAATCCGCAGGTAGACTTATTAGTATTAAGTGCTTGTAGAACAGCCTTGGGCGATCGGGAAGCAGAGTTAGGTTTTGGAGGTTTAGCGGTAAAATCCGGCGCGAAATCTGCTTGAGGGAGTTTGTGGTATGTTGACGACGGAGGCACTTTGGCGCTGATGAGCGAATTTTACCACCAGTTGCGAGGAGCCACAACTAAGGCAGAAACTCTGCAACTTACTCAACAGGCGATGATTGCTCGTCAAGTTGGGATTGAAAACGGGCAGTTAGTGACAACATCGGGCAAGTTAAATTTACCGCCTAATATAAAACAACAAAACCAAGATTTTTCTCATCCTTACTACTGGAGTAGTTTCACCCTCATCGGAAATCCTTGGTAAGAAGGAAGAAGGAAGAAGTCAGTAGTCAGTAGTCAGTAGTCATTAGTCATTAGTCATCAGGAAGAAGGAATAGGGAAGAAGGAAGAGGGTAGGGTGCGTCAGGAAAGGTGATTTTCAATCATCACTCCTAATCTCATTCTGACCATAAAAAATTGGTTTAAAGCCTCTCCCTGATCGGGAGAAATTAAAAAAAGAAGACGATTCATTACCCCAATCCTCTTCCTTATAGGTAGAGGTCGCACTCATCTGTCAACTGTCAACTGTCAACTGCCAACTGCCAACTGCCAACTGTCAACTGTCAACTGTCAACTGTCAACTGAATGAAGCACCATTTATTCTTGCCATCAGAATCATATTTTTCCGATTGCAAAGCGAGTTAAAAATTATCTCAAACCCGCAGCAGCTCTGGGCCCAAGTTGTTTCAAATTAGGTGCCGCAGTTCCATAATTGACGCGACAACCGATGTTTAACAAACTAGAACTGCATTCGAGAGGGACAATTTGCTGGTCGAGGAGAGCGCTGCAACTTACATACTCGTCGTTATTAGTATCTCTTACCATACATTCGATCGCTCTAGCGCCCGATCGACTCGCCCAACTCTTCATACCTGCGACTGCAATCATGTGCTGCCAATAAAACCACAAGAGCAACACTCCAAACAGTACAGCAACTCCTAATCCTACTTTAATCTTCCAACTGCCTAGGATGTTTCCCAAGCTACTTTTTAAGTTGTCCGTCAAAGAAATAGAGGTTTCGGAACTTATTTCTGGAGGCGGCAAATTTGTTGGTGTTTGTTCTGGGATTTCCGACATCACGTATCTCCTCTGATTTTTGCGACTTGCTGGGAATTGCCGGGGGCGATGGCGCGCTCTTGCAAATTATCTAAAATTTTAGCAAAACTCGTCTGTACTGGCAACCTCAAAAGGTAGTACCGCCCCGGAAGTATGTATATTGATCGATCGCGAGCGCGATTTCTATGCCTTTTGAGGTATTGCACAATTCGCGTTAGCGGAGCCCTCGAAGAGGATCGGCTATTTGTACCTAGGGCACTAACGTTGTTGCCGATGTCTTTTAAAAACGGCTGAATGAATCAGCTTTTTTTTGAACCGCAGAGGCCGCAGAGGCCGCAGAGAAAGAGCAAGGAGAGATGTATTGACTTTTCCCAATCATTTATAATTTCAATAGCTCCAATAACTCAGCTTCCGAAAGGAGCTTAATTCCCAAAGATTGAGCTTTTTCCAACTTAGAACCTGCATCTTCACCCACAACCACATAATCAGTTTTAGCACTAACAGAACCTGTGACTTTACCTCCAGCTTTGACAATCAAATCTTTAGCTTCATCTCGTTTCAGAGTCGGCAAAGTTCCCGTCAGCACAAAGGTTTTGCCAGCAAATTGTAAATTTATGTCTGCTAAATTCTGACTTTTAACTTCAGAATGCAATTGCAATCCCGCAGTTTTCAACCTTGCGATTAAACTTTGATTTGCCGGAACTCGAAACCACTGAGAAACCGATTGTGCAATCTCCGGCCCGATTCCGTACACGCCCTCAATCGCAGCCGCCGATACTGCGGCTAATTCTTCCACATTGGCAAATCTTTCTGTCAGCAATTGAGCGTTGACACTGCCGACGTGGCGGATGCCCAAGCCGTAAAGTACCCGCGAATAAGGTTGATTTTTCGATTGGGCGATCGCACTTACCAACTTTTCCGCCAACTTCTTACCCATGCGTTCCAAACCCATCAATCTTTCCGCAGTCAAATCGAACAAATCCGCCGCCGAATTGAGCAGATTGCTATCAACCATCTGCTGCACCAACTTTTCCCCAACACCGTTAATATCCAGAGCATCCCGGCTGCAAAAATGAATCAGCGAACCCCTCAAAATCGCCGGACAAGACGTGTTGATGCAGCGAGTCACGGCCTCCCCCTTTTCCCGAACCACAGGCTGCGCGCATTCGGGACAGCAGCTAGGCATTTGAAAAAGTTGAGCATTTGCGGGACGAAGTTCTGCTAAAACTCGGACAACTTCTGGTATGATTTCCCCAGCTTTTCGGACAATTACAGTATCGCCAATGTGGAGATTTAGCTCGGAAAGTCGATCGCTATTGTGGAGAGAAGCCCGCGAAACCGTCGTTCCAGCCAACTGCACCGGTTTGAGTTCCGCTACAGGTGTCAGAGCTCCGGTTCTCCCTACTTGTACGGTGACTCCTTCTACAATTGTAGGGACTTCGGCAGCAGGATACTTAAGTGCGATCGCCCAACGCGGAAACCTCTGAGTAAAACCCAACTGTTTTTGCAGCAAAACCGAATTAATCTTAACAACAACCCCATCAGTCATGTAAGGCAAATTTTGCCGTTCAGTATCCCAATATTCGTAATACTCCCGCACCTCATCCAAAGAATAGCAAATTTTGCGATTGGGATTCACCTTAAACCCCATTCTTCGCAACAATTCCAAAGATTCCCCTTGCGTCTTTTCCTGATTAGCTTCATCTAAATGCAGAGTATAAGCAAAGAAATCCAAGCGCCGCTGATCCACAACTTTAGAATCCAACTGTCGCAGCGTACCCGCCGCCACATTCCGAGGATTAGCAAACAATTGTTCCCCCGCTTTTTCCCGTTCCCGATTAATTTCCTCAAACACAGCCAAAGACAAAAAAGCCTCTCCCCGCACTTCCACCACAGGCGGCGGATTATCTAAATTGAGTTTTAAAGGAATCGAGCGAATAGTCTTGACATTTTGAGTAATGTCCTCTCCTGAAATGCCGTCTCCCCGCGTCGCACCGCGAACTAAAATCCCATTTTCATAGGTTAATGCTAAAGCAGAACCGTCAATTTTTAACTCGCAAACATATTCAGCAGTTAATTGTTGATTTTCCCCTGCTACCCTTTGCCAGCGTTCCTGCCATTTGGTCAATTCCTCAAAATTAAAAGCATTTTCCAAACTGTATAGAGGAATATTGTGCTTGACGCTAAAAAATTGAGTAGCCGGCTGTTCTCCCACGCGCTGAGTCGGACTTTCCGCAATAATCAACTCAGGATAATCTGATTCTAACTCTTGCAACTGTCGATAAAGGCGATCGTACACCTCATCTGGTATAATCGGCGCATCGAGAACATAATAAGCATAGCTAGCTTCCTGTAGCTGCTGCCTCAACTGTTGAATTTGCTGCTGAATCTCTGCTACCATATCGATTTGAGATTTAAGATTTTACATTTGCTCTTATGTCAGACCGAACCACAATAAAATTGGTTCGTAGTGAGGATTTCAGTCCTCATGATTTTTTGAGGACTTCAGTCCTCACTACGAACATTATAACGGTTGTTTTACGGGATATGATATTAGATGATCTATCTCAAGTTCAACTCTAAAAAAGGAGCCAGCAACTAGAAAATCCCAAAATCTCCTAATTATGACTCGCCTTTAGATCTGCTGAATTATGCGGGAAAATCCCTCACAAATTCAGGTCTGCAAACTCGCTAAACTTCTTATTATCCCCGGAAATGGGAGGTTGAAGATTCTCACCATTTTTTTCGCTATTCAAGTTACCATTGGCACGAGATTTGATTAATTCTTGAGCGTTTGCTTTGTTGAAAGCGAGCGGTTCAGCGTGTTCTACCTGAAACACGTTAGCGTAGAGGTTGGCAATAATCTGTTTGCCGCCTTGGGTTAATTCCAAGTAGTTTAAAGCTGCTGGAATGTAGGGAAAAACTCCGTTCCAATAAAACTTGGCGTAATTTTGTCGCAAATCTCCCGGAGACTTGTAGCCCAAAATTTTATTAGTGCCGACTTCCTCAAATTCGTAGAACAGCGCACTGATTTTTCGCAGGTAATTGGGGTCGCTCAACTGACCGATTAAATCGGCGGCCCTGGCTAGTCCAGAATAATTGTTTCTGTCTTGATGAGTTTCGCTAGCAGGAACTGGGAAGCGCGTCAATTCAATATTGCGCTTGATTTGTTCGGCATCAATTAAGGTGTGGCCGCCGAAGCGTTCGTCGATTACGAGTTTTCCTCGATCGACATGATAAGCAGTTAAACTGGCAGAAGTGGCGCCGATCGCCACAGAAACCATGCCCCCGTCAATACCCGTAGCGAAGAGTCCGACAGCTTCTTGGTCTTGGCGGCAAACACCTTTCACGTAGCCGATATCGTGGCACAGCAGCGAGATCAAGTAGTGCAGCCAATCTTCCGGCGACACTCCCCCTTCGCGAATATGCTTGCCTCGCAGAATCTCTTGTCCCACCAGGGCCACGAGCATTGTGTGTTCCACATTGTGGTAAAGAGCATCGCAGTTAGCGATGTTTTCCAGAGCCATAGTCCCCGCCCAGGCGATAATTTCAGGGTAATCAGGCTTGTACTTGCCGTAGGTGCGGCGGTAGCCGGCTTGTAGCTCTTGTACAAAAGCGTCAATCAGGATAGCAGTTGCATTGAACATCATAAATTCTCTCACTCAGGCTGTAATTACAAACTCGATCGCAAATATCTGGGATAGCTGAAACAATAATCAATGGGCATTGGAGTAGGTTTGACCCCTCGCCCAAAGACGGATACAAGCGCCGGCTTAAGTCGTAGATGCTCCCAAAATTTTAGAGCCTAGTTCCAGCTTCCAGATTCATCTGCCGAGTAAATCTCAAATCTCAACTCTCAACTCTCAAATCCACTCACCCCTCGGTGTTGAATTTTCAAGTTCAGCTAGTCTTGTTAGGTAACAAAATTGCTCTTTTGGCTATACTTCCCACGATAACCTAATTTCCCAAGTAAAAGATCGATTTTTTGGCATTAAATATTAGTGAAACAATTTACATCGTTTCACCGACTAATTATTAGAAGTCCTAGGTGTTAAAGTTATGAACTGTCTGTTTCCGAGTCTCTTCACTGTGGCTATTCGCACTCGGCGGTCGATCGCCCCAAAATACCTAGGATTGTTTGCATTCACGGCTGTTTGCACCGCTGCACCGGCTTTGGGAGCCGATCGAATCTACGTCACTTACGGGCCGCTAGAAGTATCAGTTCCCATCGAATCCCTGGCACTCTTCGCCAAAGAAGGCAAAATAGACTCAAACTTGGACGGCCTCGCTCAGTACGCCAACAAAGCACAGCTAGCTGAGATTCGCAGCGGCCTGCAAGCGAAAGCTGAAATCAGCCCCGTGACGATCGCCCAATTCCTCTACACGCCTCAAGGAGAAGTGCTGCTGGAACGCTTGGGCCTAGTAGTTCAAACCAAAGCTCGGCAGCCCGGATTTTATGCCATCCGAGCCGCCCTGATTTTAGCAGCCGCCGATCCAGAAGGCCTGACGATTCTTAACGTGCTGCAAAAATTCCCTACTTACGGCATCAGGATTGACGTGGCGCGCGGCTTGGATATCGCCAACAAACTGACATCGCTGATCAACCGTTCCAATCGGACGATCGCCGGAGTCATCCAGTTGTCGGAAGCAGAAGCAGCCTCTGAGCCAGCGATACCGCCTGCAGAAATGCTACAGCCCCAGCTACCGGGCCCTTATACTTGGAAAAAATCATCGGTAACTCTAACGAGTCCAAATCGCGATCGCACCTTTGATATGGACATTTACCTGCCGCAGGGCAGCCCGCAACCGGCCCCTGTAGTAGTAATTTCTCACGGTTTAGGTTCCGATCGCATTTCCTTCGAGTATTTAGCCAAACACCTAGCCTCCTACGGCTTTGCCGTCGCCGTCCCCGAACACCCCGGCAGCAACGCCCAACAAATCCAAGACTTAGTAACAGGCAGAGCCAGCGAAGTATCAGAACCAGCCGAATTTGTCAATCGCCCCCTCGACATCAAAGATTTGCTCGACTATTTAACCCAACTTTCGACAACCGATCCGAGCTACCGAGGGCAGCTAGACTTGCAGCGAGTCGGCGTCATCGGCCAATCTTTCGGCGGCTATACGGCTTTAACATTAGCCGGAGCGGGGATTAACTTTGCACAGCTAGACAAAGACTGCGAGCGAGAAAACGAAACTTGGAACCTCTCCCTGCTGTTGCAGTGCCGCGCCCGCAGCCTAGCTCGCAACCAGTACAATTTCAGCGATCCGCGCGTCAAAGCTGCGATCGCCATCAACCCGATCGTCAGCAGCATTCTCGGAGAAACAAACCTCAGCCAAATCCAAATCCCAGTCATGGTAGTCGGAGGCAGCGCCGATACAGTCGCCCCAGCTTTGCTCGAACAAATTCAACCCTTCACTTGGCTGACATCGCCCAACAAATATTTGGTACTGATGAACAACGGGACTCACTTCTCAACGATCGAGGAATCCCCTCAAAGCGTCTTTCTGCCACCACCAGAGGTCATCGGGCCCGAACCAGCTTTAGCCCGCCGTTACGTCAACGGACTCAGCGTAGCTTTCATGGAAACCTATTTGAACAACAAATCAAATTTCCGCCCGTATTTAGAGCCGAACTACGCTCTAAGTATCTCCCGAAACACTCTCGGACTGAGAATTTTGCGATCGCTCACCCCGGAGCAACTCCAGCAGTTCAGTTCTGCACCTGCTCGCACTCCGACTCCTCCACTGCCGATCGAGCCACTTTCTCCAGTTTCTCCGCCTTCTCCACCTCCGCTAGCTCCAGTTCCCCGTTAAGCTGTTGTGGCATTTAAATTTAATCTTTGGGGCGGTGCTCGGAGCAACGGCCCAAAGATTGTTTGACAAAACAAGATTGTTAAAATTAGATGCGCACCAGCTTAACAGCCAACAG
>Ga0335397_10006212_pt1 | contig 15446 bp, 10 predicted proteins | sample MAT04_FD_205740 | JGI IMG/M metagenome (GOLD analysis project Ga0335397, IMG submission 205740) | Freshwater microbial communities from Lake Fryxell liftoff mats and glacier meltwater in Antarctica - MAT-04 (spades assembly) (version 2) ... | reverse complement strand
TCCACCAACACGTCCTTCGGCAAACGCGAAACCTCTACACAAGCGCGCGCCGGCGCAGTTTCCGCATCAAAATATTTCGCATAAACCGCATTCACGGCGGCAAAATCATTCATATCTTTGAGAAAAACCGTAGTTTTTACCACATCCAACCAAGTAGCGCCGGCTTCTGTGAGAATCGCTTCCAGATTTGCCATGACTTGTTCGGTTTGCTTTGCCACGTCGTCGGTGTAGACGATATCGTTTAGTCGAATGTCGATCGCAATTTGACCTGCTACAAACAGCATAGTGCCCGTGGCGGCGATCGCTTGATTGTAAGGGCCCACCGGTGCCGGTGCTTTCTCAGTACGAATAATTTGGCGCGTCATATAAGTCACTTTTTGGGATATTTTTTCCGAGGTTTCTGGCTGGTAGAGTTCTCCGTCAGAGGTTTGGGGCTGGTATATTTCTCCATCGGGCATTATAGCACCAGTTAAGTCTGCATTTTCGATATTCCAGCCATAGATTCTTGCGTTAGTAAAGTCTGCCCTTTTCAAGTTGGCTCTACTTAGATTTGCTCCCATTAAGTTGGCTCCTTGCAGATTAGCTCTTTCTAGATTCGAGCCAGGGAAACAGGCTTTTTTAAGGTTAGCTTCTCCCAAGTCTGCCACACTTAAATCTACATCTATCAACTGAATTCCTGACAGATTGCAATTTTGCAAATTGACAGCCCTGAGTTTACAACCCTTGAGCTTTGCCTCTAAGAGTTGTACACCACTTAGAATTGTTGCAGTTAAATCTGCTTGATCCATGTTGGCTCCAGTCAGATTAGCATTAGTCAAGTTAGCTCTATTTAAGTCTGCCTGAAAAAAGGAGGCTCTACTTAGGTTAGTAGCGGTGAGGTTTGCACCACTGAGATTTGCCTTGTCAAGATTAGCACTGGTCAAGTTGGATCTACTCAGATTTGCTTTACTCAAATTTGCACCGTTGAGTTCTGCTAAACTTAGATTACTTGAAGCACAACTTATTCCACTCAAGTTTGCACTTGTCAGGGATGCCCGACTCAGATTAGCATCGTTAAGATTCGCGTTGGTTAGGTTTGTGCCACTCAAATCAGCTCCAGTCAAATCAGCACTCTGTAGGTTGATCCCACTCAGATCAGCACCTTTAAGGTCTGCCCCACTTAACTGTGCACTCTGAAATGTACGATCGCCTTTGGCATATCTTTCTAAAAGTTCTTCAGCCGTCATTCATAACCTCCTTGTCCTCACGTCCCAAAAATAACTATACCATCCGCGCGAATCAGGAGTGCACCTGCCATTTTGCGCGTCGATAATTATGGGATTCCCCACCCCCCCGGTGCAAGAAACCGGGTTTCTACGATAATTTAAGCATCCTCACGCCCGATTTACGCAGAAACCCGGTTTCTTTGTCGCAGTCAAAGAACCTCAGCCAGCAATAAACTTCATAGCAACACCATTCATGCAGTAGCGTTTCCCAGTAGGTGCAGGGCCATCATCAAATACATGACCCAAATGCCCGCCGCAGCGACGACAATGCACCTCAATTCTAGTCCCAAACAGCGAATTATCTACAGATGTGGCGATCGCCCCTTTGATCGGCTCATAAAAACTCGGCCAGCCAGTACCGCTATCAAATTTAGTTTGCGACGCAAAAACTGGCAAACTGCACCCAGCACACGCATAAATTCCCTTCCCATATTGCTGATCCAGAATGCTAGTATGAGAGCGTTCAGTGCCATGTTTTCGCAACACATCAAACTGTGCCGGAGTCAAAAGTTTGCGCCACTCTTCCTCAGTTTTAGTAACTTCAAAAACTTCCTTAGAAGCAGCCATAACATCTGAACTACCAGATGAACAGGACGATAACCATGCCATGCTTACTGTTGCTAGACCAGCTTTCAAAAATAATCGTTTCTTCATAATCCATCATCCACTTGTTGCTAATTAACTACATTATGACTCAATACCGTTCACTTAAGTGAACCTAGGGTGCGTCGCCCAGAACAACTCTCGTCCCGCAACGCCAGATCAAACGAGCGACGCACCCTACAACTTCTCTATTTAAGCTACCGTAAAAGATATATTTTCTAGGACTACATTAGGGACACTTCCTGCACCTAAAACCTGTGTAGCATCTAAAATTTCTATCCCTACTAATAACTCATTTTCACCAAGATTTAAAGCAATTTCGTCAGTTAACTGTAAAGTACGACACTGATGCTTACCTTCTACAAGTCTAATGTAGAGAGCGTCGATTTCTGAATCATAACTAATCTTCATAAACTTTTGCCTCAAAAATAAAAAGTATAGACTGTGATAACGACTAACTCCGTATCAGTCTCGGAAACAATCGGTACTACTTTCTTGAGAGAGTAGAATTTATCCTGCCAATCATTATTATACTGAAAAGTAGCTTGATATTTGTACCTACCATTTTTAGCAGGTTGTCGATCACCTGTAATAATGGTATCTACAATTTCTGCTTGATTTGTACCTCTTTCAATCGCCTGTTCTTGGACATGATTAGTTAATCTAATAGATTTCACTTTTTTTTGTCCATATAAGATTTACCCCTACAAGTATTGCGGTTAATTAACCCATCGCCCAAAAGTCCTGTGAGGACTTGAATCCCCGCAGAACTCATACCCCTTCAAACATCACCTAACCTAGACAACAGCCGGAGCACCAACAACCTCACCCTTCAACATCCGAGAAGCAGCATCAAGCAACTGTTCCTCCAAATAAGGCTTAGTAAAATAGCCCTTAGCTCCCAAACCGTAAGCCATTTGCCGGTGTCTGTCAGCACCCCGAGAAGTTAGCATCGCGATCGGCAATTCGCACAAAACCGCATCCTTCTGCATCCGAGAAAGTAGCTCCAAACCGTCCATTCGCGGCATCTCAATATCGCAAAACACGATATCGCAAGGCAAACCGGATTTCATCTTTTCCCAAGCCTCCTTACCGTCGCGAGCCTCCTCAACCCGGTAGCCAGACTTCTCAAAAGTAATCGACAAGAGCGATCGCACCGTAATCGAATCATCCACAATTAGTACAGTAGGCTCAGTCTTCTCAATTTCCGCCTCAGCAGCAGCCCGATCGCTCTCATCCCAAAGCGTACCGCCAGCGTCCTTCCGCAGCCTGCCAGTAGCCAAATCGATCAGCTCCAGAACATCCGCAATCGCCACAATTTTGCCGTCCCCGAGCACCGTAGCACCCGCAATCCCGATCGGCTTAGGCACAGGCCCCTCCAACTGCTTGATCACAATTTCCTGTTCAGTCGAAACCTGATCCACCTGCACCGCCAAGAAATTGCCACCCGACCGCAACACGATCACCGAAATCATGTCATCGTCAGTATTAAACCCGTAAACACTGCCCCGGCCCAAATGGCGGTTGTAAGCCAGCAAATCCCGCAGCGGCCGGAACGGCAAAATCGAACCCCGCCACTCAATGCAGGGTAAACCATCCGCCCCCGTCGTCACCTGATCGCGAGGCACATCGATCATGTCCTCCACCCCATCCATCGGGAAAGCAATCCTTGCTCGATCGCTAATGCAAGTCAGAGCCTTAGAAATACTCAACACCAGCGGCAAACGGATAGTAAAAACAGTCCCCTTGCCGATCGTCGAATCAATCCCCACAGTCCCCCGAATCTCCTGCAAAGAAGTCCGCACCACATCCATCCCAACCCCGCGGCCCGCGTACTCCGTCGCCTGTTCCTGAGTGCTAAAACCAGGCATAAACAGCAAATCGTACACCTCAGAGCGCGACATGCTCTGAGCCTGAGCCGCCGTCAGCAAACCCTGCTTGATCGCCTTAGCCTTCACCCTTTGCGGGTCAATTCCCGCCCCATCATCTGAAACCGAAATCACCGTTTGATTTCCTTGGTGAAAAGCTCGAATCGTAATCCTGCCCACCCCCGGTTTCCCCGCCGCCAACCGTACATCCGGCGGCTCAATCCCGTGAGTAATCGCATTGTTCACCAAATGAGTCATCGGGTCATAAAGCTGATCCACAATCATCTTGTCGATCAAAATATCCTTACCCTCAACCTGCAACTGAGCTTGCTTACCGCACTTAATCGCAATTTCCCGCACCGCCCGGAACAACCTGTCCGTCGTCTCAGCAAACGGCTTCATCCGGGCCCGAGTCAAACCCTCTTGCAACTGAGTCGTGACTTGTCGCAATTGGCGAGTCACCTGATCCGCCTCATCCACCAAAAACTCAATATCCGCCGCCGACTCCCGCACCCGCACGATCAGCTCAATAATCTCCTGAGCCAAACTGTGGAAAGGAGTAAACCTGTCCATTTCCTCCGGTTTCCAGACACCTTCCCGGTGCTGAGCGCTCTCCTCCGAGCGCCAAGCCGACGACAAGGACGCTCGGTGTCCCTGACGGTTTGCTAGCAAAGCAATCTCCAAAAGACTCCGCTCGTAGAAATCCTGAGTCCGCTGGCTCACATCGCTCAGCAGCGTCACCTGGTGCAGCAAATTGTCCAAAAACTGCCGCATCCGTTCTTGATCCTGCTCCAAACTGTTGCGGTTGACCACCAGTTCCCCCATCAAATTGCTGAGGTTGTCCAGTTGCTTCACCGGCACCCGCATCGTGTGGTCGCCGAACCCGCCGGCCCGAGCAGTCCGCCTGGGTCTGTTAATCGCCGACGGCACAATATTGCCTTCCCCTTGGCGGCCGCCCCCGTCCTTTGAATCTTCCAGCAATTTTTCCAAATCGCCAAACTCGTCATCGCTGGCTCGATCGGCATTGGGCCGAGCAGCACTTGCAGAACTTGCCAAGGAAGCGGGAATTTCTGGCATAGTTGCGCTCTCGCCGAGCAGTTCCTCAAGATCCGAGAAAACCCCCGTATTGACCGCACTCGAATTTGTCCCCCCAGATGCTGAAGACGCAGCCGTAGCGCCCCCTGCCATCAACAGCGCTTCTAAATCATCAAAATTGTCTTCATCATCCTCACCATCGTCGGATTCATCACCGCCAAAAAAGTCCGCCAGCGACCCATCTTCTAAATCCGAGGCATCCACAAGATCCGATTCGTCCTCAGTATCCCACAACCCAGATGTCAGTTCCGAAGTCACCAAAGGCCCTGCATCGAGCGAATCCAACAAATCATCAAAACCCTCCAACTCCTGAGTATTCAGAGTCGCCCCAGTTTCCAAAGCCGCCAGCAAATCATCATCGCCATCAAACATAGCCGAGACAGAATCTGGCGACAGAGCCTCAAAATCCGCACCCCCAAAATCCCTTTCCAGAGCATCAAACAAATCATCCCCACCGCCCGACTCTCCATCCGCGAAAGTTTCAGGTAGAGCAAACAAATCTGCACCCGCAGCATCCAACAAACCATCCGCAGGCCCGGCGGACAACTCCTGTAAATCTAAAACAGCAGCATCCTCAACGACGGACAAACCAGCATCCGCCGGGATCAAAAGCTGCTCGCCAAACATATCCTCCAACAAATCAAAAGTGCCATTCCCATCAGGCTCCAAACTTGAAACATTTTGAGAGAGATGATCCGACATCGCCTCAAAATCAACCTCCGCCAAATCGGCCAAATCTCGATCGTCCTGGGCCTCCGCAGCGTCGAAAAACCCGATCGCCCCATTACCAGAGGAAACTTCCCCATCCCCACTCAGCAATTCTGCATCCCCATCCAAACTCTGCAATTCTTCCGCAACGAACCCCGAAGCCTCCCCGTCATACTCAGTACCCGTAGGTACCGAACCAAACAGATCCGCCAAATCCGCCGCCTCCTGGGAAGTAACCGTCCCAGCAGAGCGATCGAGCCTTTCGTCATCATCTCCAGAAATCAAGTCTTCCTCAACCGAACCAAACAGCGCATCCAAATCAGTATCATCCATATCTAAGCTTGTCGGCTGCAAAGATTCATCATCCACACCAAAAGCATCTTCCAGCCAATTTCCATCCTCAGAAACATCTAAATCAGAACTTGAAGTTAGATCAAAAACGCTGTCAACATTTTCATTTTGTGGTAAGGCTGCATTGCTCATAAATCGATCGTCCTCACTGTCTCCACCTTCACCTTCAGAAACCAAATCACCAGAACTAATACTCAACAAATCTGTCAAATCCGAATCCGAAGCCTCCGAAGCGAGACCATCAAAATCATCCAGAGAAGAAACTAGACCAAACGTTTCAGCATTCCCCGAATCATCGCCACCGCCGACAGCAGAGTCGATCGATCCAGCATCAAAAACCTCAGCATCAAAAGAATTCCCGCTCGATACCGCAACAAAGCCCGCCTCCTGGGAAACACCCAAATCACCAAACAAATCATCTAAATCAGCGTCCCCGGCCACATCCAGAGAAGATTGAGCAGCCACCTCATCCAAAAACGTACCCAAAGCATCGTCCTCTGCCAGCCCCCCTGCTTTCCGGGCCCTCTGCTCCCGCTGACCCAAACCTCTTTCTCCACTTGCTGCAAACTGCTTGGAAGCCAGCCCCTGCCTCAAATCCGCATTTTTCTGACCCGCAGCGATTCCAGAACCGTCAGACTCGGCCGAGCTCAAATCTTCCCCAAACAAACTGTTAAAATCGTCCATCAGATTTTCGGCATCAACCTCCAAATCTTCCACAGTCTGTTCATCAAACAACAAATCAGTAAAATCGCCTGAATTGTCATCATCATCCGACCCCAGCATTCCCTCTGCAGCCATCCGATTCGATCGCGCGTAATCCAAGTCTTCTTCTTCTTCCCAAGCCCCGTCAAGATCCGGAGACTCGCCATTAAACAAATCAGCCAAAGTATTGAGTTCCGCCACCCCCACTTCAGGGCCGCTGCGAGTAGAAAATCTCAAAGAATCAGTCTCTCTATCTGACTCTAGGAGCCCCTGAAAATCATCGAACTGCGGCGATCGACCCTCACTAACATCATTACCTTCGGCAGTATCAAATTGGTCGAACAGCTCATCTATATTCAACCCAGAAACCGTCGGTAGCAATTGTTCTTCCGAACCCGAATCGCCTAACCCAGCCCGCATCCTCGCGGCATCTTCAGCAGAAATCCAATTTCCGCCGGAACTACTCGGTTGAGCGAAGGCCAGCAAATCCTCAAAATCGGTTTGTGGAGCCCTCGTAGCGGGCATCAGCGATCGCAGTTTTTCGCTAGGCGCGATCGACTCAGACAATCCCGAAAGCACCAACTCCTGCGCTTGTTTGATATCCTTAATCACAGTGGGAGCCAAAACCCGGTAAGTATTTTCTGGATTGGCGATCGCCTCAGACACCACAGCCATCAACTCGATCCAGCCGGGAAGCTCAAATTCCTCCCCCGCCATTCTCAAATTCCGACAAATATTCTTGAGCTGTCGCCTGCTTTCATTCCCCTCCGGCTGTTTGAACTCCTGCAGCATTTCCCGCATCCTCGCGGGCACATCCGAGTCAAACACCAAATGCAGCGCACTGTCTTCTGTTTCTCTCGAATCAAATCCGTAAACCGCCCGCGAACCCGCCAAACCCCTCTCCGAGCCAAACGCCCCCGCCCCCATCCCAGCCAGAACCGATTGAGGTAACGGTAGCGCACTGCTCTCATCTGCATCCCGTCCCGAGTGTCCGACAAGTCCCCCCAAATGCCCGTTGAGTTCATCAAACACCGGCTCCAACTCTCGAACCATCTGTTCGCCCATCTCTTCCGTCAGCCCAAAAGGCCCCGACAGTTGCTCCAACAACCCTTGCAACGTATCAAAAATTCGCAGGAACAGAGATTCTAGCTGTTGGTCTACCTTAACGCTGCACTCTTTTAAAACCTTAAAACTATCTTCTAATCTGTGAGATGTTTGCTGAATGCTCGTCAGCCCCAGCATTGCCGCACCTCCCTTAACAGAGTGAGCGGCCCTAAATACTTCGTTGACCAATTCTGGGTCTTCGATCGTGGTTTGCAGATTCAGCAAGCCTTGTTCGATCGTATTGAGATGGTCTTTTGCCTCCTCAATAAAATAGCCCATAATCCTCTGTTGTTGTTCCGGCAGCATAGTTTTATTCCTGATTTTAATCGTTATTGTATTGGGTCTATTTTAGTATTCTTAGAGAATATCTCTGTAAATCTCTCCCCTTGCCAACAGAATAATCTGACTGCGAGATATTGCAAATGTCCTAGCTATTTCTGCTTTCGATATCCCCTCACCTAAAAGATAGCGAATCTGCTGCACCTGTTCGGCTTTTAGCTTGCGGCTAGGGCATATCTTGCCAGGAACGAAAGGAAAGCGGTTTTTTTCTATAGAATCGCGGGAGTTATCGGCGGGAGTTCCTTCCCACCTTAAATGCGGCAAGGGGGCGGACGCTGTACTTGAAAGGTCAGCGTCTGGGGAATTGCCGCCAGCAAATAAACTGAGCGACAGCGAATCATTATTTGAATTGATACTCATAGCCGTCAGCCTTGTGAATGGTTTTCAAATAGTTCGGATGTACATCAAAACTCTTGCCTCCTGTCGTCAACTTGAAACTGGGTTTAAATCGAATAGCAATTCGCCCGGTGTAAGTTCCTGCATACTTACCATTGGGGACATTAGCTTTTACTAAGTCTCCAGTTTGGAATCCCATAAAGAACTTCTGCGCTGGGGCGTGACGAATGGGAAACCCATAACGATCCGTGCCGCAACGCTGTCTTCTCCCGTGTCCTCTGGCTTTAACTACTAGCGGCTTAATTCCCTTGAGTAGTAATTGACTCGGAGTTGACTCACCAACACAGGCTGCATCAGCCCAGTGGGTTTTCTCAATCTCTCTAATTTTGCGATTGAACTTGGTTCTACCTCCCGAACCGACTTCTACGGGTAAGCCAGTTAACTGAAGCCTTCGGTATAATTCCCAACGAGTAGTATTAACCGCTGCTGCATCTTTAAGTGGTGCTTTGGCTTGAGCCAATATTCGCTTAAGAACTTCGGGCTGCTTTTTCAAGAACTCCTCAACAGGTTTATTCCCCTTGGATTGGTTACAGGAATGACAACTAAGACAGAGGTTACTGACTCGGTTAGAACCACCATTGCTTTTGGCGAGGATGTGTTCTATTTCAAAAGGGACATCCTTGATACCACAGTAGGCGCATTTCCTGCCCCATTTTTGAAGTAAATACTCCTTAACTTCAAACCCAAATAGCACCCCATGCTGGTATTCAATCCCACTAATCTCAGGATTTTGCATTTGTTGTAAATCAAATCGAACTAGCTCTTGAGAGATGGCAGTAATTGGACAAACTTTCCTAATTCGCCTCACCCAAGTTTCGATATTGGCAATCCGGCTTTCTAGGGAAGGTGGTAGCCAGCCAGCCTTACGGGTTCTATTTAGGAAGCGAGGCTTGCGGTAACGAGTTTGACGATTACGGCGACCTCTTCTTAAGGCTCTACGGGATTCAAGGGAATCTTTAATTTGCTGTCCTCTGTGAGAGATTTCTAAGGCGTTGGTAACGCGCCCTGTCTCTTCTTGAATAACAGCAATTCCGCTCGTTTTACTACCAGGGTCAATCTTGATTCTGTGGGAATGTGTTGTAGATTCCTCGATGATTCTATCTGGCAACACAATAGTAAATGGATAGCATTTGAATACTTTAGCCCTCCCTTTTTTCATGAGTTCTCTTGCCCTTGCGGGATGGCACGGGTCAAGAGGTTTCAGATTTTTATCAAGAACAAAAATTCGCATTACTTTGAACTCTCAACTTACGTTGGTATGGTTTGCCTCGCTAATGTTATAAGAGCTTTTTAAGCCTGAAGCACTGGTTTTTCCCTATAGCCTGTTTAACTTCAGACGACAGAGCCTAGAACTGGCACGTATTCTAGGGTGTCTTGACTCAAATAACGGAGTCCCTATTAGGAACTAAAGCTGGTCAACAAGGCTTACAGTTTCCTGCAAGCCTACACTGTACTTTTAGTCAGTGTAGGTAGTTGACAAATGGTCAGGATTAACGCAGTTACGGACATCACAACTATGGCAACAAAAGTATTCTGCTCTAATCGGACGACCTAAGATATTTTCTAATACTAAACGGTGAACTGTAAGCGTTTTCCATTCACCGTCAATCTTAAGTCTTTTGTTGGCATAGCCCCTGCTATTTTTTGAAAGAGTAGAGATAATACAGCCCGTCGGCTGAATCTCACCAAATATCCCAGGAATTACCTCTACTATGTTATCGTCCATTTGTACAACTCCTAGTTTCTTTAGGTGCTGGATTGGCATTCCCGCAGCGGTTTCAAGACTGCGAGGTTACTTTTTGTCTTTCATCGTTTCCACAAAAACCTGCTTGTAAATCAGCAAGTAAAAAAAGCATTAAACAATCAATTATTGTCTTTCTGCTGTTTCTACTCGGAACCTTTCCACCGATGTCAAAAGGTCGCGAGCAACACCTACCAAATTTTGCAAAGCACCAGAAACTCGCTGCGCTTCTTGGGACGTTTCCTGAGCAGTTAGCTCGACTGTTTGCATCACCGAAGCGACCGAGCGAGCTGTTTCATTCTGTTCTACAGTGTCCGCCGTAATCGATCGCACTAACACGTCAATTCGATTAGTAACTTGAATGATATCGTCAAGCGATCGCTTCGCCTGTTCTGCCAACTTTGTCCCCTCAATCACCTGCTGCGTCCCTTCTTCCATCGCCATCATCACCGCGCCGGTTTCGCTTTGAATTTGCATCACGATCTGCTCGATTTCTTTCAAAGACTTAGCCGATCGATCCGCCAACTGTCGCACCTCATCCGCCACGATCGCAAAACCCCTACCCGCTTCCCCAGCTCTGGCCGCCTCAATACTAGCGTTGAGAGCCAACAAATTTGTCCGGGAAGCAATAGTAGCAATCAGAGCCACAATCTTAGAAATTTCTTGAGAAGCTTCCGCCAACCGCTTGACTTTTCTCGTGGTTTCTGCTACAGTTTCTCGAATTTCCAAAATCCCCGCCACCGTCCGCTCCACAGCCTCGCCGCCTTTGATAGCCGTCGCCGCCGCGCCCCGGGCCACTTCTTCCGCCTCCCTAGCACTCTCTGCAACCCGCTGAATCGCATCGGTGAGGACTTGCACCGAATTGAGCGTCGCCGCCAGTTCCTCAGCCTGTCGCAGCGCGTCAGAAGACAAATCGCCCGCAAACTTGGCACTATCCGTAGCGCCCTTGCTGACCTCCCGAGCCGCCTGCTTCACCTGATGGACAATTTCGCGCAAATTTTGAATCGTCAAGTTAAACGAGTCAGCAACAGCGCCCAAAACGTCGGCTGTTACCTCCGCAGTCACAGTCAAATCGCCCCTAGCCGCTCCTTCCACGTCATCTAGCAAGCGAATCACCTGGCGCTGCAAATCTTCCTTTGCCTGTTCCTGCTCGTCAGACTTGCGCCTGGTATCGCTAATCGTGGTTTGGATCACCTTCGTCATGTGGTTGAATTTAGCAGCCATTTTGCCAAACTCATCCTCGGAATAAATCGTAGCGCGAGCGTCCAAACTTCCTTGAGATACAGCATCGAACTGAGCTTGCAAATTGTCCGAGGATTTACGCACCTGCTTGGCGATCAACTGGCCGATGCCCCAAGAAGTTAAAAAGCTGGTAATACCTGCGGCTGCGGTCATTACCCAGCCTGTTTGTCGCAGGTACACGATCACCTCCGGCTTGTCTTGCCGCAGAGCTTGATAGGAAGCAATGTTAGTAACAAAAGCCACAGCTACCAGAGAAACCAGTCCGGCCCCGATCGCCGTATACAACTGTTTTGTAAACAAAGGGGCATTTTCCAAGAAAGCCAATCCCCCCTGTTCTACTGTCACCGAAGTATCCAGCGCTTCAGATTCTGTCGCAGCAAAACTCGGCATCGACGCACCAACAGGGCCGGAAATGCTAAATATCTCGTCGTCTCGAATTGCCGAGCCGTCGCTGTTGTCAAAGTCCAGGTTGCTGCCCGTCGTGCCCATCATGCCGCTGGTCGAGCTGCCAAAATTGCTGCTGCCTCGAGTCAGGATCGAACTGCTGGAATCTTCTGAGATGTCAAAGTCCGGCAAATTGCCAAAATCGTCAAACTCCTCAAATTCGTCTAAAAAGTCGCTGTTTTCTGGAGAATTCCCAGTTTTTGACGACCAGTCGCTGCTGGGAACGCCCGCCGCCCCGAAAGCTGTCGCTTGCTCGTTGTCGTCGAAAGAGAAACCATCGCTGAAAGCGTCGTCATCAAAAGCGTCTAACTCGAAGCTGTCGATCGAACCAAATGCCGGGGGTTCCGAGTCGCCGTAACCGTTGTTGTTAGAGGAAGAGCGATCGGCCGAATTAAATTGTCCCCGGCTCGATTTTTGACTTTGAGAGTTAGGGACAGCACCTCCCATCAGCAGCGTTTCATCTTCCGCCAGCGAATAGTTTGACGAGTAGTCCGAGTTGTTAGTATTCGGCTGGTTTTGAGGTCGAGAAGACCCGAAATCCGAGGGTATCGGCTCGGCAAAGGGGTCTGCCGATGTCGCCGACGGGGGTAGATTCTGACCTCGCTCCGAGCCGCCCGTCGGCGGGGTTTGGTAGTCGTAGTCAGAGAAATCGTCGAGTTCGTCTGGCAAATCTAGCGCACCAAAAGGTTCGCTAAAATTGTCCGACGGCCCGGTGCCGGCATCGATGTCGTTCGAGTCAAAAGAATTCTCAATTTCTGAAGAGACGAAACCTTGACCGTTGAGTTGAGTCGGAGCTTCTGAAAACACATCTCCTGAATAAGGTGCGCTTTTAGCAAATGCTTTGTCCCCAGACAAGTCACCAGGATCAAACCCTCCCTCATCCAAAGCAAAAGGGTCTTCAAAGTCCGAATCGACAAACCGATCCATGTCTAGCGGCTCCGACGCATCAGCATAAGCAGCCATCCCGCCGCTATCGCCACCAAAGGGGTTAGAATGCAAGCTTAAATCTTCTGGATTGTCCGCGCTCGTGGCATCTTGTGGTTCCCACTCCAAGCCGCTCATCCCCAAGTCTGCCAAGTCCAAATTATCTAAATCGTCGTCTGGCGATTGACCGACATAGGGCTCCGAGGCGGCGGAATTTCCACCAAAAAGTCCCAGATCCGGGTCTTCTAAGCCTTCATCGACAGATAAGTCTGGGTAGAATTCCAATTCTGTTTCAGCCGACAAAGCCTCTAAATTTTCCTTGTGCAGTTCTCCCGATAAAAATTGGTCTGTGTAGGTAATTCCGCTGTTAGCGTGTTCGACCAAACTCGGGTCGTCGCTCAGACCTAACACCACCCTGTACTGTTCCCGTGCTACCTCGTACTGTTGCAGTCCGTAGCAGTAGATGTGTCCGCACAACAGGCGAGCGCTGGGGTCTTCGGGAAAATCTTCTACTAATTGATAAACTAGGGCCGCAGCTTCTGAATAGTTGCCCTCCATGTAGGCCGCTTCTGCCCGTTGGTAGTCCTGCTGAAAGTTGGTACTTGTTGCCATTTGCCGCCCTCTTTGGATTTTAGATTTTAGATTTTAGATTTTAGATTTTTATCTTGAATGTTTAGATGCGCGCCTCAAGTCGTATGAGTGTTAATGGTTAGAGCCCGATCGCCAATCGCCAATCGCCAATCTAAAATCGATTTCACGCTGCCCACCGCGCCGATCGCAGAATTTTCACTTGATCTAGCAGTCGCAGCACTTTTTGAGGTTGTGCGCCTAACATCCATTCTCCCTTCAGAAATGGAATCATGCCGTCTGGTGCATTGTTTTGGGAGTGCAGTTGCTCTACGTCGAGCCAGTCCATCCCCACAATGCGATCGACTGCTAGCCCCAAAATCGTGTCTTGGTCTTCCACAGCCACGATCGGGATTTCGGGTCTGTCTGTGTTGAGAGGTGTTTGGTCTCCCAAAAACTGGCCGAGATCCGCCACCCAAATCACTCGTCCTCTCATATTTAGCGTACCTAAAAGCAGAGAGGAAACGTTAGGGATAGGTGTCATGCGGTCTGGGGAGGGGGATAATACCTCTCTAATCCCGATCGCCGGCAGTGCGAACTCGTTCCCCGAAGGAACGTAGAACCGCAGGTGCAGCTCGCCTTCGGGAGTTTCCAGTTCTTGGAATTCTGGAGCGTGATCTATGTTTTGTCCTGGTAATATAAAGTCTGGGCTGCCACTAATCATAATTCTGACACCTGCATTTCTAGCAAATTTTTAACGTTTAGCGCCTTGAGAAGGCACCGTGGAAACTTCGACGGTCAAAACTTGACACTGCCAAGCTTGACACAGCCAAGGGGTGAATGGCTATCCTGCTGTTCGTCTTTGGCAATCAATCCGCGATCTCAATAATAATTCACGGCGCGATCGATTGTTCTCGCTTAATTTCTGACAAATTGGTTCAAAGGAAACAGCGGTTTTTGTCCATCAAAAACGTAATTGTTTAACCCCTCGGCATTGCTTTCTTCGACTGCGTTTTCGGTGGCGATGGTTTTAACACATTAATACCTACCGATTCTTGGGGTTGTGCGTATGGTAAACTTTCGGCAGCGCAGAATGAAACCAACCAACGACCAGCTTTTTTTTTTGACGGTAAAAGTCTGGGAAACCAAACTACAGTTCAAAGGTTCGTCAAGGTCAAAAGTCCCAAGTGTGGCAATCTTAATTATACTTCTGCCATAATGCTTGTGGCGCAGGTTCTTCGCTGGCTTTTTACAGTCTTTTGGGGAGACGATTATTGTGTTTTTCGGATGGGACACAATTTTTCGATTTGACAAATATAGCGCGCCGGATTGACCGTTTCGCCGATCGGCAAAAGTTGGATCGCTCGATCGCCCAAAACAATACCGACTCAAAGCATCTTTGAGGTTAATCAAAGCGTTTTGATACATCCTGTCAGACAATTGATTCATCCAGTTTAATTCAGGTATTTTTTTTAGGCGATCGGTCAAAAAATTCTTGGTTTGTTCAATCGACTTCGAGTCCAACAGCTTACCCTTACCGTACATCTGAGTCCGAAGGCTCAGCCCCATGTTGAACGCAACCAGTCTCAATCCCGCGTGTTCAGCCATCAAACTCGCTTCTGTGTTATTTAATTTGAGGGCGGCACAGATGACAAACATAGTAGGATACTTAAATTCATGCAGATTACCGAGTGATATCGCGTGCGATCGATTACCATAACAACAACGGTTCGCGCGTGCGGAATGCGAGTCCGGCTCGGTTGCGGACTCGCATTCCGCACGCGCGAACGAATCGCGAGATAGGTCAATTGACCGGACACGATATGAGACTTTCCATTCCTAACCTGTCGCAACAAATAGGTTTAGCCTTTCAGATCAAGTCCGATAGCACCGGATTTGTATTATTTTAAGTTCTGTAGGGTTTCGTTCGCGCCTGATATTTGATAATTCTCGACAAATTATAGCAGTTTTCACCAAAAAACGAGAGGGAAGCCCCTGGATGAGAGACATGGTTCGGAACTCGGTAGCGGTTTCAACCGCCTTTAATATTTCTTTACACAACTGATTGGAATGTTGTTCTCTAATTAGATTAGCAAG
>Ga0335397_10006207_pt1 | contig 15455 bp, 18 predicted proteins | sample MAT04_FD_205740 | JGI IMG/M metagenome (GOLD analysis project Ga0335397, IMG submission 205740) | Freshwater microbial communities from Lake Fryxell liftoff mats and glacier meltwater in Antarctica - MAT-04 (spades assembly) (version 2) ... | reverse complement strand
GTCTTTTTTCTGCTACAAATTCTGGTTTGTGGTTTGTTCAAAATTTGCAAAAGGCTGATTGGCCTTGGGCAGTTTCGGTAACGGGTGTATGGGCTCTAGTAGTTTTGGCCCACGCGATTTTCATTTTTGCGATCGCCGATTATTCGCCCCTCACCAAAGATTCTGGCTGAAGGCAGTTGTCGGCGATCGGTTAACTCTTTTGACAGATCATAAACAACGTTCTGCTTTTTTTATATGACTAATACTACCCAGGTGATCGAATCCCTAGCCGCGGAAATCGGCGAAAATGTCTACATGGACATTGCCAAGTGGCATTTGTATCTCCGTGATGCCCACCTGCATACCGTTGTTGCTGAACAACTTTATCCGATGCTGGAAAAGGGCAATTTAGATACTGACAAAGTTCAAGGAGTTTTGCAAGGAATTTCAATCAAGTTGGGCGGCGGCAAGCGAGAAGTCCCCCTAGCAGATTTGATTCCGATGCAGTGTCAAGTTCAGTTGATGGATGTCCTTGAGCAATTTCAGCGGAAGATGTGATATCAATTGTGGATTTGGATTTAAGTGCGATCGCCCTTTTTGGTCTTTTTTTACTCAACGGGCGATCGCACTTTTGTTGATTCCTTGAATCTGCCGTAAATTTCGGATATTTATTTGCGAAAACGCCCTCGAATGCGATCGACAAACATCTCAACTTCCGGCAACTTCATCTGACTCACAAAAATTACAAAAACTCCCAACCCCGCGAAACTTGCCACACCCAACTGCACTAATTGAATTACCAAACCTTCAGTACCCAAAAATCTTTGACACCCTCTCAGAGTAGCCAAAGACACGAAAGCAGTTAGAGAACTACCACAAGCTAACCCCAAAAATGGCAAACTCCACTCCCGCCAAGGCAAGCCACCAAGCTTTTTATCTAATAAGTACAAAAACATAATCATCGAAATAACATTCACTCCCACCGTAGACAAAACTAATCCGGGTGCGCCGAAAGCTCCAACTAATAAATAATCAAACAAACCATTTAAAAAGATATTGATAATACTGATCCGAAAAGGCGTTTCTCCATCTCCCAAAGCGTAAAAAACCCGTACCAAAACGTCGCGGCCCAAATACACAAACATTCCAATACTGTAAGCCATCAATAAGGGCGTGACAAACTGCGATGCTGACTGATTAAACGCATAGCGTTCGTAAACAACGCGGACGATCGGCCCGGCAAGTGTTACCATTAAAGCACTTAGCGGTAGCATCGTAATCCCAGTCAAAATTAAAGCTTGACGAATTTTATCTTTTAATTCCGGCCAGTCTTTGGGTTCGGCAAGGCGAGAAAAAATTGGCAAAAATGGTACTAAAATTACATTAGAAACAATGCCTAAAGGAGTCATAACTAACAAGCCGCTGTAGCCCATAGCAGATGCAGCTTGAGGGATGTAGGATGCGAAAAATAGGTCGGTATAGACATTAACTTGCAGCATTCCCGATGATAAGGTAGCAGGAACCATCACCTTAACTACTTCTTGCACTCCAGGACGTTTAAAATTGAACCGCAAACGCAATTTTCCCAAGCCCGCGCGCCACTGCGCTATTAGTTGCACCAACCACTGCAAAGCTGCTCCCGCTAAGGTTCCCCAAGCTAACACTAAACCGCCAATTAGTGCGTATTCTGGCTGAGTTATTTTGTCTCCTAGTTTCAGGGCGAGAAACCCCAAACCGCCGACAAGTGCAACGCTGGAAAATAAAGGGCTGATGGAAGGAAGCCAATACATATCGGCGGCGTTGAGAGTGCCGAAACCAATACCGATTAAGCCTGAAAGTAAGGCCATCGGCGCCATAATCCGAAATTGTTGGACGGCAATTGCTTTGATTTCTAAGCCTTCTGCTGTTCTATTTAATCCCGGTGCTACCAAATCGATCGCCTGATCTGCGAAAATAATTAAAGCGACTGTTACTAACAAAAGTATGCCGCCGACTAAGGTGGTGATAGTCTCGACTAAGGGTGCAGCTTCTTTTTTGTCGCGGCGGGCTAAAACGCTGACTATGGCGCTGTGAAAGGGCCCGTTAATCCCTCCGAGCAAAATAAATAGGAAACCGGGGATGACGTAGGCGTAGTTGTAGGCATCGACGGCGACACCGACTCCAAAGGCTGCGGCGATCGCAATTTGGCGCACCAATCCGAAGACTTTGCTAATCAGAGTGGCGACTGCGACAATGCCGGCAATCCCTGCTAGGGAACGAGAGGGCTTCTGGGTTTCAGACACAAATGGTTACAAACGCTAGTGCTAAAAGGCTTCACTAAGTTTAATAGCAAATCTGGAAAATCATAACATGAATTCAGAAAATTTTCTCTGGGCCTGGGTTTCGTGCTATCATTCTTTGGCGTTAATTCGCTCTAGTAACTACCAAAATTTTAGTGATTTGACTTTTAGGAGATTTGACTTTGCTGAAACTTTATCACAATCCCCTCTCTACTAATTCTCGCCGCGTCTGGATTGCTTTGCTGGAAAAAGAGATTGAGTTTGAATTAGTGCCGCTCAAATTAAACGGCGATCAATTTCAACCAGATTTTTTGGCAATTAGTCCTTTTCACCACGTCCCTGTTTTAGCTGATGGGGATTTTCATTTAATAGAAACTCTGGCAATTCTTGATTATCTGGAAGCTAAGTATCCCGCGATCGCACTGTTGCCGCAGGATGCTAAGGATTTGGCGATCGCCCGCATGGTACAAATGGTCACAGTCAACGAATTGACACCGGCAATGAGTCCCTTTGTCCGCCAGACTTTCGGCGGCGCGGGCGACGCGGAGAAACTGGAAAAAGGTCGCCAGCAAGTGGCGGCGGTACTGCAGTTTTTTGAGGAGTTGTTGGGCGATAAAGCTTTTTTTGGCAGTAGCGCGATTACCCTCGCGGATGTTGTGGCGGGCGTTTCCGTGCCTTGGCTGCCCGAACTAGGCGTGTCGTTGGACAATTACCCCAAATTGCAGGCTTGGTCGGAACGCTTAAATTCCCGCCCTTCTTGGCAACAAACGCAAGCCAGTCCCGAACTTGTGGAAGCTTTTAAAGCGCAGATGAAACAGTTGATGAAACCTCAGTAAAGTTAATTTTTTAATAGGCTTAGTGCAGGAAAGTTTGATTGATAATGCAACCGCAGATGCGAGGCGGATAAACACAGATTAACGCAGATGTAATTCAAGATAAGCTGCATTTTTTGTATAATGAGAGGGCGGGTTTTGCCTTTTTTTAGTCATTTATTTCATATATTTTTAGCTAAACCCGCCCCTACAAAATGCTGATGACTAATGACCAATGACTAATGACCTGTTTGGCCAATGACCTGTTTGGCCAATGACCTGTTTGGCCAATGACCTGTTTGGCCAATGACTAATGACTAATGACTAATGAATGACTTAATTTACAAATATCCTCCTCTTTTACCCGGAATTCTCATCAAGCGGTACAAGCGTTTTTTTGCCGAAATTGAATTAGATTCGGGAGAAATTATCACCGCGCACTGTCCGAATACTGGCCCGATGACTGGTGTTTTGATTCCGGGTAATCCTGTCCTAGTATCTGCTAGCGACAATCCCAAGCGCAAACTGGCTTATACTTGGGAATTAATTAAGGTTTGCGATACTGTACCTGTTTGGGTGGGAGTTAATACTGGGCTGCCAAATCGAGTGATTAAATTAGCTTTGGAATTGCGCTTGTTTCCAGAGTTGGGCAATTACAGTTTGATTAAGCCGGAAGTTGTTTATGGAAAAGATAAAAAAAGTCGAGTTGATTTCTGGCTGACTGGTGAGGGAAAACCGATTTTTCTGGAAGTGAAAAATACAACTTGGGTAAAAGATACATTAGCTCTATTTCCTGATACAGTGACGGAGAGGGGACAGAAGCATTTGCGAGAATTGATCGAAGTGGTGCGGCAGGGTTCGAGGGCTGTAATGCTGTATTTTATTAATCGTGGAGATTGTACTGATTTTGCTCCGGGGGATAGTGCCGATCGCCTTTACGGAGAATTGTTCAGACAGGCCATCAGTGAAGGTGTGGAAGTTTTGCCTTGCCGGTTTGATGTAACTCCCGAAGGTGTGCGGTATTTGGGCTTAGCAAAACTGGATATTTGAGAGTTGGTGCGGAAAATCGGGGCAAAGTCAGTCAAACTGGTCAAGCTGAATAAATGCTAGCCGCGCCCGAATAAGCTGTAGCTTGACCCCCGATGCGTAAGCCATAAAACTGTCGGAAGTGTTACTATTCGGAGACTTGCACGGTGACTTGAAATTGCTTAATGGTTGATTCATCACCAACCGACTCACGCCAGTTTTTTAGTTGTAATTGTACTTGACCGGGATTGTTTGCTTGAAAGCTGAACACGCGCTGCCCGCCACCACCTATCCCAGTATTGCTAGGCAGATTAAAGTCGTCACTTTTGAGTTGTAAAACTTCTCCATCTAAGGCTGGCAGCGACCAGCGGTAGCCTGTTGTTGCATTTTCGTCTAAACGAAGTATGAGTGTCTGTCCGCGCTTGAGGGTTAAAACTGTGCCACTATCGGCTTGAGATAAAGTTACTTCAGACATAGATTGTGATGTGTGGGGTGATTGAGGCTTATGTACAAAAGAAACAGCGATCGCCAAGTTTAGTGACGCTAGAATCGCAATTTGTTGGCTGGCGGTTGACGGTTGCATCGTGAACCTTGAAGTTGAACCATACAACGGCCAACAGATTAGATGCAAAATCTTTGAGTGCAGCGCGACATAAACTTGGAGAGTAGGCGAGAATCAAGCTTTACCAAACGTAAATGCTGGATACTTTGCTGTCGGCTTCTTCATAGTATTGGACGGGTTTAGCTAACGCTTTGGCATGGGCGGCGATGACGTTGAAGGCGACGATCGCAGAGTCAGAGTTATCGGCAAATTTGCGCCAACCAATCTGATCGACATACATATAAGCGTTACGAGTTGCGCTGTTTGTCCACAGTCCCACTATTTTTTGATCGCTTTGCCAAGCTGTGTTGCCTTGACTGACAGCATTTTGAGCGGGGGATCGAAGGTGGGACGGTCTTCTTGATTTGCGGTTTGCTTCGCAGCTTGAACGGGAGGTTCTTGGGTAGGGTAGGCTTCCATTTTTATCTCCTTGGTACTAGGGTTGAAGGGTTGTGCGATCGCCTGACAAGGCAGACAAGCCTCATCAGGTGAACTGGCCTGATTGCTGGAATAAGTCATTGTCGTTCCTTAATGTTTAGAAGCGTATCGTTAATTGTTGGAATTGGGATTTTGGACGATCGTCTCAAGTCGGCTGTCTTTTACCAGGCGTAAATTACCAGGCGTAAACTTCTTTGACGATCCCATTCTCTTGATAGAGGCTGACTGCACGATCGGCGGCTTTAGATGCAGCAAGCTGAATCAACATATCGAGGTTGGCTCCATCGCTAGCATCAGAGAGTTTTTTCCAGCCGATGCCTTCGCTGACATAGACGTAAGCATTGCGATCGGCATTATTTGTCCAGAGTCCCAGAATTTTCACCAAAAAACGAGAGGGAAGCCCCTGGCTAACGACATGGGGAGGAACTCGGTAGCGGTTTAAACCGCCTTCAATATTTATTTACACAACTCATTGAAAGGTTTGTTATAATTAGACAATTGTAAGTAAAAAAACCATCTACGTGTTGAAGCTTGTCTTGTATCGGAGAAATCCCGGCGAGCGCGCAGCCCCCACTATCATTGAGTAGTAAGCCTGTATAACTGACAAGTAACGGCAGAATGTGAAGCGTACCTATCTGGCAAAAGTGATGGATTATGAAAGCAAACAATTTAAAAGTAAGCGCAATTGCAATACCTTTTGTACTGGTAGTTGTTTTGAGCGAATAGAGGTGACTTGATAACACCTTTGAGAGTTTTCGGATTCATTCAAGAATCCCCAGGGCTGAAGCCCTGGGGAGTATCAACAAAGTTCTGTCTCCAGCTATTTTTGGCGATCCAATAGCCTTCGGTGTCGTTGCGTTGAGCGATGAACTGCACCTGTCCGTCTACAGCCAAAACGATCGCCCCCAACCGATCGAACATTTGCTGGAATTGTCTCAGTATTTGCTGAATTTGGCTGAATTTTCGGTGATTTGCCTCTGCCGGAATCTGGTGCAGAATCTCCGGATTCAGGAAACAACCATCCTTCGCGATCCCATCCTTGGGTACCGCCAGTTCTAAAGTATCTGGAGCTGAGCCGATGCCAATACGGTTTACTTAAGTTATAAGTTGTAGGGTGTGTCGCTCGTTTAATCTGGCGTTGCGGGGCGAGAGTTGTTATTGGCGACGCACCCTACGTGGACTGCTGCGGATTTCTGAATCACAGCCCACAGCTTCTTCTGCTATGCTGAATTTACTAGCTCAAGCGATCGAGCAAGCAGAAGCAGAATCTGACGCAGATGCAGTCGAAGCCACTATCGGCGAAGCGAAAATAGATTTTAACCGGCTCTAAGCGAAAAACCAAAACTCCCAGAACCAGAAATCATCGAAAAGACTGTGAGAAATCTCCGAGGTGTCTGTCAACGGCTTGACGATCTAATTCTCAGTTTAGATGAACTAATTGCTATGGTAGAGGCTGAGATTCGCAACAGTCCGATTAATGTTCATCGGCGAGAGAATGCGAAGCGATTGGCTCAGTCTGTTAAGCAGGAATAAAAGTGCGATTTTATGAAACCTGTTCTGAATAAAGGGCAACTGACAACCTGGAAAGACGATCGGGGGTTTGGCTTCATTAAACCGCATGATGGCAGTAAAGAAGTTTTCTTGCAGATCAGTGTAGTGAAGGGAGCAAGTCGCCGTCCAAAAGTCGGAGATCCGATTTTGTACGAGCGAGTTGCTGAAACAGACGGGAAGGTACGTGCCACCTTAGCCTCAATTCAAGGTGTTGCACCTCGACATGAGCCAACGAAGCAGAAACCAAAGAAACGCGGTATACTCAAAACAGTTGTTGGTATTGGGATTCTGGCTGTCATTGTGCTTTTTACAATGCAGTTGAGTCGCAGTCCTTCTCCCTCTGCAATTACACTCCTGGCCAAACCAGGATGTAGTATCAAAGGCAATATCTCGATCGATACAGGCAACGCCGGTTGATCACCTTCGAGGCATGGAAGATTACGAATCAACAGTTATCGATCCAGCTAGGAGTGAGAGATGGTTTTGCACAGAGTCAGAGGCGAGGGCCAATGGTTGGCGTAAAGCACCGAGGTAGCCCCAGCATCCCAACAACCGCGCTGCACCGGAACGTATACCGAATCAAGAATGTGGAAATCTGGAAAAGTGCGCGCGAGCGGAGCTATCCCGTAGGGAATCGCCCTCATCCCCTCAAATCTCGCCATTCACCTGCATTTGATGCACCTTGTCAGCCAACTCTTGGCGGCTTTCCTGATCGAGTGCATCAATTGCCAGCATTCCCAAATACACGACTTCCTTTTGGGTTAGTCTGGTCGCTAGGGCTTGTTTTTGAATGACTTCCTTAATCACGGAACTGACCGCGATCGCAGTATTAGTTTTCACCACGAATAATCAACTATAAATAACAACTTTGCTTGATATTAGCATCCTCAGTCAAATTAAGTATAATTTTTTTTGACGACCTACAGCTAATCATGCTATAGTGTGAGAATCAAAAAAAACGATCGCCCCAGTCTCGAAAACTCAAGGTCGATCGACCTATTCCTCAATAATCTCAACCAAATCCTCAATCATCACGTCAAACGCCCGCGCTAACTTGTAGATAGCCGTAAAATCAACCATTGATATAGAGGATCGCCGAGCATAAGTTGTGATGGTACTGTAAACCACGCCAGAACGCTCAGATACTTCCTTGAACGTCCAGCCTTTCTCTGCCGCCAGTTCTCGAACTTTGATTCTCACTAAACCCATACTTGACAAATAATGCAGTTGCGTTTTAAGATAATTGCATCTGAAAAAGCGATCGCCCCCGGTCTTGACAACGAAAGGTCGATCGACCTATTCCTCAATAATCTCAACCAAATCCTCAATCATCACGTCAAAAGTCCGAGCCAATTTGTGGATTGCTGTAAAATCAACCATTGCCATTTCAGGACGACGAGCATAGCTTCTGACTGTACTGTAAATTACCCCAGAACGATCGGACACTTCCTTCAGTGTCCAGCCTTTCTCAGCCGCCAGTTCCCGAATTTTCAGCCTGACTAAACCCATGCTTGACAGTTGATGCAATTGCGTCGTATAATTGTATATGTAAAGAGCGATCGCCCCTGGTCTCGAAAACTAAAGGGCGATCGTCTTTAAAACGCAATCTGGACAGATTATTTCTTTCTATCAAAAAGCGCATTTGCCAGATCCAGAAGTTTACTAACCATATCCAGAGGTCTACTAGCCATGATATCAGAAACTCCGGCAAAATCACGGACGATCGCAGAATCCAAGATAATTCACAAATCTCCCATCCTGCATCCACTGGCGAGATTCGTCACAGAAGACACAGTAGCACTGCTTTTCAACATCTCAACACAGGACATTTACCGGATCGAATGCTGTCGCTACATGGTGTATGTCCACGCCAAAGGCATTAGCCGGTTTGTCAGCTACGCCGATTTTCCCCCAATTTTAGAAGTAAATCCCCCTTCCCTTCAAGATTTTGGCCGATGGTACAAGCGCTGGAAAGGCAAGCAAGCACCCGGATTTTGGACTAAATTTTATACCCACAACTTCAAAGCGGCTGTTTCAGTTGACAGCTTGTTCGAGTGGGGAAAATTGGTAGCTACCGTTAAATCGGTCATTTCTGCTTCCGGGCTGCAACAGCTACGAGATATTTATGCTGCAGAAAAAGATTTGATGGAAAAATTTTAAAGCGCGATCGGACGAGCAACTGCGAAAATGGGCACAGGCACAATTAAAAATGTCAAACTAAATATAGAGAAAAGTTTGAATGGCTGAGAATACCGTGAAAATAGACATCTCATTTCAATCACTGGTAGAAGCAATTTCGTCACTGGAAATTGCTGAAAAACAGCAGCTTTGGGAACTGTTGGAAGCTGAATTATTCCCGGATGAGGAAGATTCTCCAGAAGATATTACTGAAATTGAGGCCGCCCGTGCTGATTACAAAGCGGGTGATTACATCACGTTTGACGAATACACGATTCAACGGGCAAGAAAGTCAAAGTCCACCAACTTGCTGGCAACCCGTGCCTAGATGGATTAGTCAAACTCAAAGGTTCTGAAAATCAATACTGTATTCGCATCGGTAACGAATTAAAACACTTCATCCTCTATTCCTACCCACCATTCTCCTAGATTCATTAAATCCTGCTGGATATCGGCAAGTTCTGTCACATATTCTTCAGCAGAAATTTCCGATCGCCTTTCTTGCAATTTTTTCAGCCGCAGTTGCACCAACAGCCACGGTTTAGAAATCCCGTCGGTTGCTTCAATATATTTGGCTAGATTGTTGCTGTTCATTTGCGATTTATTTCCTTAGTTTTGACGGCAGAAGACGGCGATTGAAATCGCGCCTACACAGACAAAACCCGAGCTCAGAGGGGTTGAAGAGTTGAAGAGTGGGCGGTTAAAATTATGTTACCTTCTTCAGTCCGCGCACCATCCGGACATCGTTTGTGTAGACGCGGTTTCAACCGCCGTCTTCCCTCGCGGACAAACATCATTTACCTGTAATCCGAAGTCTGAATATTCTTCAACCTCGCCGCATATTTCATGCCGTATTCCGGGCGGCAAAAGCGATCGACCTGAGACTCAAAAAACGCCCGATTCGCCTTCAAATGCTTCGGATTTGGGTCATCCAAAGGATATAATAGCGCAGTTCGCAAAGCTTGAATCACCGCCGAAGTAACACAATACATCGATCGCTGGAACGTCACCCCAATTTGATTCAGGACATCATCTTCGCCGCGACACCGCTGTTTGTAGAAATCCATCAAATAAGGCGGCAGGAAGTGCAGCATATCTTGGGCGAGCAAAGTCGGCGGAATCCCCGCAGTTCCTACCGGGAATTTGTCGGCATACAAAACTCCGTAGTGGAAGTCTTTTTGATCGTCGGGAATTTCCCTGGCTTGCGCGTTGTACGATTTGGTTCCTCGGAACGGCGAAGTGCGGTAAAATACAGCTTCTATGTAAGGTAGCGCTGCTTCATACAGCCAAGTGAAACCTTTAGATTTCGGGATGATTTCGTAGGTTTCGCCGTCGATGAGAACGTGGTGGTAAATTGGACGACCTGCGATCGCAAATATGCCATTTACCAGGAAATCCATCGCCTGGGGGACTGTGGTAATTTTACCTTCGTCGTACAAGTCTGACACTTCAAAAAATACTGGTGCCATTACTTCCCAGAATAAACCAAGATTGCTGTAATAAGACATCTGGCGGCACTGTTCTAAAAACATTTCGGGGAATGCCTTGTGCACAGCCAGCATAAACGGGTCTTTTTTGAAGTAAGCTTTAATAGCGCGATCGGCATTAGCTTTGTATTCGTCAGTGTCGAGATAGGGGTCAAACTGGTTGACAGGCACGTACAAACCCCGGTGCCACAGCATTCCTCTCATACACTCTTCCGCAAATTCCATGTTAATGCGATCGTGCCACAAATGGTGAAACAGTCGCGACTTTTTGCCAGTTTCCCCATTTTCCATGAACTCCAAAAGTTCCGGGTGTGCGCTACCAGTCCCCCGCCAAATCCGTAAATCTGCACCATCACCTGAATAGTGATTTTGCAAGTCTAAATACTCCTGTGGTAAGAAGTATTTAAAGAAGGGAAGCGGGTTTAAAAATACCCGTTCCGCGATGTAAAGTAAATCCCGCCAGTAGAAGTCCATCGGCACCGCGTAGGCTTTCCAAATAGCGATGATTTGCATCAGATTTTCCGGCGTATCTGGAATCATCGCGCCGCCAGCTTCCAGTCTGTGAATTATTTCTGCAAATTCGTGCTTGGAAGGAGGCAATTTAGTTGCTGGTTTAGTAGGAGTTTGTACCATTATTTGTTCCTTAATTTGAATGAATTTGCATATTTAAAATTGTCCGGGACGCAGAAACCGAGTTTGACTGGCCAAAATACTAGACTTGAGTTGCAGAATTTTTCTATCGATATAGAAACCGCAGATCTCGGGCAGATGCAACACTGATTGACGCAGATGATTGCAGGGTATTTTCCGATATTGGCCATTGCTCGTCTACTTTATCAAAGTCTTTAATCTCGGTAAAAACCCGGTTTCTAGTCGTGTTGGTGCGTCTGGGAATATAGGAATTGTCCTAGTTACCGGCCATCTACTTTTGAGCAATTCTCAGCTATGCGGACAGATAGCTAGGATTTTTGCCTTTATCTTCTCCTTTGGGCCCAAGGCGGCGGGCCTTGGGGAGAGCGGATGTCGATAACTGAGCCGTTCGATAGAGTAACAGAAAAAGCATCAAACTCGCCGTCATCTATCTCACCCACAACTGTGATTGTTTCGCCTTTTGTTACATTAATATTGCGCCACGAGCGGGGGCCGGCATCGACTACAATTGTACCGGTGCCGTCGTCTAGAATCCACTCATTTTCATCAGATTCTCCAAAACCGACTACTTTGCCAGAGATCGTAATTCCTGCTCTCGCTCCTGACAAATCGCCGATTCGGGTTTGAGCTTGTGCAAAAGCAGAAGTTGCTGCTACTAAAATAATCGCTGTGACTGCGCCAAAACTGAAAACTTTTTTGGGTTTCATGAGTTATCATCTCCTGGGAGTCAATACTGTTTTTGTCAGTTAACTGAAACTACCTCGTCCAATTTTTGAGCTGCGGTAGTTGACGGGTTTACCGTATTCTAACACATTCACAATCCGAAGTCAGAAGGAAGTTCTGCCATGAGCAGTCTACGGGATTTAACGGATTTAACGAATGGATTTTGAGGGAAGATTTTTCCCTCTCCCAATCTCCCCCTCTCCGCTGTCTATTTCTCCGGCTGATAGCTAACAGCTACTTGAGAATATCTGCCCGTTGACAGAGTTACTGCCATCGCATTTGTAGTAGATTCGCTCCACTTCAGCAGCCACACCGGTTGCACTCCCAAGAAGAAAATTATCCCGGCTAAAACTAGGGCTGGCATATTTTCGGCAAACTTAACTGGAGGATAGTAAGCCGTGGCGTTGTCCAACTTTCCAAAACAGGTGCGGTTGAGCAGAATTACAAAGTAAACTGCTGTTAACCCGGAGGCTAAAATGCACAGTAAAGTCGGAATTGGAAATTTTGAGAAACTACCTTGAAATACTAAAAATTCGGCGATAAAACCGACCAAACCGGGAATTCCGGCGCTTGCCATGCCCCCCAAAACTAACAGCGAACTTGCTGTGGGCAAACCTCGCAGCGGATTCATCAAGCCGTTGAGCACGTCCAAATCCCGCGTGCCGGCTTTGGTTTCGATGATGCCTACTAGATAAAACAGCAAAGCTAAAATTAAGCCGTGGCTGACCATTTGCCCGACAGCACCGATTAAGGCGAGTTTTGTTCCGGCGGCGCAGGCGACGAGGATGTAGCCCATATGCCCGATCGAACTATAGGCTACCATGCGCTTGATATCTTTTTGGGCGATCGCGCTCAAAGCACCGTACATTACGCTAACTGTACCGATGATTGCTAAAGTGGGAGCGACAATCGACCAAGTTTCGGGAAACATCTGCAAACCAAACCGGATTAAGCCATAAGTTCCCAATTTCGCCAAAACACCACCCAACAAAATTGCTGTTGCTGGTGAAGCTTCGACGTAAGCATCAGGTAGCCAAGTATGTAGGGGTACTAAGGGAATTTTAATTGCCAACCCAAGTAGCACAATTGTTAACAGTATCAATTGTGTTTTAAAGGATAAATCCTGAGTATGAATCGCACTGTAATCGAAGTTTAAAGAGCCACTCAGCCAAGCAACACCTAAAAATCCTGCTAAAACTAAAAGTCCTGAAATAGCCGTGTAGATTAGAAACTTCATAGCAGCGTATTCTCGCTGCTTGCCACCCCAAATCGCAATCAATAGGTAAAAAGGAATTAATTCTAGTTCGTAAAAAAGTACAAACAGCAGTAGGTTTTGAGACATTAAAGCTCCGGCCACACCTGCATTAATTAGCAAAATCAAGGCGTAGTAAAGCTGTGGACGAGCCACCGCTTCGCCAGTGCCGTAAATGACTAATAGCGTCAGTAATGAACTTAAAACTAACAGCGGCAAAGATAAGCCATCGATGCCTAAGTTGTAACTTAAACCTAACTGCGGAATCCAAGGCAAATATTCTTGAAATTGGAGTCCTGAATCGGCTTGGTCGAATTGAATCAGCAGCAAGATATTTAACAGGAAAACAGCAAGAGCAAAAGCCGATGCTATTGAACGCAGGCGCATTCCATTCATGTTTCCGGGTAGGAACCCGACTACAGCAGCGCCCAACGCGGGCAACCAGAGCAATGCACTAAGCATAATTTAAACGGTTGATAGTTGATGGTTAGCAGTTGGCAGTTAACAGTTAACAGTGAGTCAAAACTCGAAACTATTGTTTATACCAAATCAGGCTTAAATATCTCCCTTTACTTCTTAGTCCGCGGAGGCGGACTTTGTTTGACCAGAAGCGGTTTAAACCGCCGAATGATAAAGGGGGTGTCTGGATTCGGTATTATCCGCCGACAATCAGCGACAGGCGAGCTAATAGTGGCCAGCTTACAATCAGTCCCAAAAGTCCAACTCCGAACAGAATTGTCAAGGCGTAAAATTGAGTTTGACCATTAACGTTATACTTGAGGCTTTGCCCGCCTAAAACCGTTGCAAAACCTATGAGATTCACGAATCCGTCAATAATATTGCGATCGACCCAAGAGACAATTTGAGCCACTAAACCGACTGCAAATATCACGGTAACGCGGTAAAGTTGGGCCGTGTAAAAGTCGTAGGCAAAAAAGTCTTGCAGGGCTTGAGAACCAATTCGCACTGGTTTTTCCCATTTCTCGTTCAGGTAGATAAATGCTCCTGCACCGATGCCGATCGCACTTGACAAAACTAACAGTCCGGCCGCAGTATAATTCAAAGTTGCCAAAGGCAAAAGTTGCCACGCGGCGAGCAAGTGCGGAACGTGTAAGGTAAATCCCATTAACACGGTCATCGGCAAGATAAAAGGCCAGTGAACTTCGGGGGAACGTTCGGTCATTTGCTTTGGTTTGCCGCCGAAAACTAAACCGAAAACGCGCACTAAGCCAAAAGCAGTCACGCCGTTGACAAACAACACTACTACTAACAGTGAAGGGTGAGTTTCCGAAAGCCCGCCTGCTAATTCTGATAAAGCCCAGAAGCAGCCGAAGGGTGGCAGTCCAATCACTCCAGCAGCGCCGACAAGAAAGGATATGCCGGATATTGGACGCTTGGGCCACAACCCGCCGAGAGCTCGGACATCCTGAGTGATGCTGTTCCAAACTACTGAACCGATGCTCATCACCAGCAAACCCATTGCCAAGGTGTAGGCAAACATTAATGTCAAAGCTGTTTGGGTTTGTCCGGTACCGACGGCGATAAATACTAAGCCCATGTAGGAGCTAACTATATAGGATAGCGTGCGCTTGATGTCGATTTGGGCGATCGCAATTAAGGAAGCACCCACGGCCGTTGCAGCACCTACAATAATAGTTGTCTTCAGTCCCACGGGCGACAAAGCGATGACCGGCTGCAATTTAATCAAAATCCAAGCGCCGATTTCCACAACTACCGTGTTCCGCAAAATCGTTGCCGGCAAGGGGCCTTCCATCGCCTCATCCAGCCACAGGTGCAGGGGAAACTGGGCGCATTTGCCCATCGGGCCGGCAATCAAAGCTAAACTCAACAGCGTCGCCACTGTGGGGTCAATGTTTGCAGTCTTAGCCCAAACTGCCAATTCGTCAAAATTCCAAGTTCCCGCCAGCGGCAGAATTGCAACTACTCCCATCAGCAGAAATAAGTCTCCCACCCGCTTAGTCAAGAAAGCGTCGCGGGCTCCTGTCACCACCAAAGATTGATTGAACCACAGCCCGATTAGCAGGTAAGTTCCCAGAGTCAGGACTTCCATAATCATGTAGCTGAAGAACAGAGAGTTGGACAAAACCAAGCCGCACATCCCCGCTTCAAACAGCCCTATCAGGGAAAAGAACCTCGCCCAGCCCCAGTCCATTTCCATGTAGCCGAAGGCATAAATCTGCGCCAGAAAATTTAGTCCGGTAATCAAAACTGTCGCCCCGACGGTGACAGCAGAGATGTCTACAGGAATGGTTAAGTCTAAACCTGCCACATTCAGCCAGGGAATTAACTGGTGTTGGGCGGGTTGATTCCAGATAGCTGTCAGGGCGATAACGCCGTGGGCGAAAGCGAAGAAGGTTAAGATGGCGTTTAGGTAACCGGAGGGTCTAGGCCCCGTGCGGCGAGTTATTGCTGGGAACCACAGTATCGACAGAAATGCGCCGAGGAGTGGATAGCAAG
>Ga0335397_10006204_pt1 | contig 15463 bp, 12 predicted proteins | sample MAT04_FD_205740 | JGI IMG/M metagenome (GOLD analysis project Ga0335397, IMG submission 205740) | Freshwater microbial communities from Lake Fryxell liftoff mats and glacier meltwater in Antarctica - MAT-04 (spades assembly) (version 2) ... | reverse complement strand
CTTGTATCTTTAATTATTGTTCCGAAAAAGAATTTATGTTTTGTCTCTTCTGTGGGTAAACTATTTTCAAATACAATATCAGGACTTAATTCGTAGGGATAATTTTTTTTATCCCCATTTATATCCGTTAACTCTATTTTTACATTTTTCCATGACAGTGTTTGATTTCTCAAAGAAACTTTTTTAAACTCACTTTCTGTAAGCAATAAATATTCAGGATCTTTTTTTTTAATCTTCCAGTTTTTAAATAGTTCTTTAAAATCAATTACTCTTGTTTCTCCATTATTAAAAATGCAGTATAAATTAAACCCTTTAACAGATTTTATTTTAAGGATTCTTGGTATTTTAATGATCTTTTTCATTTTCGTAAATTTGGGTTTAGTCTTTCAAAATTTGTCAATAAGAAAGTTTTAACTTTCACATCTTTTGCCCACTCAAGTACTATTTTATATTGCCTGGCTGGTAAGTATCCTGCGTAAGTTTTTAAGTTTTTTATTTCAATTAAAATTTCACGCTCAGCGTAAATAGCATGAAAATGCGGAGGTAAATGATCTCTTGAATAAACATCTATTTTTATTGAATCGATGATATGTAAAGTCGGCATTAAATATTTTAGGTACGCTCAAAGTTACCAAATTTGGTAATAAAATAAAATATTTTTTATGCTTTGATAATTATACGGTCACGAATTTCTTAATGGCGGCCAACTTTTTTATTCCCGCAACTAATACCTAAAAATCTGCGGCAACACACCTAAAGTAATCCTTATGCACGATAGTTTTTATTTCCCTAAAAATAAAATGAAACCTTCCCTAAAACCACATAACGTAATTAAAGCCAAATTGAAAAACAATCGCTCAATGGATTCCTGACAGGAGTGGAAAGCACGGAATGCAGCGCAGCGGAGTGAGTTCCCGATAGCTATAGGGATGCAACGCCCGCCCGCCTTAGCCATTCGGACGGGAATAGCCGGTGCTGAACTTGATGCGGGTATTGCTGCTGATAGTCCATAATTCACTTCCCAGGCGAGTCTCTGCACAAATACTCCTTGTTTTATAATTCACTTTGTTGCAGGACTCGCCGCCTACCATGAAGGCAGACAGAAATTAGAAGGAGTAAGGCTATATTATTTTAAGAGCTGAGATTACTCCGGTTAGGCGGCGAAACGTCTGCTCGAAACCGCTGCTGATTGAAAAGCAAATGTACAAGTTAACTTTCCAATGCCCAAAAATGCTGGTCAAGGCCGAGCAAAAGCCTAACAACGAACCGCTGCCGATTGTATGGTTGTCAAGCCAAAATATTGCCAAACACATGTTGTTGGTGGCTGGCGTTCTTCTCAAGCTGTTTATCATTCAAATATTCTTTTTTTAAATAATTCTTTCATTTTGTCAAAGCCTTGTTTTGCCTTTTTACAAATATAAATTTTTTGATAAAGTTCTTCTTCGTTGTATGAATATGGATTGTAGATTGTTCTGACTTGAATTACTTCTTCAAAATAAGGATTAAAAAAATCTCCAACTTGATAGCTTAAAGCAATTATTGTTTCTGGCATTTGTCCATTTGGTGCCCAAGTGTAAAAGCTACCGTGATATGAAAATGCCTTTGGTAAGTTGTAATCCGAACCAAATAAATTTACTGCTCCTGCCTGTCCATAGTGCTTACCCCAAATAAGGCAATTTTGTTTTTCATTTGCTGGCAAACTATCATAAACAGACTTTAATTGTCGCATCGTTTCTTTCCATTTTTCGGGAGTATAATATTCGTCATATTTCACAGCGTATTTTCCACCTTTAATGTCTTTCTTTTCATATTTATAAACGAATTTAAAATAATCATTGAAAGAATAAACTGGCATTCCGAAGGGAATTAATGCGGAACCTAAAATTAAGATTATTGATAAAGGATAGATTATCCATTTTCGGTTTTCCAAAACCTTTTGTTCCCAAAATATACCTCCAAAAGATAAGATGGTTAAGATAAGAGGGAAATAGTAATAAGATTTTCCATTACTAAATAATAAAAAGATAAATGATAAAAATATTGAAACGGCTAATGGATCACTAATGCTTTTATTCTTTTTGGTAAGTAAAAATATAAATGCAGGTATTACTAATAAGAATGAAAGTGGGTTTATGCCAAGAATTAATTTTCCTAAATTTTCGCTACGTGAAATATTGTCCAATTGTGTTTCGTAAAGTCTTCCAAACATTTGCAGTACTGGAAAGGCATTTACGTATTGCCAAATTAGGGTAGGCAATACAAGCAGAATAAAAAATAAAACTATTTGCCAAACTTTGTATTTCACAAGCGCTTCTCTTGTTCTTTTGAAAATTAGTAAAGCCGATAGCCCTGTTATAAAAAATAACCCATCGTATTTTGATGAAAATCCTAACACAACAAAAAGGGCTAAATATAAAAGACTTTTTTTGTCAAGGTGCTTTGTAAACCGCACTAATTGATAAAAACTTAAAACCCAAAATAATTGGCTAAAAACTACCGGCTGAAAAAGTTGTTGAGAACGTCCAAACCCTGGTGCAATTAAAATACACATAAGAGTAAGAAAGATTGCTTTGTCCTTTCCACCTAATTCAAAAGATGTCTTTGCAACATAAATAAGAATTAGTATGCTGGCAAGATATGAAAATATATGATGTGCAAAAATGGAATTGGAATTAAATAGATTTTGTGTGTAAGCTAATATTCCAATAAATGGCGGAAATTCCATAAAGCCAAAAGCAAGATGATTGCCTGTTTCAATGTGCAGTAATTCATCTCCTTGAAAACCTGAATGTGTGTCTGCAATTATAGGTAGCGTTAATTTTAAAACGCAGAAAATAAATATGATTAGTTTGGTTTGTTTTGTTTTGTCATTAATTTTATTTAGTTAAAGTACTTAACCGGATATTATATTTCTGTTTTTTAATCGAATGCCAATCCTTGATATATATTACGATTGAAGTGTGTCGCCATACGCTTGGCACGAACGGTTTGCAGCTAGAAGAAGTGGCGAATTCGAATCGAACCGCCGAATCGGTACAAAACTGTTTGCCACCACAAAACTTGATACGAATCGGGCCGCTGAAGCGGCACAGAACTTCATTTAATTACTGAACCGCCAATTTTTTGTAGGTGCTGTTGTGCGTTCGTTTTTTTATCTTCGTTTCGGTTTAATAACTTTTCTTAATGTCTTTACCCACAAATTCCATTTACTACTTTTTTTGTCGTTTGTAAAATAATTTTCAATTTTGTCAAATGCGTCTTCAATATAAGCATCGTGTAACCACCGAATTGCTATTGCCCATTTTAAGGTCGCTGAACCTGTCGTTGTCATATCAATAATATGTGAAAGTTCCGTCCTATTAGGTTCTAACTCTGTTAAGTCAAACCTGTGAAAACCATTAAAACCCGTCAAGTCAAACTCAAATGTTATAGATTTTTCAGGATGATATTCTGTTACAAAATATTTTATTGGTCCGTGCCCACCTTTTGAACTAACCTGTAAACCTTTGTCCAACATCATAGGCGACCATTTATCTGTTGCTAACATCATATCGTTGTCTGTCGCCAAAGTATTAAATAACTTGGCAAGTTCAGTCTTGGGCTGTTGAATTTCTCTTTTATGAATATTGATTACTTTCATTTTATTTTCCAATTAGGACGTTGTATTCTGTCGGAATTTTTACTCCATTAAAATGGTTTGTCAGTCCGTAAAGTATCGCAATTGTTAAGCAAATTCCGAAAATTAAAATTGCTTTTGATTGTCCGTCTGGTGTTATACAGAAAATATTTTGTTTCATTTTTTTGTTATGAATACAGGCAATGTGACCAAAGAAGGAAATAATTGCAAGAGCATAATATGGTATAAAAAACAAGTTCAAAGGAAAAGAGTTTAGTCCTGCTACGCCAAAGTAAAAGTTTGTGTCAAGGTTTAAAAAAAGTCGTCCTCCTAAAACAGCACTCAAATGTATAACGAAAAAAATTGCCAAATAAAGCCCTGTCCAAATATGTAGTTTGTCAAAGTTTGAGGTTGCTGTTTTTCTGTTTGCTTTGAAAAGTTTAAGCCCTGAAAATATTTGAACAAATACAGCACATAACAAAATCGTTTCTACGAAAATATTACGATAAAAAATTCTTAACGAATTCATAATTTCAATGTGTTTGTAAGCACCGTAAATGCTACAAACGTGATTGAATAAATGAAGTCCAACAAATATTGTAATTGTTAGCCCCGATATGTAATGAATTCTCTTTATTGTCATATTTTCTGTCTGTTACTGGGTTGTTCTAAAATGACGCACAACGGTTTGGCACTTGGCGAAGGTGGCGATTTTTACCACAAATGTTGATGCGGAGCACTGAACCGCCACTTTTGCCAAACGCCTGTTAGCTACCGTAATCCTTTATACTTTTTAATTCTTTGTGGATAAATTACCAACTGGATAAAGTTAAACTCAAGATGTTGAAGACTTATTTCCTTACTATTCTTTTCTAATTCTAAAAATGGTGAGTACCTAAGATTTGTTCTCAACAACCAGAGATCAGCCCTTTTGCTTGGTCTAATATCCCAACCAAAAACGAGAGAGGGCGTTGCCAACGTAATTCTATCGTTTGTTATTTTTACACCCTTATCCATTTCGATAAGCCTTACATCTTCAAACTGCAGTCCTGCACCTAAGAAAGGGGCAAAGCCGTTATAGTCAAATAAGAATTTATAGGCTTCTAAGCCAAAACTGTTCCTTTTTAAGCTTTGACTAAAGGCAAAAGCATCTCGTTTTTGCCTCATTGGTCTGAAATTGGCAGATATCACAAAATCGTGTTTTGAAAAATGGTATCCTGCTGTGATTTCTGGAAAAATATTGGGCATGGTCCTATCGTCTAAGAAGGGATATAGATCAGTAATATAGCTGGAATTTTGCATTGGAAAAGCCGAAGAAGGACCTATTCCAAAGAACAAGCCCAAAGTGTTTTTAAGCCTTAATAAAGAGTCGAGTCGTTGGATTGGAGGCGAATAAGAACCATTTGTAAATTCAATAGAATAGTTTATTCCAAAATTGACTAGGGCTTTTGGAAAAGCAGAAGTTGCGGTCTGCGTTCTGGATATGTAGGTATTTGTTTCATTATTGGGTATAAATTCATACCCTAAGTAAGCATAAATTTTTGGTGATTGGTAAGCTATTCCTGCACCCAATATTGACTTTACTTGCGTTCTTCTATAATTTTCACCTAGTAAATTACTTTGGTTTAAACGTATAGGGGCAAACTTATAGCTAAGGTATGGACGTATTGTATTTTCTTTGATTGCCAAAGGGAAAATTCGCATTCCTGTAATAGCTCTAAATCTTATAGAGTTATCTACTGCATCAGGTCTGATTTTTATTGATGAAGTGGCAATGGACACAAATAAATCGGCATGGCCCCAAAAATGTGTTGCTCCAAAATTGATGGCGGGTGAAATGAAATTATTCCTATTCAATTCTTGAATTTGGTTTTGTCCGTTCAGGAAAGAAGTTTGTTGAAGATTATGAAAATAATTGAAGTCTACACCAAAATATGATTTAGCAAAAGAGTAGCGCTTTTTTAATTCTAAGTCCTGACCCATTCCTTCAAGAACTAAAAAAGTTAAAATAATTATAAGTATTTTTTTCATTTAATTCGTTTTAATATTATGGTAGCTAACGGTTTGCAGCTACAAGAAGTTGGCGATTTCGGAGACGAAAATTGTCTGCCACCACAAAACTTGATACGAAGAACAATCCCGATAGTTATCGGGATCATTTAACCACTGAACCGCCAATTTCTTGTAGCTGCTGTTAGCGGTTCGTTGTTTTTTCATAACTCATCTTGTTAGTCATTTTTGTTTTTTTTGTTTTATTATTTTTGGTTTCGGTTCTGGCAATTCATTAACTGTAATTTTCACTAATTTTCTAAGCCATTCTCTGTCGTCCAATTTTTCTTCAATTAAAAAACTTGGTTTTGCTCCTGGATATGGTGATGCTTCACCAACATCATTGATATATTTTCTTCCCGATTTTGTCGGCCTAATAAATAATTTATAGTCGCAAACAAGTCCAAATAATTTATGGTCAAAATACAGTCCATACTCACCAAACATTTTCTTGTTTGTAACTTGCTCTAAAAACCCAATTTGGTCAATGATAAAATCTACAAATTTCTGCTCTGATGCCATCTTTAAATTACTTTAATTTGAATTCTGGATTATAAATTAAACCAATTACATTACCCCAAAGGTCTTTAACAGTAGCAGTCATTAAGTCGCCACCAACATTATATGGCTTTTCGTTTTCTATTGCACCTGATTCTATAAAGTGGTCATAAACTGCTTGAATGTCGTCAACACCCCAAAAAGTTACTACACTTTCAATTTTGTTAGTCGATGGTGTCTCTTCTGGTTGAAGCCCGAGTTCGTAACCACCAATGTTGAAACCTACATAAAAAGGTTGGTCAAAATATGGCTCTGTATTGAAAACATTTGCATACCAATTTTTGGCATTTTCAATGTCACCAACTTTGTAAATGGTCGTCCGTAAGCCAAGTATTTTTGATTTTTTCATATCGTTTATTTTTTTCTGTCGATAAGTAATTCTAATTTAATTTTTGCCTCCGTGGTCGGTTTCCCCACCGAACACTGTTTGTGTTAAAATACCCCCCGAAAATGTATAGTCAACTTGCCGCATTAGGTGTATATGATTGGGCAAGTTCACTTCATTTTTACGCAGGTCATTTTCCACTTTTTTGGTTACAACCTTACCATTCGAGCCGGTCGGTAGGGGCACCGCCTTGGGTTCTGGGTGTACCTTCCACGGTAGCAGCTAAATTTTTAAAAAGCCCGAACAGCCCGAACACCGGCTGTGTTGTCCTTAGTGGCGTTGACCTGAGGGCCAGTGACGAATTGCTGGAGATATGCGGCTATACTATTAGACTCGCTGGAACTCCAATAGTTGAAAATAACCAACTCCCCAACCACGTTTTTTTGCAAATACATCAAGTTTAATTCGTGTTTTGAAGGTAAATACCAATCGCCATAAGTTATATCAGCAATTGTTACTGAATAATCGGCACAAACTTTTGCCGCAAAATTGCCTGTTTGGTTATCTGCCATTTGGGTAGCTACTATCATTGCCGTATTCATAGCTCCTGCACCCAAACCGTCACCTGTAGTACCGGTAAATCTATTTGTACCGTTATTCCATTGTATACCCGTACTTTGGTCGGCAGTGGCTGCAATTAATCCATGTTGCCCGTTATCGTACACATAAAATACAATACCCCCACCGTAGTTTTCGCCAATGAAATGTACTGTTGAGTACCATGCAGTACCATTGTAGCATTGAAAAGCATTGATGGTTGTATTATAAACAATAAGCCCCGCAGGTGGAGAAGTTATAGCATTTCGTTCAGTTGAATCCATACGGGGTGGAAGCAATCCCCGGGTGGTTGAGGTAATATCCAACGCTGCTTTGGCATTTGGGGTTGTGGTCCCAATACCCACACTCTGTGCATTTGCCCTTGTAATAAATAAAAGGGCAATAAAAAGATAGAAAAACTTGTTCATAATTTTTTGTTTTTATGTTTTAACTTTTTTTTGATGGTGTTTTTTCAATAATCGCTAACGTTTGTTTTGCCTCCGTGGCTGGTGTACCACACCGAATACTGCTTGCGTTACAATACCTCCCGAAAATGTGTACTCAACTTGCCATACCAGGTGTATATGATTGGGCAAGTTCACTTCATTTTTACTCTGGTTATTCTCCACTTTTTTAGTTACAACCTTACCATTTGAGCAGGACGGTGGAGGCACCGAACTTGGAGTTTGGTTGTACCTAACACGGTAGCAACGAACTGCTGCCGAAGATTACAACTGTACTGCTTGCTTCAAGTTTTTGTTGGCTGAAGATTTATTCAGTTACGCTGCCTACGTTGCCAATATATTCTTCGAGTGTGTCAATGAATGAATAAATGTTGTCTTCTGGAAATACTTCAAAAAGCTTACAATTATTTTGTTCACATAGCCCCTTCTTACGTTTATCTCTTTTGACATTTTCTTCAAAACTACTCATACCTCCAAAAATCTCAAGAGGCATTGTATGTTGCTTTCCTTGATACTCTATTCCAATATTCAAGTCAGGAATAAATATGTCTAAATGTTGTTTTCCAAGCCATTTGGGTTTACCATGTTGAATAATTCTATGACTTTTAAATTTTTCTTTTATTAGATAAAAGAGTTTTGTTTCACTAACCCATCCTTCACCAATTTCTTTGAAACCTAATAGAGTTCTTATTTCATTTTCTGGTCCAGCAAATGATTTGATGTATTCATAATACACTTCTTTATCTATGATAAATTCATGCACTTGGAAATCATCAACCATTGTTGTCAAAATTGGGCTGTGATATATTTGTTTTATTCTTTCAATATCAAAGTTGAGTCCTCGTTTTTTCCAAAGTTCTTTTAAATTTTCGTTTTTATTTAATTCTTGAATTTGATGATATTCTTGATTCTCCTGTATTAATCCAATCAAATAAACATCCTGTTCTTTATATTTTGTAAAATATTTATAGTTCCAATCATTTTGTATTCCATAAGTACCATTCAGATAATATTCAAGGTCTTTGCTAAATTCTTCCCATTTCTTTTCTGACATGTGATTTCTTAAGAATTCATATCCGTAAACTTTGACATAGTCGAGTAAAAGAATTTCGGGAGTAATTCCGCCTAATAAAAAAAATCGTTTTAATTCATATTTGGTTAGTAATTCGTAATAGAGGTCTTTTAGCTCTTTTTGCTGCAACAAATCTTTTAGGATTTTAGAAACATTTGGAGAATATATTGTTGGAGTCAATGATTCCTGAAATTTTTTTTTGTGAATTTTATTATCGTTGTTCTCATATATTTTTGACCATGGATGTTTTAAATCAAATTCAACCCCCTCATTATTCAATTTATTAGATATATCAATTAAGAAAGAACCATAATTACTATCCTTGTCACTATTCGGACTTTTGTATGTAAATCCATATTCTGATTTATATTGTTCGTAATACCGAGCGTAAGTTTTTAAGATGATCTCATTGTAAATTCTTAATCTTTCGTGGCTTAATTTATTCCAGTTATCTTCTTGTTCTTTTATTGTAAGCCACATTTGCTTTTCTGGTGTAGCTTCAATTAAATCAAACCTTACCAGCAATTTAATGGCGTCGATAAAAGAAGTAGAATCTTTATTTTGAAATCCCTCAAATAAAACCTTACATTCATCTAAAGACCTGCTATGAATAATATACAATATAACAACACTTAATAAAGGTTCCGGAATTTCTCTGACTTCTTTGTTTTGAATACTACTAGATAATTCCACGACTAAGTTAATCTCCTCAGGTAATAAATAGTGCCTAATCGAATTCCACAGAGTTCCTTGCAAATTGAGATAACCTCGTCCAAACCCAGAACCAAAATTGTGATCGTACATTTCCATCATTGTTGAATACTGTGTAAAAAAATTTGCGGGAACGGTCCAGTGTCGCTGCAGACAGGGAATTCATTGCTGCGGCTGCCCACAAACGCTGATGAAAAAAGGTATAAAAGTAAAAGATAAGAAACAAAAGCCCACCGACGTTTGTCCTGCCCGAACAACAGCCGCCATGTTGCTGATGTACAAGTTTCAATGTCCCGCCCTGACTTTTGGCAATGTATTGTTAGCGGAAGTATTAATGTTTTTTTGTTTGGTTCTTCATTATCCAGTTTGTAATAACCTTAATTCTCCAATCTAATCTCTTATTAATTGTATGTTGACCTTTATATGCAGCATGTTCGGGGATGTGGCAATATATTGAATCTTCTCGTCTCAAATATTCCAAAAATTCAATCATTACGGAATTGCGTTCTTTCCAGTAGTAGTAATTTCTTTCGAAATATAAATAAAGTTCATTTTCCGTTATGGAAGTAACTTCTAGCATAGCATACAGGTATTCATTATCATTGAGTGACCAAAGATAATGTTCAAAACCTGAAGACGAGATTTCTACCTTTCTGGAGTCAGTTATTTCAAGGATGGTTGGGTCATATGAAAGGATTAGACCGGACTTAAGTAGTATATTCAAGTGCTTAAATGTTACGGACCTATCGACACCCATGGCAGTAAAATAATCTAGTGTTTGGTCTGTTGATATATAGTTATCTTCTCTTTGATCACTCTTCCTATCAATTAAAACCTGCAAAATTCTCATTGATAAAATTGGACTTGTATTTACATTGCTGGTTAAATAGAATAAATTTTGTATGAACTTGTGATTATTTATTGGGTAACATTGAGAAAATCTTTTAATTAATGCGTTTTTAATTCGGTAAGGTTTTATTGCTTCTTCCTCCTCGAATTTATTTCCCGAAAAATATAGTTTTAGAAATTCGTCGATTCTTAAATGGGGAGAAGAAATTAAATCCCTTGTCAGTTCTAGGCATCGTCTAATGTCATAATTCGAGAAATTTCCAATCCATTGTGCCACAGTTTCTTCCCTTAAAAATATTCCTTGAAGGTATTTTACAAATGCTTCAATATTTTGAATTTCAAGTCGAATTCCTTTTTGCAAAAAGTATTCTCCTTTGGTAGAGCTATCTGTCGTTAATTTTTTTTCGAGATAGTCAATTCGTTTTTCAATTATTTTTTTAGGTGATGGGGTTGGTAAAAATAGGGCTTCGTTTTCAAAAGATTGAATTGCCCCTTGCTTTGAAAGTTGCCAACTTGTTTTGTCAGTAATAGGAATGATCATTAGACAAATCTCTTTTTCATAAATAGATCTTGCATATTGAAACACTGCGTCCTGAAACTCTATACTGTAATGATCGGTGTTATCAAATATTATGCACGGAACTTTGAATCTTGACTTTGTTATATCACCTATCATCCGCTTTATATATTGGGTTGGCATATTTTCCCTTCGAGTTTCTATATGCTTACCGAAATCAATATTAAATTGGCTTTTATCTTTTTCATACAATTCTCGCCAAGCTCCAGTTCTTAATCTATCATATTCAAAATAGAACATACCTTTTATTTGTTCAAAGGTTGGTTTCCCATTATATAAAACTTTTTCACCTTCTTCAATCAAAGAGTAATTTAGCCAGTTTACAATATTTTTAGGATCGCCATCGCTTTCTGATAGGTTGATTTTTATTACAATACATGCTTCTTTGAGTTTTTGTGGCAGAACAAATTTAAAGAACCGTTCAACAAAAGTAGATTTGCCCGCTCCTTTTCCTCCAATTAGGATAACAAACTCATGTTTATTTGTCGTCTGTATTTTTTCAATTAAATCTTTTAATATTTCCGATTCTTTCGTCTCTAGCGATTTAACTCTATGAATTATTGAATCGGAGATCCTAGTCAAATTGAACTCCGCAGCTTGACTTTCTTTTGTTTCTACAAAGCACTCAGAAAGCATTTCGGGGTCAGTATCTCCTGTTAGTCGAAAGAAGAATTCATTCATCACTTTATCAAAATCTTGTGAATAATTACTCTTGTCTGCTAATCTCACATTGTCTTCATCAACGATAGATTTAGAAAAATCTTTCTTTCTTATCTGGTCGCCTTCAGCTTCTTGAAATATTGCTCTATATCTGAGGTCATCAATACCCTCAGGACTAAGTAGATCGTAGAATAATTTGAAGTCTTTTTTTATTAATTCTAGTGTACTAAATACAAATCCTTTGCCTTCTAAAACATCTTTACCATCGCCAAGTCTGTTAGCTCTAAAAATTATCCAGGTTTTCCCATTGGTTAAACAAGCTAATTCTACACCTTTATATGCGCAATAATAGATAGCCTGATCAAGACCACTTTTTATAGCAATATCTTTAAACACTGGCCCATTTAAATTAAACGCACGACCGGAATAGCCCCTATCTATTTCGAAATCAATTCCGTCCCTTTTGGCTTCAATTACTAATCTTGGAATATTATTCTGATTAATTTTGTAGTCAATAAACCCGTTGCCGGCTCTTACTTCAGTTGTAAATTGATCATAATGTACATTGAGTACATCTGTCAATATTCTATCGATAATCTTAACTCTGGTGTCCTGTTCCGAAAATATAGAATGATCGTAGGTTTTTATCTCTTCCACTAAATTTTCGAAAATTTTAAAGCTTGAGTCTATTAATTCCATTTTGCTGCTTTTATAATTGCTGAGTATATTTCCGCTAACGGTGGGTATTTGCGAAGGCAGGGAATTCATTGCCTGTCCGGTACAAATGCTCAATCAAAATATAAAGTTGAAGTTAACAACTAATATCCAAATTGAAAACCTTTTGCCGGAACCACTTCTGATGCATGTAAATAGCTGGCACTACATTGTCTAGCCCTGCTTTTACAAATACTTTTGTTGGTGGCAGTTGTTATTTCAGCCACGTAATTGCAGTTGTAGCATAAATGAGTTTTGAACTAGTCTCTTTACCTTCAAAAAAATCATCTGGCAATAATTGCAATAACTCCTTTGCCTTTACTTTATTATTACCGATAAGAATGTTTTTAAGTTCAGTCATTTTGGGAATTGCATTGATTTTGTCTTTCAATATTGCAATTTGCTCAACCTCATTTAAATCCAAAACTTTATTTGCAAAATTTGTAAGATTTCTATTTTCGTTTACTATGCCTAGGAGAATTAGGTCTCTGTAATATTTGCTTTTAATAGTAAACGAAGGGCTTTTTATACCTTTTAATAAAGCAATAACCTCATTTACTGAACTTCTTGGAACAGCATTATTCGTAGCTAGTAATAATTTTGATTTTGCTCCTCTTCCTTTTTTGGGTTCAATTATTTTAGATTTGATATCTAGCTTTGAAAGTAGAAACCAATTAATTAAATTTAGTGAATAGGCTTCCCAAGTTTTCTCTTGATATTCTTGTTTGAAAATTCCTTTTAATACGCTCGTAATATCATCTTTGGTTATCGAAGCAGGATTAATCCTTTTTAACACTATATAAGGAGTATAGTTTAAAAATTTTTGAGTGACAAAGTCTATAAACCCATCTTTTGAAACATTTATATTGTCTTTTGCAATAGTATAGAATTCGTCGTTCTTTTGTACAAGGCCAAAATTTCTCAATTCAATCAAAATGTTTTCGAGTGTCGTAAGGCCTATTTTTTTCGGATGCTTTTGTAAAAGAGTGTCTATTGTTTCTGTGACAGAATTGCTTTTAAAAAGCAAGAAAACTTCTAAGCATAAATTAACGCCTTGTCTTAATAAAAAACTTTCTCCAATAGGAGGAATGTTGCTTGTTACAAGATAATCTCTAAAAATGTCCCAGTATATATTGTAATTGGTTCCAGACTTTATAATCAATCTTTTGTGAATCAATGAATCAATTATTTTGCTTTCAATAGTTTCACCAACCTCCGATACTTCAAAAAAGTTTCCATCATATCCACGTTGTGCAATTAGTTTCAACGCTTTTTGTTCATCAGGGAGAATCCTTTCTTTCTCTTTCTCAAATAAATCCTTAATATTTAAATTTGATTCAATTAATTTATCCTTTTTTAATCCGCCAAATTGTATTTGTTCATAAATATGAATACATAATTTTTTCGTTAACCATGGCAAACCTTGTGAGCTTTCTCTAATTCTATTTTTTATGTCTTTGTCAAGTTTGCCAATTGACTGTTCTAATTGTTTGATAATTCCATTGATTTCCTTTTCTCCGAATTCACTAATTGTAAATTCTCTCGCTTGTTCTTTGGCCTGATGCCATAATGGATAAGCGTCATTTTCTATTGGTATAATTATTTCAGTTTTCCAGGAAAAACCAACAATTAAATTTGGTTTCTTATCGGTGACATCTGAAAGGAATTTATAAAAAGACTTGAATAAGTCGTTTTTTCTAAATACATCTTCAAACTGGTCAAAAATTAATACAAGAAATTTATTTTCTTCTTTCAATAATTGGAGTAGGGCTAAAATCGTATCTGATGAAAGTAAATCAACACTAGAAGTAAATGAAATATCCTGATTAAAGATATTAGAATCGATAAAATAATTTTGATATGCGGACTTGATTAACTTGTTAAATGATAAAGCAACGAAATTATCGGAAGTTGCACTTCTTGTATCTATTGCAATAGCAAAAAATTTATTTTTATAATGCTTATTTCTGCACCTTCCTTTAATTTCAAGTACAAGAGAACTTTTGCCCCAGCCTGATTTTCCATTCAAATAAAATATTCTTTTTTGGGTTTTCCCCGTTTGAATTTCCTTGAAATATTCCAGAATTTGTGTTCTTATTGAATCTCTACCAACAAAATCTTTTGATGAAGCAGGCAACGGGTCATACCAATTCTCACTTTCTTGTACCTCAGAAATTGTTTCAACTAAATTATCCTTCTTAGTTTTAGACTCCTTTTGAATTGGTACTACTATGTTAGTGATAGGTTCAAGACTTTTTAACTCATCAATTTTTTCAGCTAAAAGGCTTACAATATCTTTACCTACCTCAGAGAAATTTTCTTTCGCATTTACTACTATGAACTTTGTAGGATAAAGATTTGATTCATTTACCAGATAAACAAAAAAATCACCAAAATATGTAACTGCTAAAATCTTTTTTGAAATAATATAACTAGCAATGTTATGTGTTGGCTCAAAAATCATTTTTGATTCAACTAACAATCTAATTATTTCATCCGGTTCAAGAAATGTAAGATTCTTGTACCGTTCATCTTCTCTATATTCGCTTAATAAACCACCAGCATCAAACTCAAGTTCTTGTGTTCTGAAAAAATACCCCTTGTCCGCCTTATGATGATATACGTTTGCAAAAAAAGTCCTTAGTTCAATGGATGTAACTTTTTCCTTTGCTTTACATTCCACATAGAGATTTATGTTTTCGTATTTATGCTCCGCTATTAGGTCCAATTCCATTCCTGTAAATCGTAAATTTTGGCGAATTTTATACCCCTGAATTGATAAAATATTTCTTATCAAATCTTCAAAACAGTTCCCTTTTGCTTTGTTTGAAGCTCCTTCTTCCAGTATTATCTTTATTTCTGTTTTCAAAGTTTGAAGTGTTACGTTACAATTGCCACCAACTTTTGTATTGCCGCATTTTTTATCAACTACTTGCGGCAATGCAGCTAAAGTAAGTCATATTTGCGAAAGTTTTTCTTGCGATATAAATCTAAAACTTAATCGATGCAATTCCCACATAACGTAATTAAAGCCAAATTAAAAAACCTCCGCCCAATGGATGCCCCGAAATTATCGGGATCTTCGACCGGATAGAAGTGGAAAGCACGAAATGGACAACTTATTTTAAAGTGTTTTTGGTTGGCGAAAATAGCAATAAAATCGAGGTAGATAGTATTCGGTGAGGACACCGACGACGGGAACAAGATAACAACAAAAAGTAAAATTATTAAAGTGCACGAACTACTGCTGATTATGTACATAGCTGAAGTT
>Ga0335397_10006203_pt1 | contig 15463 bp, 19 predicted proteins | sample MAT04_FD_205740 | JGI IMG/M metagenome (GOLD analysis project Ga0335397, IMG submission 205740) | Freshwater microbial communities from Lake Fryxell liftoff mats and glacier meltwater in Antarctica - MAT-04 (spades assembly) (version 2) ... | reverse complement strand
GTTGGTGGAGTTGGAGCACCTGATGTACGGCATGGTCCCGGACCCGACCTTATGGGTGCCGAAACACTCGTCGGCAATGACGTTTACAATCATAAAGAAGAAGAGATTGGTGAAATCAAAGAAATCATGTTGAACATGCGCAGCGGCAGAGTCGAGTATGCGGTGCTGTCCTTCGGCGGTTTTCTTGGTATGGGGGAAAAATTTTTCGCGATACCTTGGAATGCGTTGACGCTTGATACAAAAAACAAACGTTTTGTGATCAACGTGGAGAAGGATCTCCTCAAAGATGCCCCGGGATTTGATAAGGACAAGTGGCCGGATATGGCAGACCAGGCCTGGGCGAAGCAAATTCATTCGTATTATGGAACTCAACCGCATTCGGACGACAAACCGCGCCTGTAATAAGGACCTGTTGTTTGACAACTGCACACCAAAGTGCCTTCAAATGCACTTTGGTTTAACCTTCTTTTAACGGGAGAACAAATATGTCAATTGGAACAATATTACTGATAGTTCTTGTCCTATTCCTCGTGGGAGTAGTTCCGGTCTGGCCTCATAGTCGATCGTGGGGTTATGGACCAAGCGGCGGGATCGGGTTGATTTTGCTCATCTTACTGATCCTGTTCTTTTTGGGTAAAATCTAGTGTTTAAGTTCTTTAATTAATTTGAAAAATTTAATCGACCCGGAAAATATTTCTGGAAACCTCTAACACAATCTTCAACGTTAAAGGAAAAAACACCATGAAAAAAACACCCTCTCAAGTAGCACTGGCTGTAGCCTTGGTCTCATTATTTTCCATCAGTGTCCCCCTGTTTGCAGCAGATACAGACGACCGCATCGAATCATCTATACAAAAGTCGTATGTGTTCAAGACCTACCTCAAGGGAGATGATATTAACGTCAAATCCAAGGATGGTGTCGTCACCTTGACCGGGACCGTATCCGAAGAATCTCACAAATCATTGGCAGGGGAGACAAGTGCCAGCGTGCCCGGGACTAAAAGCTTGAACAATAATCTGAAAATTAAAGGAGAAACCCCTGTCGCGAACTCTGACGCATGGCTCATCACTAAAGTGAAAACCACTCTTCTGTTCCATCGGAACGTGAAAGCCACCGCAACTGAGGTTTTGGCCAAGGATGGAGCCGTCACTTTGCGCGGAAAAGCCGACAATGCCGCTCAAAAGGAATTGACAACCGAATATGCAAGTGATGTGGAAGGCGTCAAAACCGTTAAAAATGAAATGACGGTGCCGACTACCGAAATGAAACCGGAAAGCAAAGCGGTGGCTGGGAAAGTGGACGCCACAAGCGAAGTGATTGATGACGTATCCGTTACCTCCCTGGTCAAAATGACGTTGCTGAGTCATCGTTCAACAAGCGCCATTAAAACCACTGTCGAGACCAAAGATGGTGTGGTCAGTTTAGGCGGCACAGCCAAAAACGCAGCGGAAAAGAGTCTGGCCACTAAGCTGGTGGCTGATGTTGAAGGAGTACAGAAGGTCGTCAACAACATGACCGTTGTTGAAAACAAATAACCAAAATAACAAGGAGAAATATTATGAAATCAAGCACTAGAGACAATGCGGAAGGCAAAATGCACCAAGTGAAAGGTAAAATAAAAGAGGTGGTCGGGAAAGTAGTCAAAGATCGTGACTTGGAAGCCGAAGGCATAGTCGAAAAAGCAGAGGGAAAAGTGCAGGAAAAAGTCGGCCAACTCAAGAAAGTTATAGATAAATAGGAAAGAGAAACATTCCGGGGGTTGGAGAATGATCCTGCTATGTTTAGCCGGGTGATTTTTGACGATGCCCGAAATTTCCAACCCTGGAGTGATTGCCAATGAAAATCAAGAAAGACAGAAAAGACTTCCCTGTTGTTTGCGTGGGCGGTTCGGCCGGTGGTCTCGACGCCTATATTCGGTTACTACGGAATCTACCGTCCGATATGGGCGTTGCCATTGTTATCGTCAATCACCTGAGAACCGTAGCCACCATGCTTCATGAAATTCTCCCGCAGCACACCGTGATGCCGGTTGAACTGATCACCGAAAAATTAGTCATCGAGCCCAACCATGTCTTTATTATCCCGGGAAAGCGTGATTTGCATGTACTCGATGGTGAGTTTCGCCTCAAACCGATCTCAAAGCCCAGAGGTTGGCCTGACGTGATTACTGTGTTTTTGCGTTCTCTGACCGAGAACTGGGATGGCAAACTTATCGCGGTCATTGTCTCCGGCTATGATGGCGATGGGGCAGCCGCGCTGTGCGGCATAAAGGAAGTGGGAGGTATTACCATCGCGCAGAAGCTCGACACAGCTTCACAGCCGGATATGCCTGAAAGCGCAATTGAGAGCGGGTGTGTGGATTTTATCCTTTCACCTGAGAATATTGCTCTGCAAATTGTACGAATTGCACACGGAAGTGAATAGTGGATCCTCTAAAGATCCCTGGGACACCTAACGGCGCTGCGAGCGCAACTGACAAGGGAGGTATATATGAGTACTATCAACCCCATGACCGAAGTACCGTTCCACGATGACTCCAATGCATCGGGAGTCTCGTGGGCCGCTGTAATAGGCGGTGCATTTGTCACTGCATCGCTTTCTTTGATCCTCATAATTCTTGGCGTAGGCCTCGGACTGTCTTCTGTTTCGCCATGGTCCGGCGCAGGCGCGAGTGCAACGGCGATCGGTTTGTCGGCGATCGTCTGGCTCATCGCAACGCAGGCCATCGCCTCCGGCCTCGGCGGCTATCTCGCCGGCAGATTACGCACCAAATGGTCGACCGTGCACAGCGATGAGGTCTACTTCCGCGATACGGCGCATGGCTTTTTGGTGTGGGCGGTCGGCGTGGTTATAACCGCGGCGTTTCTTGGTTCCACGGTTTCGTTGATCGTAAGCAGCGGCGCCAAACTGGCGGCCACGAAAACAGAGGTCGGCGCCATTGCGGCGGCGACAGGCAGGGGTGCAAATGTAACGGCCGCAGCCGGCAGTCCGCTCACAGAAGCAGCGCTAATGTCCGGCCCCCAAAGCGCGGTTGCGACTTCGGAGGGCTATTTGACTGACTCGCTCCTTCGTGCGGACCGAATTTCAAGGGATATCACACCGGCCATAAGGCTCGAAATCGGTCTCATCCTCGCCGAAGCACTCCGCAAGGGGACTCTACCAGACGCGGACCGCGCGTATATATCGCGGATGATTGCAACGCATACAGAAATCTCGCTAGCTGAGGCGGAGAAACGAGTTGATGCGGTTTACGCGCAAGGCAAGAGCATCGCCGCCGACGCGGAGCTGGCCGCACGGAACGTGGCCGATGAGGCGCGAAGAGCCGCAGCCAAGGCATCGTTGTGGATATTCGTCTCGATGCTGACGGGCGCCTTTAGCGCGAGCCTCGCGGCTACGATCGGTGGCAGGCAGCGGGAATGTATTGTCTGTAACGTCGTCGATAAAGGTGTGCGCAACAGCTGAGTCTTGCAACCAGAGACATCGGCGCCGCTATCACACTATCCTCTTAACTCGAAAATAACGGAGGTTGATTATGCGTTCAATATTGCTGTTGGTTCTTGGTGTACCGATTCCAATCATCATCTTGATAGCCTTGTTCTCGCACTTCTGAAAGATTCTAGCCACCGCACAACGCTGAAGCACGCAGCGCGCGGTGTGTTTCACCGGCACGGCCGGATTCAAGTCTGCCGGATGTGCCGCTTTTCAATGGAAAGCCGGAGTCTTAGGATGGCGGCCACATCGGCGTTTCGACCATTTTTTACGTCATTACGTTCCACGTAAGGGGTACGATAACGTTTCCTATATTTCCGGTGGCACTATAAGAAGGGAGATTATTATGGAAGATTTTGCTGAAACAACCACGAAGCCTCAAATGATCGACAAAGACATGAAGATCGAAAACGGCTTGCAAAACTTAGTGGTGTATTATCAGAAACTCTTCGATATTGGAGAAAATTTCAATCATTACAGCAGCAATGATTACCAGAATGCTAAACGAAAATTCGTCAAATATTTGATGAATAATAGAGCCTTATAGGAGTATCTTCAGGCTCCTGGCCTGCACAGTTAAGGAGAAACAACAATGGCCGCTCTCAAGATCGCTGACATGAAATATTTGGGAAGCCTTTTCGGAACCCGTGTCTTCTACGACCGCATGGAGCGCACCCTCTACGGGCACGATACAGCCGAGATTCCCAGCCTGGTCAAGCCGCTCCGAGCAGCCACAGCCGGAAGGGCGGCTTGAGCGGTAAAAAATCAGTTTCGACTGTCATAGAGTCCTGCTCTTTACAGAGATCTATATTTTAACAATTAACAGTTAAAAAACATAAGGAAATGAGATGAAAGCCTTGATTTTAAGTGCAGACAATTTCGAAGACTCGGAACTATTGGCCCCTTACTACCGATTAAAGGGAGTGGGTGTCGAAGTGGATGTGGCCTCCGTCAAACTTGGCAGCATCATAGGGAAACATGGTTATGAAGTACCTCCCGGGAGCCAACCGATCTTCCCGCGTTCATGCGTGAGACCATGAAACAGATCAAACTCTAGATTTGCTCCCCCTGCGCAAACCAGGAACACGAACAACTGCATGTGCCACACCACATTTATTCGGAATGCTTCTACACGCAGCTACTGACTGGAATTTTGATATGGGCGGTGGAGTTCCATGCTGTTCTTGCAGAATCCATCACAGGTTTTTATTACCTCATATAGTTGCACAAAATTAATAGCATAAATCAGCAAGAGGTTACCAGTGATTGATAAAGTACATATGGAAGAATCCGAAAAAATACAAGTGAAAGCAATTCAGAAGAAACACGGAAAAGTTGCCATTTTTGGAGGAGGTATTGCTGGCTTAAGTGCCGCTCATGAATTGATTCGGCTTGGCTATGCCGTGCAAGTCTACGAAGCGAATGCAGAAGCAGGCGGTTTCTTTCGAAGCGCTCGCTTGCTCAAAGATAGTAAGACTCCCTCCGAGTATTCCTGGCATGGCATGGGGCCGTGGTATCACAATGCTTTTGACCTCATGCAGCAGATTCCGTTCGATGAGAAGGGGAGCATCTATGACCGCGCCCTATCGCGCCCTATCGACTTCGGCATCTTTCCAAATCGCGGAACGGCGCGCTTTTATGAGAAGAGCTTCAGCAGCATTACAAGGATGTTCGATATGTCCGGCCTGGGCTGGGTAAAGTGGGCATGGCTGATGCTCAAGACCTGGGCCTCCCATCGGCGCACCGAATTGCATTACTCGACCCTGAATGCGGCTGAACAATGGAAAACGGTTTTGAGTAAACGAAGCTACACCCTGTGGAGGTCATGTTTTGGCCCTTGGGTGGGTTCGGATTGGACTCGGGTCTCGCTTCACACTGCCGGTCATTTTTTTTGCAAACTATTTATCAGTGGGCCCGCGCATCCTCATCCAGCTGATTCGTATGGACCGGCCTGGATGCACGGCGCCGGTGATGGATGGCTTCTTTTGCGGGGGCCTAGCAGCGAGTTCTGGTTTGACCGATGGGTGCGTGACCTGACCGCCAAGGGAGTGACTTTCTTTTGGGAAGCGCCGCTCAAAAAACTCCATTTTGATGATTCCGCCATCCTTTCGGCCGAACTCGAAGGTAGAACCCAAGTGCAGGCCGACTTCTATGTAGTAGCCACGGACCCATTTTCCGCCGCCCAAATCTTCGCTCGTAGCCCTGAGCTTGAACAAGAGCGCGAGCTAAAATTATTTCGACCTCTGATCCAGGATGGACCCCACACACAGGTTTCATTTCGAATTGCCTTCGCAGAGCCCATACAGTTCCCACGTGAACGCACCGCCGTGGTAATAGCAGACTCGGAATTCAATTTGACATTATTTGCCGAAGAGCAGATCTGGGGTCCAGAGGTCGACCTCGGGGCAAATGTCGAATCTCTTTGGACTGGGACTTCTTGCGTGAGCACGGTTCCCGGTCGCATTTACAACCTTCCGGTGATGTTCTGCAGCAAAGAACAGTTTTTGGAGGAAGTTAAGGAGCAAATCTTAAATTGTGAAGCACTCGACGCCCTCATTCGAGAAGCCAATGGCGGCAGAAACCTGCGGAGCTTTCCTATTCTAAGGACAGAAGCCTGGAACGAATGGCATTTCAGCCCGGAAGGTATCCAGCCTTTGCATCCCAAGTGGGTCACCACCACTCACACCCAGGCCTTTTTGCCCAACCAGACTACCTCAATTCCCAATCTCTTTCTGGCCGGCGCTCACACTAGGACGGCCGCCGACGTTTGGAGCATCGAAGGAGCGGTGGAAAGTGGAAGGCTGGCCGCCAAAGGGATCGATCCCCGGGTTCGGGTTATTGGGCAATACAAACCGCTCTGGCTAAAATTTCTCAGCCGCCTGGACGACGTTTGTTATGGGATCGGTGCCCCGCATGTCTTGGATCTTTTACTGGGGGCGCTCGTCATTGTCATCACTGTGATCGCGTTGCTGGTAGGATACCGAATGTTTTTGAATTGACATTTGTCATGCCGAATTTATCAAACTTTTAACTTTTGACAAAGGAAGGAATCATGAATTCAGGTACACCCGAGACCATCATGCAGTCCTCTAAGGCTACAGGATCCAGAACTATTTCAATGAACAGTGTGGACTACCATATTCCACACAGAGAAAGGAGATGACTTCAAGGCAAGTATCGATTCAGCGGAGAGTGTCAGGAAAACAGGAGAAAGTTGCCGGCTATCTGATGACCGGTGTCGGGGTGAGTTGGCCGTGAACGGTGCGGAAAAGAACGGAACGCGGTAAATTTGGTGGTTCCGGCCGTTCCACGAATTATTACTATGGCAACTTAATATATCAAACCATGATCATCATATGCAGCAAATATGGTGATCATGGTTTGACAGATTATATTATTTTCGCTCGGAGGCCTGGGACCGACACGTCGCCACGGCCAATGCACGACGACTGGGCGGCAACTGATTCGGAATCTAACATTCAAGAATAAAGGAGAATAGTCATGCCGGATTTTGGCGCACCTTTTTCAGGGTTGGCGAACGACCGTAAACTCACGAATGCGGAACTGATACGGGCGATCAGATTCATGGTCGCTGCGGAGTACGAAGCGACTCAATTGTACATGCAGCTTGCTGAGTCAATTGACAATAAGCTCGCTATCACGGTCCTTAAGGAGATTGCCGGTGAAGAGCTCGTTCACGTCGGAGAGTTCCTCCGGCTGCTGCGCGAGCTGGCTCCAGAGGAAGAGACATTCTATGCAAAAGGGGCCAAGGAAGTCGAAAAAATAATCAAGGATTCGAAGTAGAACAGTGCTCACGACCACGCAACATAGGTAGAAAGTATACGCGGCTTTGCCGTTCAACCTCCAACCAAATGTAAGGAGACCGATATGAACAAAACAGAAACAAGGAAGTCCTCGACGACTGCACAAGCAGCGTCGCCCCACGTTTTAGCACCGCTCCCTTATGCCGAAAACGCACTGGCACCGGTAATTACAGCCAACACCCTCAGTTTTCATTACGGCAAACATCACAAAGCCTATGTCGACAACCTGAACAAGCTGGTTGCCGGAACGGAATATGCCGACCTGCCATTGACAAAGATTATTACCGTCACGGCAGGAAAGCCGGAAAAAGCCGCAATCTTCAATAATGCGGCGCAGATCTGGAACCACACGTTCTACTGGGAAAGCATGACACCAAAGGGCGGAGGCGAGCCGCCAGCCGCCTTGAAACAGAAAATTGAGGCCTCTTTCGGGAGTATGGAGGCCTGCAAGAAAGAGCTTGCCACCGCCGCCGTTTCCCAGTTCGGCAGCGGCTGGGCCTGGCTTGTCCTCGATGGCGACAAACTCAAGGTGGTGAAGACCGCAAACGCCGAGAGCCCCTTAACCACCGGCCTGAAGCCCCTGCTGACCGTTGACGTGTGGGAACATGCCTATTACCTCGATTTCCAGAATCGGCGTCCCGACTATGTCAACGCCGTGCTCGACAAGCTGATCAACTGGGAATTCGCCATGCAAAACATCGGCTAATGGGGGAAATTAATGTCGGTATTCCCAGGAGAAAGATGGCATTCGATCCTTTTGGTTATAATACTATTATCTCCATTAGTCTGGGTAAGTGGAGGGTGCATGGAAATACATAACACCGCTCAAGTGGAAATAGCCCAGGAACAGCTTCACCCCGACGAGAATGTGCATGCGCAAAAGCTTATTGAACTGTTGAAGGGGAAAATGCAGAAAGACTACGCTTCAGGGAAAATGCTGCGTGATGCACACCCGAAACAGCACGGCTGTATCAGAGCGGAGTTCAACGTGGAGCCGCAACTATCGAATGAATTGCGTGTCGGCGTTTTTAAGGAGGCGCGCGGTTTTCCTGCCTGGATTCGCTTTTCCAATGCCTCTGGCGACGTACAAGCGGATATGAAAAAGGACGTACGAGGCATGGCGATTAAGCTCATGGGGGTCAACGGAGAAAAATTGCTGGACGATGAAAAGGATGCCCAGACGCAGGATTTTCTCTTGATGAGCTATCCCGTACTGCCTGTCGGTACAGCGGCTGAGTTCCATAAACTGGTCGATGCTTCGATCAACGGCCATATGATGCGTTTCTTTTTGAATCCGTTTGATGCACATTTGCATGAATTCATACTCTTTGCGAAGGCTGCCAAACAACACACCAATCCTTTAGATATCCGCTATTGGAGCACTACGCCCTATCTGTTTGGCACCAGAGCCGTAAAATATTCCGTGCGGCCCACTTCAAGCAATCTCAGCAAGATGCCTAAGGATCCTTCGCCAGACTATCTGCGCGAGATTATGCAGCAGCAATTAACCAAGGAAGGGGCCAGTTTTGATTTTATGGTTCAATTCCAGTTTGATCCAAAACAGATGCCGATTGAAGATGCGAGCATCGTCTGGGATGAAACGCTTGCTCCTTTTCACAAGATCGCAACGATTACAATTCCTCCCCAAAAATTCGATTCCGAGGCACAGATGGATTTTGGGGAAAATTTATCGTTTACACCCTGGCACAGCCTTCCTGATCATCGCCCTCTGGGCAATATCAACCGGGTTCGCATGGAAATATATCGAAATCTTTCCATGTTTCGGCATGCACATAATGACAAACCGCGTAAAGAACCGACAGGAGATGAAAGATTCTAAATCAGAAGAGCTTGAAGGGCAAAGCAATGTAAAAAATTCGAAAAAGTTGCATGTGTTAAAGAAAAGGAGGATCGCTATGTTTAACAATGAAGAAGGGAAGATAGGGTGGATTTTACTTTGGGCCTTGGGAATCCCGATCCCGATCTTAGTGGTGCTGTATCTTCTGCGTGGGTGCACTTGAGGCGGTTTGTTTCAAACAATACTGCCTGACGTAATAATGGCATTGGGACTTCCTTGGTCTTGCGTTGCACGGTCATGAAGTCCCCATCTTTCTTCATCGTAGGCTTGCACGTAGAGCGTGTATGGTTAGGGGGTTAGCGGCGTCATGAAACTCACTTCCAGTCATCCCTTTTGGTCGGTCAACAATGGCCTTCCGGCGAACTACCCTTCACTACAACGCAATGTTTCTTGTGACGCGGTCGTCATCGGCGGCGGGATAACCGGGGCACTGGTGGCGGTTCATCTGGCCGACGCAGGCGTGAAGACGCTGGTCCTTGATAAGCGGGACATTGGAACGGGAAGCACCAGTGCGAGCACCGCTCTGCTCCAATACGAAATTGATGTTCCTCTTCGTGAGTTGATCAAAAAAGTCGGCCTGGTCGCTGCGACCCGGAGCTACGAGTTGTGTCGCGATGCGATCAGTAAACTGGAGCAACTGGCCGCACGCTTAAAGATAGACTGCGGCTACGAGCGGAAGCCCAGTTTGTTTCTGGCACGTTATCAGCGGGAAATACCCGAACTTCGAGAGGAATTCCAACTGCGACGGAAAATGGGTATTGAGTTGGAATTCTACGACGCGATGGCGATTCGGGCACACTTTCCGTTTTCACGCCCCGCCGCGCTCTTTTCCAAAGACGGTGGCCAAGTTGATCCGCATCGCCTGACTCACGGCCTCTTGGCTGCGGGGAAGCAAGCCGGGCTTGAAGTTTACGACCGCACAAAGATGACGCGTTTGGAGGAAACCCGCCGCGGAGTTCGCATCACCACGCACAATGGTTGCCAAATCACCGCCCGCCGGGTTGTGATTGCGGCGGGATTCGAGTCAAACGCCCTCTTGAACACTGGAGCGGGAACTTTGAAGAGCACTTACGCACTCATCAGTGAGCCTCTTCTGCAGATTCCAGGATGGCATCACCAGTGCCTCATTTGGGAAAGCGGCACGCCTTATCTCTATCTGCGGACTACCACCGAAGGGCGTGTCATTGTCGGCGGCGAAGACGAAGACTTTGTGAATGCGAAACGCCGGGACGCGTTGATTTCTCAAAAGACCCGAACCCTGGTGAAGAAGTTTGGCCGACTCTTTCCAGATCAGCCATTGGAAGTAGCTTATGCCTGGGCAGGTACTTTCGGCGAAACGAAAGACGGCCTTCCCTACATCGGTGTCCATCCCCGATTCCCACGCGTCTGTTTTGCGCTGAGTTACGGTGGGAATGGGATCACCTTTAGCGTCATCGCCGCCGAGATCCTCCGGGACTATTTCATTAATCGGACAAATCGCGATGCCCGTCTGTTCAGTTTTGATCGCTGATGGGGTTTGCTTGGTGAGTGCCGATTGTCGCGGAAGACTTCAGCAAATACAATGTCAGGCCGCAAAAACCTAACAAAGGAGGTATTGATATGAAAGGTTTCGTGCAAAACATCGAAAGCATAGCCGTCAAGAATGAAGAGTTTCGCCGGGTGCTTTACACGGCGAGGAATCGGCAGATCGTTGTCATGGCGCTAAAACCCAAGGGGGAGCTCGGGGCGGAAGTCCACAAGCTCGACCAGTTCTTTCGCGTGGAGGAAGGGGCTGGTGAGGCGATTCTCGATGGCGTTCGCACGGCGATCAGCGCAGGCTTTGCGGTGCTCGTTCCAGCCGGGACAAATCACAACATCATCAACACCGGCACTGTTCCGCTGAAGCTCTCTACGCTCTAATCTCCGCCGAATCATCGGGACGGCGTCGTCCACCATAACCTCGGCGACGCGGAGGCGGACAGCGAACACTTCGATGGTAAAACGTCGGAATAGAGATTCGACAGGCTTGGTTCCGCCCGATCGGCTGAGCGCAGACGTTAGCTGGCGCTCTCATAGTGGCGTGGTACTGCTTACGGACGCATGTAACAATTGTTAACAAGGAGAATGGAGGCGTTACCAAATGAATAAGCAAAGAGAGATGAGTTCTGATGAGGCCAAACATATTGGAGATCCCCTGGGCATCGACTGGAAACAAGTTGATCTTGAACAATTCCGTATGGGTCTGCTGGTAGAGCTTGAACACGGATGCAGTGATCCGGAAACCAACGTGACCAACGATGACATGAAGATGACTGGGAAGATTGCCCTGGCTCACCTGAAAGAGTTTCCGGATTATTATACCAGGCTGACAAAGCTGGAAGCTGAGGCCAAGAAATATTGGGCCAACAAGAAACGCAAATAGGTGCAAGCGCCAGCGAAACCTTCGCTCAGTTCAACCATCCGGCGGAGCATGAAGCGAATGCTTCCGGTCGCGGAAAGGCGGTAAGCTAGCGTTTTAATCTGGGTTCTCGAAGAGAAGGAGGTTTACCATGAAGGTTCTCATTGTTCTCACGTCTCATGACGTACTCGGTAATACCGGGAAGAAAACCGGTTTCTGGCTGGAAGAGTTCGCCGCACCTTATTACGTGCTGAAGGATGCCGGAGTGGAAATCGTGCTGGCCTCACCGCAAGGGGGCCAGCCACCGCTCGATCCGACCAGCGACCTGCCAGAAAATCAGACTAAAGCAACGAAGCGCTTCCGCACTGACACTGCTGCGCAGGCACTCCTCGCGACCACTAAAAACCTGGCCGAACTGTCGGCGGACGGTTTCGACGCAATCTTCTATCCCGGCGGACATGGCCCAATGTGGGACCTGCCCGACAACGCGGCATCCATCGCCCTCATCGAAGCCTTCGTGAAGGCCGATAAGCCGGTCGCTGTTGTGTGTCACTCGCCGGCTGCACTTATCAATGTTCGCGGCAAGGATGGCGAGTATCTGGTTAAAGGGAGACACGTTGCCGGGTTTTCGAATACGGAAGAAGCAGCGGTGGGACTGACCGCGGTCGTACCTTTCCTGCTGGAAGACCGACTCAAGGAAAGGGGCGGTATCTATAGCAAGGCCGCCGACTGGGCATCCCACGTCAAGGTGGACGACAAGCTGGTGACCGGCCAGAACCCGGCCTCTTCTGGCCCGGCAGCGAAACAGTTGCTGAAGCTGCTCCGCTCTGTCTGAGCTGATTTAGATAACGATTAGAAATTAGGGTGCCAACGCCAACGGAAAATATCTGTTAAAAAAAGGAGAAATAGTTATGCGAAAGAAATTAGGAGCATCCGTTTTTTTGGTAACGGGGCTGAGTACATTAATCTTTTCCGATATAGGGGGCAATCTGATCTCGCAGGCCTCTGCCCAATCCACAGCAAAGGTACAAAATAAAGCGGCGAAGAGCCAGGTCGTGGATACCTCGCTCACCATCAAAGCGGTACCCGGCACCCCGGATGGTGTGCTGCTCATGCAGGCACAGGCGCTTTTCGGAAAACTGCCCGCGACCATGCCGGGTAGTGAGAAGGACACTCCCGCCATGATTGCGCTGGGGCAGAAACTCTATTTTGAGAAAGCCATTTCGATCAACAATACCCAATCCTGCAACTCTTGCCACCCCATTGACAACAAAGACGCAGGCGTGGACAATCTCAAGACAGGCAAAGGCGCGTTAGGAAAATCCGGCGACCGCAACGATCCACCAACCATGAATGCCGGTTTTCAAATTGCGCAGTTCTGGGACGGACGAGCTGCCACTCTGGAAGAACAGGCTCAGGGTCCGCCGCTCAACCCTATTGAAATGGGCATGCCCAATGGCGAAGCGGTGGTCGAACGGCTGAAAGGCATAACTCCTTATCCCGCTGAATTCAAAAAGGCCTTTCCTGGCGAGACAGATCCCGTAACTTTCGACACCTTTGCCAAAGTGGTTGCTGCCTTTGAACGAACGCTGATTACCCGGGGTCGTTTTGACCGTTTCATAGACGGAGACAAACAGGCCCTCACCAGGCAGGAAATAGAAGGGATGCGCACCTTTATCAATGTTGGATGCGTGCAGTGCCACAGTGGCCCTAACCTGGGCGGGATGACCTTCCAAAAAATGGGCGTGTTCCATGACTACACCAACATCGAGGATCTTGGACGCTTTGAGGTCACCAAACTGGAAAGTGATAAATATGTTTTCAAGGTTCCCATGCTGCGCAATGTCACCCTTTCCGCCCCCTATTTCCATGACGGCCGGGTAGGCAACCTGGCTGAGGTAGTGGATCAGATGGGATCTTTGCAGCTAAACAAGAAACTGCAGGACGTAGAAATCAACAATATACTCAGATTCTTGACCACCCTGGCCGATACGGAGCGCACCACTGCGCCGCCACTTGAGGTGAAAGCATCTGCTGCCGCTTGGTTACCACCGTTGATGCAAGATATCCCCAAGGGAGAGGAAGGAGATCTCACCCGTTACGGCGCACTGCTTTTGACCGATACGTATGCGCATCTCGGCCTTGGTGCAAAGGATGAAAAAATGCATTTTTCCGGAAATACCCTGAACTGCACGAGCTGCCACCTGGATAACGGCACCAAGCAGTTCGGACTTCCCTGGATGGGGGTTAGCCAGGCATACCCCCAATACCGCGGCCGTGAAGACCAGGTGGCTGGGCTTGAGGAACGGATTAACGGTTGTTTTGAGCGTAGCCTGAACGGCAAGGTTCTTGCTATCGACAGCAAAGAGATGAAGGCAATGGTCACCTACATAAACTGGTTATCGAAAGACATGCCCAAGGATGTTTATGGCCTGGTAACACCCAAATTCGAAGGTCCGAACGGCAAGGCTGACGTGAAAAAAGGCGAAGAAGTGTACAGCCGGTTCTGCATGTCGTGCCATGGCGAAAATGGGGACGGCTATCAGTCAATGTCGGCCGGAGGTTCGGGCAGCCACATCGCCCCGGCGCTTTGGGGAGCAAACAGCTATAACAACGGAGCGGGGATGAATCGGCTGCTGACCAACGCCGCTTTTGTTCACAACAACATGCCGCTGGGAACGGTATGGAATCATCCGGCAATCACCAATGAAGACACCTACGATGTCGCCGCCTATCTCAGCTCCAAGGAGCGGCCGCAGATGAGCGGACTGGAGAAGGACTATCCGAAACTGGAAAAAAAAGCGGTGGACTGCCCGTATCCACCCTATGCGGATAAATTTTCACAGGAACAGCATCAGTACGGGCCGTTCCAGGCAATAAAGGAAGCGCAGAAAAAGAAATAAGCAAGGATGTTATCAAGGATCGAAGAACAAGATCTCTATTCTTTTACGGAGGAAATATGAAGGCCTTAATTGTAAGTGCGGACAATTTTGAGGACACTGAGCTGCTGGTTCCCTACTACCGACTGAAGGAGGCGGGTGTTGAAGTGACAGTGGGCGCCCTGAACCGCAAGGCGATCACGGGCAAGCACGGCTACGAAGTGGCCGTGGACAAGACCCTTGACGAGGTCAATCCTGACGACTATGCAATCCTGGTCCTGCCCGGGGGTGTTGAGAAAAGAACCGAAGGCGCTGGAGACCGGCCGGGATTTTTTTGAGCGGAACAAGCCGGTTGCCGCCATCTGCCAGGGCCTCAGATCTTGATCAGCGCCAGCCTTATGCAAGGACGACGCGCCACCTGCTACAGGTCAGTGGCTGATGAGCTGAAAGAGGCCGGCGCGCTCTATGAGGACCGGGAGTTGGTTGTTGACGCCAATCTGGTCACCTCCAGGCAACCGGAAGATCTTCCCGCGTTCATGCGTGAGATCATGAAACAGCTCAGGCATTAGCTTGCCGTTCCCGGTGAAATAGGAGCGAATGGATATGATGACGCATATGATGCAGCACATAGGAGGCGCGAGGGAGACATCAAAATGATGGTGCGGTGCATCGAACTTGACCGAGACTGCGCCGATATTTGTAGCCTGGCCGCTCAATTCATGTCACGCGGTTCAACGTATGCCGTGAAACTTTGCGCATTTCGCGCTGATATTTGTCAGGCGTGCGGTGATGAATGTTTCAAACATAAAGCAGGGCATTGTCAGCAATGTGCTAAAGGCTGCCACAAGTGCGCTGAAGAATGCCGGAAGATGGCGAAGAAATAATAACGACCATCCATTGTCGATGACGACCGCACAGCAAGTTGGACTCTCAGAGCCCAGCTTGTTGTGCGGTGCAACTCAGTCCATCATGGATGCGCGAAATGAGGTCATAAAGACTGTGGAGGACTCGAAGGTCGACCTCATAGTAATGGGC
>Ga0335397_10006201_pt1 | contig 15464 bp, 11 predicted proteins | sample MAT04_FD_205740 | JGI IMG/M metagenome (GOLD analysis project Ga0335397, IMG submission 205740) | Freshwater microbial communities from Lake Fryxell liftoff mats and glacier meltwater in Antarctica - MAT-04 (spades assembly) (version 2) ... | reverse complement strand
TGCCCGGCATCGGCGAGCGCACCTCGGGGCTCACCGGCCCGACGGTGCGATCACGCGCCGCGAGCGACCCGGCGAGCTCGTCGCGGCGGTCGGGCAGGCCGAGGCGCCAGCAGGCGCCGTCCCTGGCCATCCACAGCGACCGGCCGTGCCTCGCCATGTGCACGGGGCGGGACTCGCCGCGGAACGTGGCGAGATACCGGTGAGGGGCGATCTCGGCGAGGCTCGCCTTGTCGGCGACGCCGGCAATCGTCACCGTCGCGGCGCTGGCGGTGCCCCCGACGAGCACGTCGTGGGTTCCGGCGCCGACTCCGGTCACCTCGATCACATACCTGGTCGGCCGGTGCGGTCCGATCCGCCATCCGCTCGGCCTGCTCCACACCGTGTCACCCTCCCCCTCGCGCTCCGCGTGCAGCAGCAGCGCGGCGGCGGCGAGCGCCGCGGCATCCGGTCGCTCGAACCGCAGCCCGGGCAGCACGCGGTCGATCAGGGACGTGTCGAGCTCCCCCGCGAGCACCGCGGGGTCGGCAAGAAGCAGGCGCAGGTATTCGATGTTCGTGTGCAGCCCGAGCAGCGCGGTGCGAGCGAGCGCCGCGTCGAGCCGGGCGACGGCCTCGTCGCGGTCGGCGCCCCAGGCGATGACCTTGGCGAGCATCGGGTCGTAGTCTGCGGTCACCGTCGACCCGGCCAGTAGGGAGCTGTCCACCCGGATTCCGGGGCCGTACGGCTCGGCGAGGGCGAGAACGCGCCCGGTGGCGGGGAGAAATTCGCGCTCGGGGTCCTCGGCGTAGACGCGCGCCTCTATGGCGTGCCCGTCGTGCGCGATCGAGTGCTGCTCGATCGCGAGCGGTTCCCCCGCGGCGATGCGCAGCTGCCATTCCACGAGGTCGATGCCGCAGGTCATCTCGGTGACCGGATGCTCGACCTGCAGCCTCGCGTTCATCTCCATGAAGAAGAACTCGCTCGGGCGGGAGGCCGCCACGAGGAACTCCACGGTTCCCGCCCCCACGTAGTCGACGCTGCGCGCCACCTCGCACGCCGCCTCGCCGATCCGTGCCCGCGTCGCCTCGTCGAGCAACGGCGACGGGGCCTCTTCGATGACCTTCTGGTGCCGCCGCTGCAGGGAGCACTCGCGCTCCCCGAGGTGCACGACGTGGCCGTGGGTGTCGGCGAGCACCTGCACCTCGATGTGCCGGGGCTCCTCCACGAGCCGCTCGAGCAGGAGCGTGTCGTCGCCGAAGGCTGAGAGGGCGATGCGGCGCGCCGCGGACAGGGCGTCGGCCAGCTCCCCCTCGGCGCGGACGACCTGCATCCCCTTGCCACCTCCCCCCGCGCTCGGCTTGATCAGCAGGGGGTAGCCGATTCGCACCGCGGCCGTGACCAGGTCCTCGTCGCCCAGCCCCGGCGCGTCGGTGCCGGGGATGACCGGAACGCCGCGCGAGACGACGTGCAGCTTCGAGCGGATCTTGTCGCCCATGATGTCGAGCGCCGAAACGCCTGGGCCGACGAAGACGATGCCGGCCCGCTCGCAGGCGATCGCGAATTCGGCGTTCTCGGACAGGAACCCGTAGCCGGGGTGGATCGCCCGCGCACCGGTGTGCGTGGCGGCCGCGATGATCGCGGCAATGTCGAGATAGCTGTCGGCGGCGGACGCGGGTCCGATCCGCACGGCGATGTCGGCCTCCGACACGTGCCTGGCCGATCGGTCGGCGTCGCTGTAGACCGCGACCGACCGGATGCCGAGCCGCCGGAGTGTGCGGATCACGCGGCAGGCGATCTCGCCGCGGTTCGCGACAAGCACGGTGGGGAACAGGTTCATTTCTCGGGTCATCTCCGTCACATCCTGAACAGGCCGAAGGCGGTCTCGGGCAGCGGTGCCCTCGAACACACATCGAGGGCGAGCCCGAGCACCGTGCGCGTGTCCGCGGGGTCGATCACCCCGTCGTCCCACAGCCGTGCCGTCGAGTAGTAGGCGCTGCCCTGGATCTCGTACTGCTCGGCGATCGGTCGCCGGAACCCGGCCTCGTCGTCGGCCGACCACTCCTCGCCGCGCGCCTCGAGCTGGTCGCGCCGGATGGTCGAGAGCACCGATGAGGCCTGCGCCCCGCCCATCACCGAGATGCGGCTGCCCGGCCACATCCACAGGAACCTGGGGCTGTAGGCGCGCCCGCACATCGAGTAGTTGCCGGCGCCGAACGACCCGCCGATGACCACCGTGAGCTTGGGCACCCTCGCACTCGCCACGGCGGTCACCATCTTCGCGCCGTGCTTGGCGATGCCGCCGGCCTCGTAGTCCTTGCCGACCATGAACCCGGAGATGTTCTGCAGGAAGACGAGCGGGATGCCGCGCTGGTCGCAGAGCTCGATGAAGTGCGCCCCCTTGAGGGCCGATTCGCTGAACAGCACGCCGTTGTTCGCGACGATGCCGACCGGGTGGCCGTGGATGCTCGCGAATCCGGTCACGAGGGTCGCGCCGTATTCGCGCTTGAACTCGTGGAACTCGCTCGCGTCGACGATCCGCGCGATGACCTCGTGCACGTCCCACCTGCCCTGCACGTCGAGCGGCACGGCGCCGTAGAGCTCGCCGGTGTCGGCGGCGGGCTCGCGCGTCCGGCGGATCTCCCACGCCGGCGTGGCGGGCGACGGGAACGTCCAGACGATGTCGCGGACGATCTGCAGCGCGTGCGCGTCATTCTCGGCGAGGTGGTCGGTGACGCCGGACACGCGCGCGTGCACCTCTCCCCCGCCGAGCTCCTCGGCGGTGACGATCTCGCCGATCGCGGCCTTCACGAGCGGGGGGCCTCCGAGGAAGATCGTGCCCTGATTCCGCACGATGACGGTCTCGTCGCTCATCGCCGGCACGTAGGCGCCGCCGGCGGTACACGACCCGAGCACCGCGGCAATCTGCGGGATCTTGGCCGCCGACATCCGCGCCTGGTTGAAGAAGATGCGCCCGAAGTGGTCGCGGTCGGGGAACACCTCGTCCTGCATGGGCAGGTAGGCCCCGCCGGAGTCGACGAGATAGATGCAGGGCAGGCGGTTCTCGGCTGCGATCTCCTGTGCACGCAGGTGCTTCTTGACGGTCATCGGATAGTAGGTGCCGCCCTTGACGGTCGCGTCATTCGAGATGATGAGCACGTGGCGGCCGTGCACGAGGCCGATGCCGGCGATCACGCCGGCTCCGGGGCACTCGTCACCGTAGAGGCCGTTCGCGGCGAGCGGCGCGATCTCGAGAAACGGGCTGCCCGAATCGAGCAGGGCGTCGATGCGCTCCCGCGGGAGGAGCTTGCCGCGGGCGACGTGGCGGTCGCGGGAGGCGGTCGACCCGCCGAGTGCGGTGGCCGCCAGACGACTTCTCAGCTCGCTCGCGAGGGCGCGCTGCGCGGTGTCATTGTCGCGAAAGTCTTCGCCGCGCGGATCCAGGGTGCTCTTCAGGGTCTCCATCGACGCCTTCTCATTGTGGTTCGGTTAGTGCATGTTAACTCAAATCAGGTTAGCGACCATTAACCGGAATTGTCTATAGTTGGGGGATTCCCGTCATTGGAGCCCCGTGTCCGAAGCGACGCCCCCCGCCCCCACCGTGCGCAGCCGCGCCAAGGCGAACCGACGCGACGCGCTGCTCTCCGCCGCCGCGCGCCTCTTCGCGACCCGCGGCTTCAACGGCGTCTCGATCGAGGACCTCGGCTCGGCCGTCGGCATCAGCGGACCCGCGGTCTATCGCCACTTCCCGAGCAAGCAGGCCGTTCTCGCGGCGCTGCTGGTCGGGGTCAGCGAAGACCTGCTGTCCGGTGGGCGCGCGGTGCTCGAGGCCGCCCCCGACTCCCGCGGCGCGCTCCAGGGCCTGGTGCGGTTCCACGTGGACTTCGCGCTCGACGACGCCGACGTCATCCGCGTTCAGGACCGCGACCTCGACAGCCTCGACGCCGCCGACCGGCGCGAGGTGCGGGCGCTGCAGCGTCGCTATGTGGAGTTGTGGGTCGGGGTGTTGGCGCAGCTGCACCGCGGGGCTGATCCCGCGGCCCTGCGCATCCGGGCCCAGGCGACGTTCGGCCTGATCAACTCGACGCCGCACAGCGCCAAGCTCGGCCTGGGCTCGCGAGGCGGGATCCCCCGCGCCGCGGTGCGCGCCCTGCTCGAGGAGATGGCGCTGGCCACCCTCGCGCCGGCGCCCCGGCTGTAGCACCGCCAGGCCGGCAGCACCCCGCGCCACTCCCCCAGCACCTCCCCCACCACCTCCCACAGCACCTCCCACAGCACCTCCCACAGCGGCGAGAGTACGCGAATCGGCTCTTCCCGCCGCTCGGGAAGAGCCGAAACGCGTACTCTCGGCGAGGCCGCGCCCAGCCGGGAGCGGCCGGGCCGGCGGCGAGGCGGAGTCAGACCATGGTGAGCAGCATCCCCGGGTCGGAGAGGATGGTGCCGATGTCGGCGAGGAACCTGGACGCCTCCGCCCCGTCGACGAGGCGGTGGTCGAACGACAGGCTCAGCGTGCACACCTGCCGCAGGGCGACCTCGCCCCGGTACTCCCACGGCGTGCGCCGCACCGCGCCGACCGCGACGATCGCCGCCTCTCCCGGGTTGAGGATCGGCGTGCCGGCGTCGATCCCGAAGACACCGATGTTGGTGATCGACAGGGTTCCGCCAGTCAGTGCCGCCGGCCCGGTGCGCCCGGCCTTCGCGGTGTCGACGAGCGACTCGAGCGCCTCGGCGAGCGCGACGAGGTCGAGGCTCTCGGCATCCGTGATGTTGGGCACCATGAGGCCCCGCGGCGTGGCGGCGGCGATGCCGAGGTTGACGTAGCCGAAGCGCACGATCTCCTGCGCCTGGTCGTCCCAGTGCGCGTTGACGGCGGGGTTCCGGCCCACCGCGACGCAGACCGCCTTCGCGACGATCGCGAGCATCGTGAGGCGCCGTCCGGCGAAGGCGCGGCTCTCGCGCAACCGCTCGAGCAGCTCGACCGTCGGGGTCACGTCGATCGTCAGGAACTCGGTCGCGTGCGGCGCCGTGAACGCGCTGGCGACCATTGCCTCGGCCGTGAGCTTGCGCACCCCCTGGATCGGTGTACGGGTCTCACGCTCCGGGCTGCCGGTGGGCGCCGGTTCCCCGGCGGACCCGACCGGCGCGGCGCCCGGCCTGGGGCGGCCGGCGGATGCCGCGAGCACGTCGTCGCGCGTGATCAGCCCGCCCTCCCCCGTGCCGGGGAGGCCGGCGAGGTCGACGCCGAGTTCGTGCGCGAGCTTGCGCACGGGCGGCGTCGAGCGGCGCGGCGCGGCGCCCGGTTCGGACGGTTCGCCGCGCAGTTCTGGTGCAGCGGCGGGCGAGGCGGATGCCGGCACTCCGGGCGCTGCCGATGCCGCTGGAGCGGCGGGTGCCGCCGGCCCTCCCGGCCCAGAGGGCACCCCGGCGGGCGCGCGCCGTGCCCTGCGCTGCGGCCGCGCGCCGCTTTCGACGGGCGGGCCGTACCCGACCAGCACCGGCTCCCGCTCGACGGCGGTCGCCGCCGCCGGGGCGGAGGCTCCGGCACCTGCCGCGTCGGCCGCGCGTGGAGCGGCACCTGATGCGTCTGCTTCGCGGGTGCCGGCACCCGCCGTCCCGCCGCCGTCCGACGGTTCCGACACCTCGAAGTCGACGATCGGCGACCCGACGAGCACGGTGGTACCGGGCTCCACATAGAGGCGTCCGATCTCGCCGGCGAATGGCGAGGGCAGCTCGACGAGCGCTTTCGCCGTCTCGACCTCGGCGATGACCTGGTTGAGCTCGACCGTGTCGCCCACGTCGACCCTCCACGAGACGATCTCCGACTCCGTGAGGCCCTCACCGAGGTCGGGCAGTGCAAAGGTCCTGACCGTCATCACTCGCTCCATCCGCTCAGGGAGTTCTCGCGCCCGAGCACGCGGTCGACGGCATCGAGGATGCGGTCGAGGTCGGGCAGGAAATGCTCCTCGAGCGAGGCGGCGGGATAGGGAACATCGAATCCCGTCACCCGCTCCGGTGCCGCCTCGAGCCAGTTGAAGCAGCGCTCGGTGATGCCGGCGGCGATCTCGGCACCGAGGCCGCCCGACCGCTGCGCCTCGTGGGTCACGACGAGGCGCCCGGTCTTCTGCACGGAGGCCTCGATCGTTGCGAAGTCGATCGGCGAGAGCGACCGAAGGTCGATGACCTCGATCGAGACGCCGTCGGACTCGGCCGCGGCTGCTGCATCCCTGGCCGTCGCGACGAGAGGTCCGTACGAGACGAGGGTGACGTCGGTTCCGACGCTCAGCACGCGCGCGCTCTCGAGCGGGATTACGTCGCCCGGCTCCTCTGCGACCTCGCCTTTGGTCCAGTAGCGGCGCTTCGGTTCGAAGAAGAGCACGGGGTCGTCGCACGCGATGGCCTGCCGGATCATCGTGTGGGCGTCCTGCGGTGACGAGCACGTCACCACCCGCAGCCCGGCGGTGTGCGCGAAATACGCCTCCGGCGACTCGGAGTGGTGCTCGACCGCCCCGATGCCGCCGCCGTAGGGCACCCGGATGGTGATCGGCATCGCGACGTTTCCGCCGGTGCGGTACCGCATCTTCGCGAGCTGCGCGACGATCTGGTCGAACCCGGGGTAGATGAACCCGTCGAACTGGATCTCGCACACCGGGCGGAAGCCGCGGAAGGCGAGGCCGATGGCGGCGCCAATGATGCCGGATTCTGCGAGCGGCATGTCCATGACCCGATCCGCACCGAACCGTGCCTGCAGCCCGTCGGTCACGCGGAAGACCCCGCCGAGCGCCCCGATATCCTCACCGAGAAGCAACACCCGGTCGTCATCGTCGAGAGCGCGGCGAAGGCCGGAGTTGATTGCCTTTGCGAGCGTCAGCTGGGTCGTGCCGACGCTCATCGGCCGGTGCCGTCGAACATCGCGAGGTAGGCGGCGTACTGGCTCCGCTGCCGGTCGAGCACCCCGCTGCCCGTCGCGTATACGTTGTCGAAGAGGCTCAACGGTTCGGGAGCGCCGAGCGCGAGGCATCCGGCCCGCAGCTCGCGCGCGACCCGGTCGGCCGTGTCGCGCACCCGGGCGGTGAGCTCCTCCGTCATCAGGCCCTTCGCCTCGAGCAGGGCGGCGAGCCGCGTGATCGGGTCCTTTGCCGCCCATTCCGCGAGCTCCTCCTGGTCGCGGTAGCGGGTCGGGTCGTCGGATGTCGTGTGCGGGCCCATGCGGTAGGTGACCGCCTCGATGAAGGTGGGGCCCTCGCCACGGCGGGCGCGGTCAAGGGCGACCCTCGTCGCCGCCATGACCGCCAGCACGTCGTTGCCGTCGACCCGGAGGCTCGGAATGCCGAATCCGGGGGCGCGCTCGGAGATGTGCCGTTTCGCCTGCAGGGTGACCGGCTCGGAGATCGCCCACTGGTTGTTCTGGCAGAAGAAGATCACCGGCGCGTTGAAACTCGCGGCGAACACCATGGCCTCGTTGACGTCGCCCTGGCTCGTCGCCCCGTCGCCGAAGTACGCGACGGCGACGGAATCGACGCCGTCCTTCGCGCATCCGATCGCATAGCCGGTCGCGTGCAGGGTCTGGGCGCCGATGACGACGGCGGGCACGGCCATGCCGACCTCGAGCGGGTTCCAGCCGCCGTGGGAGGTGCCGCGCCAGACCCGGAGCAAGTCGGTGACCGCGACGCCGCGGCAGTAGGCGACCGCGTTCTCGCGATAGCTGGTGAAGACGAAGTCGTCGGCGCGCAGGGCCCGTGCGGAGCCGATCTGCGCCGCCTCCTGGCCGAGGAGCGGCGGCCACAGGCCCAGCTCCCCCTGCCGCTGCAGCGCGGTCGCCTCGGTGTCGATGCGGCGCACCACCACGAGGTCCTCGTAGAGCGAGGCCAGCTGCTCGTCGGTGACGTCGTCGACCCACTGGTCGAAGCCGGGACTCGCGATCCGCTCCCCGGCGGGTGTCACGAGCTGGACGAAGTCCTCCTGGCCGAGGGTTTCGGCTTCCCGGGGATCATGCCCGGCCATGGTTGAACGCATTCGTGTGCCTTCCGTTGCGATCCCGGCGGGTAGGCCAGAACCAACTTCAGAGAGACGGTGGGCCCGGTGGGGCGTGGCGTCTCGGTCGCGGCGTCGTTGCCGGACCTACCCCGAGATTACGCATGCTTTCGGCGCCTCACAACTGCGGGCCAGAGGCGTGGTCGCTCGTGTCGGCGGCGAAGACCTCCCCTGGGTGTCGCCGGTGAGCCGGAAGTCAGTCCTGAGTTCGGCTCCGAGCTGCTCGAGCGCCGGGGACAGCTGCTGGGCGCGCACACGCACCGCCACCTCCTGACTCGTGATGGCTCTGTCCGTAGGCGCAACGATTAGGCCAGCTGGCGCCTCGGCATAGCTCGTGTCGGCCAGCCTCCCCGATTCGAGTGCCAGCGCCCGACGTCGTGACAGCGGTGGGTAGAGCTGGGTGAACCAGGTCACCGCCACCGTGAGGAGCGCAATGCCGATCAGCGCCTGGAACGGGGAGACCAACCGGATCCACGGCTCTACGGGCACGGCGTCTCCGTATCCGAGGGTTGCCAGGGTGACGAACGAAACGCAGAGGGCTTCGATGAAGCCAGGATAGTCGGCGGGGTCGACTCCCGAGGAGTACACGAAACCGCCCGGCATGTGGGGGTAGTAGATCAGCGCCCAGCCCACTCCTTGCGGAAACACCCACGACAGGATCACGGTGTCCATCGCCGTGGGCCCCACTGCGGAGCCCAGCCGGTGGTGGGTGACCCGGGAGCGTCGCCCCGCGCCCGCAAGCACCCGTCGACGGACACACCCGTGGCCGCGTGGATGCAACAGGCTGTGGAATACGTCTCGGAGCCCGATCACGATGACCGCGATCCCCGCACCTGTCAGCACGGTATCCGTGGCCGGGCTGCTTTCGAGTCGCGCTCAGCGCTGCGCGTACCGATCCACGAAGCCGGCGATGAGGAGGGAGGGCTGGCTGATGGGGACCTGCGCAACCGCGGTGATCAGCTCGTCCATCGCCTCCGGCTCGAAGTATCCGTGGTGGCGATAGACGCGGATGCGGGTGATGATGCCGGCGATCGTGAGTTCGGGGTGGAACTGGGTCGCGTAGACGTTACTCCCGATGCGGAAGGCCTGGACAGGGCAGCCCGCACCGGAGGCCAGCAGCACCGCTCCCGACGGCAGCACCGCGCAGGCCTCCTTGTGGCCGACGAAGGCGTCGAAGCTCTTGTCGAGCGCTCCGAACAGCGGATCGGCGAGCCCGTCCGGTGTGAGGCGGATGCGGGTCGGGCCGACGGGCTCCGCCCACGTGTCGTCGATCACGCCGTGCTGGTGGGTGCCGAGAAGCCCGATGCCGTAGCAGGCCCCGAGGAAGGGTATGTCCCGCTCGACCACGACGTCGAGCAGGGCGCCGAGCTCACGTTCCACCCTGATCTGGGTCTCGCTCTTCGTCTCGACCGGGTCGCTGGCATTGAAGGGACTGCCGCCCACGATGAATCCGGAGTAGTCGTCGGGATCGATCGTGGGCAACGGCTCGGACTCGAGTCGGAACCGGACGAGTTCGTTCGGGCTCAGCCCGCCCGCCTCGCGGAACGCCTCGTACTCGCCGTCGGCGGCCTCGTCCTCGGAACGCGTGGCGAGGAGCAGGAAGGGCTTCACCCTCACATGCTGTCATGCTTTCGTCATTCAGGAGTTCTGGCCGCCAGCGGCGGCCTTGGACGACACAACTGCCGGAAACTCGGGGTTCTCCGGCCAGTTGGCCAGCTTCTGCCCACCACTTCTCCTGAATAATGACAGGACGGGCCGGATCGCGCGCACCCGGTCGGCGTGCTCGCCGTGCTCGAGGTCAGCGACAGCACCCAGTCGCCCTGCTCGGCGAACCACTCGTGGAGGTCGTAGATCGACCTCGCATGGTACGGGAGCGTTGCTCCCTCGAGCTCGCAGATGACCCGTCGACCTCGATGAATGGCTGGTCGGTGGCGTCGCCGGCCGGGGTGGTGAGCGTCCCCGGGTCGAGTCTGGTTCCCATTGTCGTGGCCGGTATGGTCGCAGCGCTGTGCTGCCCACACCACGCGCCAAAGGGCACGAAAAAGCCCGCCGTCCCTGTCGTTCCGGCGGGCTTCTCGTTACTTCAGGGTGTTCAGACCTCGGCGTCGACCGCTTCGGTGGACGCCGGAGCATCCGTGGCATCGTCCATCACCGGCGCGAGCGACAGCTTTCCGCGGTCGTCGGTCTTGGTGATCTCGACCTGGATCTTCTGGCCGACCGAGAGCACGTCTTCGACGTTCTCCACGCGCTTGCCACCGGCGAGCTTGCGCACCTCGGAGATGTGCAGCAGCCCGTCCTTGCCCGGGGTGAGCGAGACGAACGCACCGAAGGTTGCGATCTTGACGACGGTTCCGAGGAACCGCTCGCCGACCTCCGGGTTGAGCGGGTTCGCGATCGCGTTGACGGCGGCACGCGCCGCCTCGGCCGAGGGACCGTCGACGGCACCGATGTACACGGTTCCGTCATCCTCGATCGAGATGTCGGCTCCGGTGTCGTCCTGGATCTGGTTGATCGTCTTGCCCTTCGGCCCGATGAGCTCGCCAATCTTGTCGACCGGGATTTGCACCGAGATCACGCGGGGCGCGGTCGGGGCCATCTCGTCGGGCGCGTCGATCGCCGCGTTGATCACGTTGAGGATCGCCGTGCGAGCCTCCTTGGCCTGCTTGAGCGCGCCGTCGAGAACGGCGGTGGGGATTCCGTCGAGCTTGGTGTCGAGCTGGATGGCCGTGATGAATTCGGCGGTGCCGGCGACCTTGAAGTCCATGTCGCCGAGGGCATCTTCCGCACCGAGGATGTCGGTGAGGGCCGCGTAGCGGGTCTGCCCGTCGACCTCGTCGGAGACGAGACCCATGGCGATCCCGGCGACGGGGGCGCGCAGCGGCACTCCGGCGTTCAGCAGTGACAGGGTCGAGGCGCAGACGGAGCCCATCGACGTCGAACCGTTGGATCCAAGGGCCTCTGACACCTGGCGGATCGCGTAGGGGAACTCCGAGCGGTCGGGCAGAACCGGCACGAGCGCGCGCTCAGCAAGGAAGCCGTGCCCGATCTCGCGACGCTTCGGCGATCCGACCCGGCCGGTCTCGCCGGTCGAGTAGGGCGGGAAGTTGTAGTGGTGAAGGTAGCGCTTCTTCGTGACGGGCGCCAGCGAGTCGATCTGCTGCTCCATCTTGAGCATGTTCAGCGTGGTGACGCCCAGGATCTGGGTCTCGCCGCGCTGGAAGATCGCGGAACCGTGCACGCGCGGGATGACCTGGACCTCGGCATCGAGCGGGCGGATGTCGGCGAGCCCACGTCCGTCCATGCGCACTCCCTCGGTCAGGATGCGGCCGCGCACGACGGTCTTGGTGACCGACTTGTAGGCCGCTCCGACCATCGCGGTGACGTCGGCGTCGAGCTGGCCGGCATCGACCTTCTCCTGCACGGCGTCCTTGACGCGGGCCTTGAGTGCGTCGTCCGCGTCCTGGCGCTCGGTCTTGGCGGCGATCTGGTAGATGCCGACGAGCTCGTCGTAGGCCAGGCCGGCGACGGCGTCGTAGGCGGCCTGCGAGTACGGCAGGAACACGGGGTAGTCGGCGATCTCCTTGGCCGACTGCGCGGCCATCTCGGCCTGGGCCTTGATGAGCTGCAGCAGGAACGGCTTGGACGCCTCGAGGCCCTGGGCGACGACGGCCTCGTCGGGCTTGGTCGCTCCGGCCTGAATGAGGCCCCACGCGTGCTCGGTGGCTTCGGCTTCGACCATCATGATCGCGACGTCGTCGTTGCCGTTGTCGTCGGTGATCAGGCGGCCGGCGACGGTGAGGTCGAACACGGCGTTCTCAAGCTGGTCGAACTTCGGGAACGCGACCCACTGGTCGTCGATGAGGGCCATACGGATTCCACCGATCGGGCCGCTGAAGGGCAGGCCGGAGATCTGGGTGGATGCCGAGGCGGCGTTGATCGCGAGGGCGTCGTAGAACTCGCCGGGGGCGATGCTCAGCACGGTGATGACGATCTGGACCTCGTTGCGCAGGCCGGTCACGAATGACGGGCGCAGCGGCCGGTCGATCAGGCGGCAGACGAGGATCGCCTCGGTCGACGGGCGTCCCTCGCGACGGAAGAACGAGCCGGGGATCTTACCGGCGGCGTAGGAGCGCTCTTCGACGTCGACCGTGAGCGGGAAGAAGTCGAGGTTGTCCTTCGGACGCTTGCTGGCGCTGGTGGCGCTGAGCAGCATGGTTTCTTCGTCGAGGTAGGCAGCGACTGCTCCCTGGGCCTGCTGGGCGAGACGGCCGGTTTCGAACCGGACGACGCGCTTTCCGAACTTGCCGTTGTCGAGAACGGCTTCGGCGAACTTGATTTCTGGACCCTCCATATGGGGGTTTCTCCTCTTTATTTATGCGCGCCACCCCGTGTGGATGACGGCTCTACAAGGAGCAGGAGCGGGTTCGATGACACGCGAAGGTGCACGTGCGAGCTCCCTAGAGTGCGGCGCATGTCTGGCCAACAGTAGAAAAGCACTGACTCTCGTTCAGTAGTTCACCACCGGTGACCAGCGTCTTGCCGGCCTGCTCCACGGACAAGACTAGCAGCGCGACCCGAACGGGCCTAGTTCGACCCCCCTGCGGCGCGGCGGCCCGTTCTACTCCCTCGAGCCTGCCGGGAGCCGTGCCCGGCGTTCTCGCCGGACCTCCCTGGCCTTGCCCTCCGTGACGGCGAGCGCGAAGAGCACCCCCACGAGCGTTCCCGTCGAGTTGGCAATGATGTCGCTGATGTCGCTGACCCTGTCGGGCAGGAACTTCTGCACGAATTCGATCGTGCAGGTGAGCGCGACCCCCGCGAGCACGCTCACGCCCCACATCCGCCGCCCGAACAGCAGCAGGAAGAACATGCCGATCGGTACGAACATGCCCACGTTGGCGAGGAACTCCAGCCGCTGGTAGTTGAGCCAGCTCGTCAGGTCGTAGCGTGCGAACACCCGCAGCGCCCTGAAGATCCAGGTATTGCCATCGCCGATCGGCTGGGGGCCGAGCGTGACCCACGCGACGAAGCCGAGGTACACGAACGTGACCAGGCTGAGGAATGGGTGGCGCCGGAACATCGGGCAAGTCTGGCAGCATTCCGCTGTGCGTCCCTCCGGTGGTCAGCGCTTGCCCGCCCGCCCGCGCGCGGATCGGTGGTCCTAGCGGGTCGCGCCCATGTCGAGGTCGGCGCGCAGCCCGCCCCGGGTCGACACGATCGAGACGGGGATCCGCGGAGGCTTTCCCGCGGTCAGGAGGCGAGCGATAGCGTCGTCGACCGGCGCCTCGAGTCCGCGCGGCACGAGGCCGACGATGCCGCTCACGCGTCCGCTGGCGAAGATTCGCACGGGCATCGGCGCGTCGGTGCGCTCCTCTTCGAGGCCGCGACGCGAGATCATCGCCCAGTACTCCTCCGCCCCGAGGTCGAGGGTGGACTGCAGCTCGCGCTGATGCGGGTTCGACTCGGCGATCCGGATCACCGTGTCGGACTTCTTGGGCCGGAGGTTGTAGTCGTAGTCGTCGAGCTTGCCTCGCCCGTCGTCGTCGTCACCCTTCGACGGCAGCATGCCGCCAATCATCTTCGCGATCCTCGACGTGCTGCGTTCGGCCATGGCCCCGATTCTCCCATACGCGCGATATGATGATTTTATCAAGTCATGGAATGGAAGTGCCGATGATGCCGGACACCCTCAGCGCGGCCCACCGCCCTCTCTACGAGGTGAAGGCGAACCTGTTCAAGGGTCTCGCCCACCCGGTCCGTATCCGCACGCTGGAAAGGCTGTCCGACGGCGGCGACGTGTCGGTCGCCGACCTGCTCGCCGACCTCGGGCTCGAGGCCTCCCACCTCTCTCAGCACCTCTCGGTACTTCGCCGCCACCATCTCGTCGTCGCCGAGCGGAGGGGAAGCCAGGTCTTCTACCGCCTGGCCCATCCCCAGGTCGCCGAGCTGCTCCAGGTCGCACGTGCGCTTCTCGGGGAGGTGCTGCGGGACACGCAGCGGCAGCTCGAGTCGGCACAGACGCTCCCGGCCGGACCGCGGGCGATCCGATGACGACACCGGGCGGCGACCGGCGCCGGCTCGCGCGCGCCGCACGCTTCGTGACCTCGCTGCTGCCGAGCGGGCGGGACTACGCGCAGGTGCCGCGCACCTGGAAGGGAGACCTCATCGCTGGCGTCACAGTCGGGATCATCGCCCTGCCGCTGGCACTCGCGTTCGGGGTCAGCTCCGGCGCCGGGGCGGAGGCGGGGCTGATCACCGCGATCGTCGCGGGGGTGGTGGCCGGCGTCTTCGGCGGGTCCAACGTGCAGGTGTCCGGCCCGACCGGAGCAATGGTGGTCGTGCTCGGTCCGATCGTCGCCTCGCAGGGCGTCGCCGCAGTCGCGCTCGTCGCGATCATGGCCGGCGTCATCGTCGTCGCCGCCGGCGTCCTGCGACTCGGACGCGCGGTCACCTACATCCCGTGGCCCGTGATTGAGGGGTTTACCCTCGGCATCGCCGTCATCATCTTCCTGCAGCAGATACCTTCCGCGTTCGGCGTCGCGGCGGGCGAGAGCGAGAACGCCGCGGTCGCCGCTGTGCAGGGGCTCGCCTCAGCCGACTGGAGCGAAATCTTCTGGCCCCTCGCGATCGTTCTCGTCGTCGCGGTGATCATGATCGTCGCGCCGCGGGTCCACAGACAGCTGCCCGGCTCGATCATCGCGATCATCGCCGTCACCGTCGCCGCGGAGCTCGCCGACCTTCCCGTGGCGCGCATCGGCGCCCTGCCGTCGTCGCTGCCGCTCCCGTCGCTGCCCGACTTCTCGTTGGAGCAGCTCGGCGTGCTTGTCGCGCCAGCGCTCACCGTGGCGGCGCTCGCGGCGATCGAGTCGCTGCTCTCGGCACGGGTGGCCGTGTCGTTGTCGGACACCGGCCCCTACGATGCGGACCGGGAGCTCGTCGGCCAGGGTCTCGCGTCGGTCGCATCGGGGTTCTTCGGCGGCATGCCGGCGACCGGGGCGATCGCGCGCACCGCCGTCAATGTGCGCTCGGGCGGGCGCACGAGGCTCGCCGCGATCGTGCACGCAATCGTGCTGGTCGGGGTGGTCTACCTGGCCACCGGCCCCGTGTCCCGCATCCCGCTCGCGGCGCTCGCCGGCGTGCTCATGCTCACGGCCATCCGGATGGTGTCGGTCGCGACCGTGCGCAGCATCGTGGGCTCGACGAGGTCCGACACCGTCGTGTTCATCATCACCGCGCTCATCACGGTCTCGTTCGACCTCATCGTCGCGGTAGAGATCGGGATCGTCGTCGCCGCGTTCTTCGCGCTACGCACCCTCGCCAAATCGAGCGGGGTTCACCGGGAGGAACTGCCGGGCGCCGCGGTCGACGGCGACGAGCAGATCGCGCTGTTCCGGCTCGACGGCGCCCTCTTCTTCGGCGCCGCGGAGCGCGTGCTCGACCGGGTCAGCCAGATCCGCGCC
>Ga0335397_10006198_pt1 | contig 15482 bp, 10 predicted proteins | sample MAT04_FD_205740 | JGI IMG/M metagenome (GOLD analysis project Ga0335397, IMG submission 205740) | Freshwater microbial communities from Lake Fryxell liftoff mats and glacier meltwater in Antarctica - MAT-04 (spades assembly) (version 2) ... | reverse complement strand
AACTCCTTCTCTGCCTCCGCGGACGCCAAGCCCAAAATAAATGTGGGTAATGCTAAGTCCCTGAGGCTTTGCGAAGGGCGTGGTCTGCGAGCAAACACCACGCCCTTCGAGGACTCAGGGTCGTGCCACCCGACGTGGAACGAACGCTCTGTAATGAACGGACAGCCGTAGGGTGCGGTCGAGGCTTTGCGAGGCCCACCGTCCTGATAATTGTGGCCGCAATCATTGCGAACAGCCGAAACGGTTCGCCTCGACGACTCGGCAAACCCTACAAAAGCGAAATCATGCCGCGTCAATTCGTCATCATCCGTTGATCAGCCGCGCGATCGGATGGCCTTCGGAGAGTTTCATCGGCCGGCCGATAGGAGTCAGGAGTTCGCGGGTGTAGTCGACGCCGAGCGTGTGCAGAATCGTGGCGAACAAATCTTTCACCTCGATGGGATCGGTTGGAGTTTTTTTCTCGCCGGTCGGATCGGTTTCGCCGATCACCACGCCGGATTGCAAACCGCCGCCGCCGAGCAGACACGAAAACCCGGTCGGCCAATGATCGCGGCCGTCCAGCGGGTTGATGTTCGGCGTGCGGCCGAATTCTCCGATCACAAGCACGACGGTTGACTGGAGCAGATCACGTTCACGGAGTTCCTGAATCAACATCGCCAATGCCGGGTCGAGAATTTTGCACCGAATTTCGTGGGCCGTGAAGTTGTCGGCATGGGCGTCAAACCCTTCCAGACTCACCTCGACAGCCCGGACACCCTGTTCCACGAGCCGGCGGGCGACCAGGCAACCCCGCGCGAAACTATTGTCACCATAAGCGGCTTTGACGGTGGCCGTTTCATGTTCCAGTTGAAACGCTTTGAGTTGGTCGGAACTCATCATTTTGAGAGCCGCCTCGACCGTGTGCTGATGCAGCGTTTGTTCAACGCGCAGCTTCCGCCCGCGCGTGAACGACTGCGAGACCGCTTCCAGTTGTTTCAACCGTCGCTGCTGCCGCTCCGCCGGAACACCGGCTTCGAGGTTCTGAGCATTTCGGCCTGGTTCGTAAATGTGATAGGGATCAAATTGCTCGCCGAGATATCCGCCGCGCGATGAGAACGGCTGCTGCCCGAGCGCGATGAATTTCGGAATCTCGATGCCGGCGTCCGGCAGTTCGTGCATGGCAATGGAACCGAGCGCGGGATGAACGGTCGTGACATCGGGCCGATACCCGGTTTTCAGCATGTAGACGCCCCGTTCGTGGTCCCCTTCTTTGGAGACGAGCGAACGAATCAGCGAGACATGCTGCAACTGGGCCGCGGTCTGCGGAAAATGCGAAGCGATCTGCACGCCGGGGATGGTGGTGTCGATGGCGGTGGTTGGCCCACCGATTTTTGTGCCCGGATGCGGGTCCCACGTTTCGAGTTGACTCGGCCCGCCCGACAGCCAGATCGTGATCAGCGACTTCTTCCGTTGTGGCCCACGATCGTCCGCGGCTTTGAGATCGAGCGGCGGGATCGCGAATGACAAACCCAGTCCGGCAGCGGCTTGCAGAACCGAACGGCGGGTGAGGGGGGTGTGGAACATGGAGATGTCTTTCGCGATTAAGGCGTTAGGTTTTTGGCGTTAGGCGTTAGAAGGCGTTTTGTTGATGTCTGAGACGGATTCTCACGGTTTGGTTAATGGTTCCACGAGAACTCGGGCGAATTGAACAGCGACCAGAAGATGTCGCCGACGGCGGTGCCGCGATCGTTGTCGGGAATCCCTTCCAAGCTGGGGGCGAAGGCCGCGAATTCTTCCGCGGTGGGCCGGCGCGACAGGCAAACCAGGAAGCAGAGTTCCACGCAGCGTTCGGTTCCCGGTGCCATCGCGCTGATGCGGCCCGAGGCATTCGCGAGATTCGCTTCGCTCATCTCGCGCGAGAAACGGCCGTTCATGCGGAGCAGGGCTTGCGGGATGGTGCCCGCCCGGTCGGTCAGCTCATTGTCGCCAAGGTCGCCGTACTCTTTGACGAAGTCGATTTCGCGCAACAGACGGAGTGTGCGCAGAAATAAATGTGAATTCCGGTCGGCCGTTTTCAAAGTCGCGGCTTGAATCATCGAGCCGATGACTTGTTCCGGCCGCAACCGCGACATGGGAAACGCGGCCCAGGTTTTCTCTACGACTTCGGCCTGTTCGCCGGATTCCCACGCGGGATGGGCCGAGGAGAGCCGGTAAGCCTGCATTGCCGTGATCACACCAATCAAACGTTTCAGGTCGTACCCATGTTCGCGGAAGTCTCCACCGAGGAGATCCAGCAGATCGTTTTCGGAGTACGTCTCCAGATAGGGCATGTCATCCACCGGTTCGATCCATGGTTTGCTGTAGAGCAACCCCCAAACCCGGTTCACGGTCGCCCGTTCAAAGCGGCGATTCTCCGGATGCGTGACCCACGCGGCGAGTCGCTGGCGTTGTGTCCCCTCGGCCGGTAGCCACTCCGCATGGAACGGGACGGCGGGATCGACCTTGCGCTTCTCCAGCGTCATCGTGTCATCGACTTCGTAAGTCAGTTCGGGGTTATCTTCAATCCCGACGGCTGACACTTGTGCCTGCGCGAAGCAAGCCGCCAAGCCTTCAAATTGTGATTGCTTCCATTCGGCGAACGGATGATTATGACATTGCGCGCAGTCGATTCGTTGTCCCAAAAAGGCGCGCACCGTGCGGCCGGCGAGTTCGTTACGATCCAGAATGCCATCCGCTGCGGCGGCCGTGATGAAATTTGTCGCCGGCATGCCGGTCCACAAGCCCTGTTCGCTCAGAATGTCTCGCACGATCTGATCATACGGCCGATTCTCCTGGAGTTGATCGGCCAGCCAGTTGTTGAACCGGTCGCGTCGAAACAGGATGAACTGACCATCGTCGGCCCCGACGTAAACCCGACTGAGCCGGACCGAGAAATAGTCTGCGAACCGGCGGTCGGCCAGCAACCGCTCTGTCCAGCGTTCCAACCGGTTGGGACCGGAATCGGCCTCGAACAGCCGCATTTCTTCCAGCGACGGAATGGAACCGTGCAATGCCAAAGACAACCGCCGCAGCACGGCCAACTCATCGGCGGGAACGGCTGGTTCGACTCCCGCCTGGTGCCACAGCTGCGACAACAACCGGTCGGCGGCCAGCACGATGCCTGTCTGGTCATCCGGCGAAACGGCTGCCTGGTCCGGCAGTTCGCGACGGATGGGGTTCCGCGCCGCGACTGCGACTAAACCCAGCACTCCCGCGACTATCGTCAGCGGCAAGAACGGCGTCCACCACGGTTTGGACATCGCTGAGGTCCTTATGTCACTCTGGTTCCCGAACCATTCGATCATACCCAATTTCCCGCTACGACGTTTCAACTGTTTTCGACGGAGGAATTCTTTCCGCCGATCTTTCGCAGCGGATTCACGTCCCCTTCATCTTTAGCGACTTGGTTGCGCGACAAGTTGTTGAAGAATGGCGGTCCGAATTTGTCCCATTTTTCCATTTTCCCGCAACGCCGATTGGTGGATGCGGGTAGTTGAAAAGTCCGGTATGATCTGCAAGCGGGACAATGACATGCGCGCCGATTCACCTCTGGCAGAACTTCCTGTGCTGAACACGAGCACTTCACCCAAACCGTTGGTGCTCCGCGACTTCGTGCCGGAACCGTTGCCGCTGACCGATTTCAGCCCGGAAGAGGCTTATTTCTCGTTCGACGCGCTGCCGCCGTTTCCACATCCCCTGCGGCATCCGATTCGGGCGACGGGGTGGATTGTCGAACTTTTGTTTGGATTGGCGAGCCTGTTTCTGATGCTCGCCGTGCTGGCCGCGATCCCGCTGTTCAACTTTCTCGCCTTGGGGTACTTGCTGGAAGCCGAAGGTCGGGTTGCGCGGACGGGGAAATTGCGGTATGGCTTTCCGCTGTTGCCGCTCGCCCCCCGACTCGGCTCCATCGCCCTGGGGATGTGGCTGTGGATGTGGCCCATTCGCTGGATGACCGATGCCGCCGCCGATGCCCAGTTGATCGCGCCCGGCACGCCTGTCGCCGCCGGCTGGACCATCGCCAAGCTGGTCCTCACCGGGGGGATCGCACTGCATCTGATCCTGGCCTTGGCCCGCGGCGGCGGCTTCTGGTGCTTTTTCCGGCCGATCAAGAACCTGCGCTGGCTGATTGGCCAATTGCAGGCCGGCACCTACTTCACGACTGCCTCCACGGCGGTGCGTGAGTTCGTCGCGGCCCTCAAACTTCGGCACCATGCCTGGCTCGGCGTGCGCGGATTCGCCGGGACTTTCGCCTGGCTGTTCATCCCCACGGCGTTCTTCGCCGCCATGCGCAGTACACAAGAGCCGGGCCAGATTTTCGCCACGCTGTTCGGCGGCGGTTTGCTGATAATGGCCCTGTCGTGGACGCCATTTCTGCAGGCGCACCTCACGGCTGAGAACCGGTTCTCCGCGTTTCGCGAATTGGGCCGCATCCGCGAGTTGTTCCGCCGCGCGCCGATCCTGTTCTTCCTCTCGCTGGTTGTGTTGTATGCCCTCGCGCTGCCGTTGTATCTGGCGAAAGTCGCGGTGCCCCCCAGCGATGCGATGTGGCTGGTGACGCCGATCTTCATCGCCACAAGTTATCCGGCCCGCATGCTGATCGGCTGGAGCTACGCGCGGGCTGTGCGGAAAGAGGAACGAAGCTGGGTGATCGTGCGCTGGCCGTTGTGGCTATTACTGACCCCACTGCTGGCGTTCTATCTGCTGCTGCTGTTCTTCACCCCGGCGATTGGCGCATATGGCCGGCGAGTGCTGTTCGAGCATCACGCCCTGCTGCTGCCGTCACCGTTCTGAAGGAAGGCTAAGGGCTGAGGGTTGAGGGCTAAGAGCCGGAAGGAATCGCACTTTCTTTCCGGCTCTTAGCCCTCAGCCCTGAACCCTCAGCTCTCCTCCGCGTGATTCTGGGGCCATGAACGTCGCTCATTTTCGTGAAGCGTGAGAGCGCCCCAGCCACCCATTTTGAAGGAAGGCTATGAGTCGAGAGCTAAGCGTTAAGGGCCGGAAGTAAGCGCCAATTCCCACCGGCTCTTAGCTCTTAGCCCTTAGCTCTTAGCCCTCAGCTCTCTTCTTCTTCGAATTTGTTGGCGATTGCGCGAGAGATTTCATATGATATGCTCCTCACATCTCGCGGTGTTTTCCGATCGACAACTCGAAACCTTCAGCGCTCAAAGGGGACCGACATGTCGAAGTTCAAGCTGGAACAGATTCGCAACATTGTGCTCGCCGGGCATGGGGCCGTCGGCAAAACCTCTCTCGCCGACCAGATGCTCTTTCACGCCGGTGTCGGCAGCCGGGCGGGGTCCGTTGATGACGGCACCAGTCAACTCGATGTCGATGACGAGGAACGCGAACGGCATTTCACGATCTCCTCCGCCATGTGCCATTTTGAACATCGCGGCATGCGCGTGAATGTTATCGACACCCCCGGCTATCCCGATTTCGTCGGCCAGGTGATCAGCGCGATCTGCGCGGCGGAAACGGCTCTGATCACTATCAATGCCTCCGCCGGAATCGAAGCCAATACGCGGCGAACGTTTGAACTGGCGGGGAAAGCCCATCTCGCGCGGATGATTGTGCTCAATAAACTTGATCATGAGAACCTCGATTTCACCCAGTTGGTCGGCGATATCCAGCAGCAATTCGGCCGCAACTGCATTCCGCTCAATGTGCCGGTGGGGTTCGGTGCGAAATTCGCCAAAGTGGCCAGCACGTTGAAAGTCGCCACCGGCGCACCGCAGGCCGCGGTGGTCGATCCGGCGATTTATGGCACCGCCGTGATGGATGCCATTGTCGAAGCCGATGACGAACTGATGGAACGCTACCTCAACGGCGAGGAATTGAAGGCCGACGAAGTGCTGCGTGGCGCGAGCAAAGCCATCGGGACCGGCACCTTGATTCCCATGTTGTGTGTCTGTGCCAAGTCGGGCGTTGGCGTGGCGGAAGTGATGGATGCGATTGTCGACTTCGCCCTCGCGCCGGGCGAACTGGTGCGCAGCACGCGAACCGCCGGTGGTGAGGAAGACGAATTCCAGGCGGCGGAGGATGGTCCACTGATCGCACAGGTCTTCAAGACGCGCATCGATCCGTTCGTTTCCAAGATGAGTTTTATCCGCGTCTTCTCCGGCAAAGTCACGAAGGATTCCGTCGTCCGCGACTTGCGCACCGGCCGGGGGATCAAGATTCATCAGTTGTTGGATGTGCAGGGCAACCATGTCGAGCCGATTGACGAAGCCCACGCCGGGGACGTCTTCGTGGTCGCCAAGATCGACGATTTCCAGGTGGGGGACACGCTGGTGATGAACGGCGACAGTCGGTCGCTGCCCCCGATCCATTTTCCCACGCCGATGATTGGCCTCGCCGTCGAGCCGAAGAGCCGGGCCGATCAGCAGAAGATTTCCGGAGCGCTCCACAAGATCGAAGAGGAAGACCCGACGTTCCGCGTTACCCGCGATTCTCAAACGCATGAAATGGTGATTCGCGGCATGAGCGAACTTCATCTGCAGGTGGTTCGCGAACGGCTGCACAAACGCGACAAGGTGGAAGTCGTCACGCATCAGCCGAAAGTCCCGTATCGTGAAACGATCATGCAGCACGCCGAGGGGGGCTATCGGCACAAGAAGCAATCTGGCGGCTCAGGCCAGTTCGCGGAAGTCCACCTTCGCATCGATCCTTTACCGCGCGACATCGACCCCGCCAGCTATTTCACGCGGGAACGGTTTGAGTCGCTGCGGGAGTTTCATTACGACCGGGAACTCAACTTCGCGTTTCTTGATTGCGTCTCCGGCGGGACGGTGCCGAACCAGTTCATCCCAGCGGTGGAGAAGGGGGTGCGTGAACGAATGGAGCGCGGCGTGCTGGCCGGCTACCAGGTGCAGGATGTCACCGTGGCATTGTTCTTCGGCAAGGACCACCCGGTCGACAGCAACGAAGCCGCGTTCCGCATGGCGGCCAGCCTCTGTTTTCGCGATCTGGTCCTCACGGCGAAGCCGGTCCTACTGGAACCGATCATGCACGTCGAGGTGACAGTCCCGGCGGATAAACTCGGCGACATCAGCGGCGACCTGACCACCCGCCGCGGCCGCATGGAAGGGATGGACACACTCCCCGGCGGCCAGTCAGTCGTCAAAGCCCGCGCCCCGCTCTCCGAACTCATGACCTACGCGCGAACCCTCTCGAGCATGACGGGCGGGCAAGGGGCCTACACCATGGAGTTTAGCCACTACGAAACCGTGCCCGGCAACGAACAGCACAAAATCGTTTCCGCCGCCGTGCGGCATAAGGATGAGGATGAATAGCGAATCGCGGATCACAAAATGTGATAGCCGTGAGGCGGAGTCCTCGAAGAGGAACGCGGCATTGGCCGTAGATTGGCATTGCCGATTGATCGACATCGTAACTCAAAAATGGCATGTGGCATCAGCCCTACTTCACTTTGAGCGGATCGTACTTCTAGATTTTACTTGTGAATGGAATGTGAAGGAGTATTATGTACAGAGGCAGTGATCAGATATTTCGGATCCACAACACCTCTTCAGTCGGCAGCAATTGCAGTTTGCTGTGGTTTTAGGAGTTTAAAGTCTCAAAAAGGCATTTTCATGTGTAATTTGAGCGCGTCGGTTTTTATGTTCTCAGCCATCGGTCTCAGTTTATACTCAGCCAAGGCGATGGCTGATCAGGAAACTGGTGCGACCGCGAGCATTAACGTCATAAAAAAGATTCAGGCACGAGAAAGATCCGTTCGATCCGCGAAGTTTTCTTGGTCAGAGGAGTGCTTTGAAGCGCGTGGAGTGCGTTTCGATCCTGATTCCGCTGATCGCCCCACCGACGACCACCGTGCATCTTCCACTATCGCGATACCTGCTGAAGACACGATATTTACACAGACTTACACGCTGTCACTGGAAGACGTTAAGACCAATTACATTTCGGAGTTGCGTACATATGACGAAGCTGGGATTGCCCATATTATAAAAACTCGAAGGATTTATGATGGAAGCAATCAAGTATCATTAAGGGACCCTTTTGTCACGCAAAATTATCACTACGGTACAATTTACGAAGAGAATCAGCTTAATCGTGAGTTGACTATCATTTACATTAAGCCGCTGCTCCAATGCTATCGGCTGATGTATCCGGGAATAGAGCTTATCAAAGCTAACGAGTTTCATACGGACGGCACAGAGTTAGTTGTGAATGGCATATCTTGCGTCAGATGTTACCAGGATGGAAATCGCCCTAGTATTGTTCGCATATATTATCTTGACCCGTTAAGAGATTATATGCCGATAAGATTCATGCAAGAATCCGGTGGTACTGTCCAGATTGAAATCGACTTCGATTATTTAAAGGATGCGCAGCATGGCTGGGTTCTATCCGGCTGGGAAACTGTCAGATTCGCTGCCGATGGGAAAGCAACACATAGATTCAATGCCAAGGTGGAAAACTATCTAATTAATCCGGAATTCGAGCCGAAGGAGTTTACGATCGAGTTCCCACCAGGTACATTAATCGATGATTTAAGGGAGCGTGCAGCTTTTGTTCAAAAGGCGGACGGTGCAAGAAGACGTGTGTCGGAACTCAGCAATTCGTATCAGGAAGCTTTAAATTCAAATCCAGAATCACTTGACGATTCAACTGAACGGTCCACGCTAAATAAGTGGTGGCTAATCATTTTAAATGGAATTGTCTTTCTGTCTGTTATTGTTTATTTTGGTGTTAAGAAACTAACTCGCTAGCAAATGACGGAATGGCTGATAAGTTATAATATTTTACTTGGGGTGTTGTTGATTGGCAGGCAAACCATAATGATTTGTTGCGTTCATTTGGTGTGGCTGTAATATCCGCCAATCGTCGATAGTAAAGAGTTCACAACGAAAATGGTTGCTGCGGTATTAGCGTTGCGTCTATTTATGGAGGTCGTCATGCGGTTAAGGGTAGCTGATATTTGCGTAATGTTGATCGGCGTAGGCTCTGCAGTCTATTTGGTAGGAGAAGTGTCTGCCACATGGTCTATTGCATGCCACCAAATGTCAGGTATCGGACGTGTATTCAGCGGCAATATCCAGTGCAAGGGTTATGACCCATTTCAAGCGTGGGGTACCGTAAAGTGTGTAAGTTGCACGGGGGGGAATAAGAATAACACGCCGCTTACTTACGACTACTACAATTGTGTGGACAATGACTGTCAACTATATTGCGGAGCCGGAGCAGACTTTGAGGAGTCTGACCCATTTTCCTATATGGATAGAAATGCATTTTGTATTTACGTTGAAACAGCACCGAGGATGGTTTGTATTCCTCAGGGTTAATCCTCTCCATATTGCAAGCAATGTAGGGCAGGTTCCACTGGCAAATCTTGATTGCAGCCTAATTACTGACGGCGGCAAAATCGGCCCTACGCAATTGGGGTAACCCTGTCGGAATCATTTCAATCGCCAGTGTTTTCTCGGATGGATGCCGAACGTCACTTCGCACTGGCGGCCCAATGCGACCGCCAGTGGCACTCGATGGAAGCGGTGGAGGGCCGGTTCCACCGACTAATCTTGATTGCAGCTTAATTATTTACGGCGGTGGAATCAGCCCTACGCAATTGGGCAATCCTGCCGGAATCATTTCAATCGATATCCCAGATCATCTGGCGTCACATCCTCTTGCGCGAGATGACGAATCGCGTAGATGACAACGCGGTCCTCATGCACTGAGAACAGCACGCGATGAGTGAGATGTCGAGAGACTCCAAAATTCAGTTGGCGAAGCGGAAAGTCAAACATGCCGGATTCGGCTGCCAGCGGAAATCGATCGGCGTCGTCTGAGAGGCCTTGAATCGCGGACTCGATCCCTTCGATCCAATGTGCTGCTTCCGCCACGGAGCGATGGTCAGCCCACCACAGGGCTGCATCGTAAAGCTGCCGTTTGGCCCGAGGAAGAATCTGCACCCGGCGATTCACTTGGCGATTCCCAACTGATGACGAAGTTCGGCGAAGACATTAGCGGCTGGTTCGGCCAAGCCGGATGCGTCATCTAATAAACCCTGTCGCACATCACCTACCGTGGCTAGGGATTCAGCGTCGTCACGCCATTGTTGCACTAGAGCTTCTACGGACTCGGCGGTGTCGCCGCGTTCGATTTGGCGTGTGGCGAATTGGACAAAGTTTTGAAGTTCGCTTTGGATTGAGTGGCTGGGCATTCGTGTTTTCCGATTTCATTCTGCGTAATCAGGACGAATGGTGTCAAAACTATAAAACACGCTCCGTTCGGAAGCCCTCGCGTCGCGGCAAACTGGGGATGGTTCACGACTTGGAATTTCGCGGCGTCAAGGGTTGCTGCCAGGTGCGGAGTTGCAGGCGGAGTTCGCGGAGGTTGAGGGGGGATTCGCCGAGGCGGAGCATCGTGTCGTGTTCGGCGGGGGCGGGGTCGCCGATGTGTTGTAACCGGTTGACTTCCTCTTCCAGCGTTCGCAGCCACGCGGGAATTTCCAGTCCCGAGCCGATGGATGTTTTCAGGTATTGTTCGACCAGTTCCACGAGGGCTTTGAACGCCGACGAATTGTCGCCTCGTTCGTGACCTTCATCGACGGCTTTCGCCAAAGCGGCGACCATCGTGTTAACCATCAGCGGTTTGACGAATCGCTCTTGCAGATGATTGGCGACCGACGGCAGCCGCATGCCGTACTTCTTTTCCAGCCGTTCGAGTTCTTCGAGATGATGATCGGCCATGAGTTCGGTTTTGGTCTCGAAAACTTCCTCCCACACAATGGCGGCTTCATCCTTGCTGTTGCGGACAAGAACTTCGTGGGCCAGCGAGACGGGGAGCAGGTTCCACGAGTCGCGGTCGTAGGCCGTTTCGAGACGCAGGAAATCGAGCAGGCTGTTGAAGAGTTCGCCGTAGTCGGACTGCGTGGTGGTGGTGTTGTATTCGAGGAACCGGTCGAAGCGCTCGACGGTGATCTGGTAAATCAGGCCGAGTTGATGGGCCACTTCATCGCGGCTGATCACCCCCTGGCGGATGTCTGCCATCAGCGGCGAGGGGTGGAGCGGGTCTTCGTTTTCATCGAGGTAATCGAGGAATTTGTCGATGCCGTGATGCAGAATCGCGCGGATATTGCCCAGCGTGAGGGTGCGGGCATTAAGCATGTCGCCGCCGTATTTCCGCACGAAGGCCCGCGTGGCGTTCCATTCGCCGGTCGACTTCAGCGATTCCACGGTCGAGAGCCGCATGGTCTGGCTGTGGTCGAGCCATTGTTCGAGATAGAACTCGACGACGGTGCCGACGACATCGATCAGCTCCTCGTCCGAAAAGCGTCCGGACTTCCAGCGGCGGGACGATTCCACCACGCAGGTGAGTGAATTCTTCAAGCCGATGCGGAACAAGCGGTCGAACTCGGTGACGGCGATTCCCTGCGGCCGTGACACGCGTTCCATGAGGTGGGCTGTTCGCAACAAGTGCCAGGTTTCGCGTAGGAGGCCAAGTCGCGGCAGCGTGGCGAGCAGGAACTTCACGACCGCTTGGGCAATGCGGGCGGTCAGCATCTGCTGCGGTTCACCCCCGTGGTCGAGCGGAACATACAGGAGCGGCCGCTTTTGTAATTGTTTGAGCAAGCCCGGCAACAGCCGACGGACTTCGTGAATATCCCGCCGGGCGACTCCGCGAAAGACCTCGATAATCCGGCGTTCCTCGATGGGCGGTTTGGCGGTGGGATCGACTTGCAGCAACGCGGCGGCGAGATGCCACTGGGCGACCCGACAACTGACGTAGGTGGAGATCACCATCTGCACCAGGTATAGCTTGGTCTGCAATTGCACATCGTATTCGACATTGGCGTCGTGTTCGCCGCTGCTTTCGTGAATGGGCAAGGTCCATAATTCGCTCAGCAGGTGTTGCAGATCGGTCTGCAATTTCTTCGCATGCAGATGCCAGCCTTGCAGACTGTCGAGCAGCGGCGGCGCGGCGGATTGCGGCGCGGGTTCGGATTCATCGCTGGTGAACAACACGGCGGCCATATGCCATAACTGCGTGAGCAATTTGAGAAACTTGATCCGTGGATCGAGCCGTTTTTCAAGTTGCTCGAACTCGGTTTCACCGGAACCGGGCGGCGACCAGTCGACCGTTTCGCCTTCCTGGCCGTCATCTGCGCTGTCGTGGAACGTCAGGTTCTCGTAGGCGGCGTTGAAGAGGTCGTCCTCATCATCATCGTTCTCATCAACCAGAAAATCTTCAAAGCCATCGTTGAGTCGCTGCTGAGGTTTGCGGGGATCAGCCGGTGTGAGTTGCGGGGCATGCCAATAGTCACCGGCGTTGGCTTCGAGGGAATCGAACAGTCGTCGCGTGAGGACCAGTTGCTGCGAAGTTCCCAGACTGGACGAGATCAATTCCTGCATCCACCGCAGCACGAGCCGATCGAACGACTGCGCCCCCGCATCGAGGCCGACATCTTCCGCCTGGCTGAGCCATTGCATGAGCAGGCCGAGCGAGGCGACAAGGTCATGCCGATCCAGGAGCGCGGACACCACTTGCGCATAGGCTTGAGCCGAGCGGAATTCGTCGACCTGTTGCCGCCAGAAAGAGATGTCTCCGGCCGCTTCTCCAGCGGCGCGCCATTCGGCCAAGGCCCGGCCGACGTGCTGGGCCGACTCGAAATTTTCGCGGCCGGGAACGGGTTCGATATCGCTGACGGCGGTGGTGGCGAAGCGATCCCAGAAATCGGCGAGACGCTCGTATCGCAGCGAAATCGCCGCCGCGGCTGCGACTTCACCACGAGCCGAGGCTTCAACCAGCAATTGCGTGTGAGCGGCGAATAAAGCGGCCATCAGTTGCAGCAATGTTTCGACACGCTGATCGGGAACGCTGTCTTCGCGCGAGGAAAAGAGCGGAAAGTGGCCTTGAAATCCGAGGACATTCCACGGGTCGACCAAGGCTCCGCATTCAATCCCGCGATGCAGCATGTCTTCGGCTTCTTCCATCCACACGACACCTTGCGCGACATCGCCGCGAATTGCCGCCTGACGCGCGGCTGTCGCCCGCCATTGGATTTCGCATTCAAAGCGGGCGGCGGTGCAGGGGATGAACTCGGCTTGAGTGCGGGCCGCGTCGGAAAAACCGAGCCGGGCGAAGAGATACGACAGATGCCGTCGCTGCACCTGCTGCGCGCCGTACTGGGCCAGAAACATGTTCAAAAATTGCCGGACATGCCCGAATGGCTGCCGGGTCGTTTTCGCATGCTTGGCGAGCCGTTTCGCCCGCTTCCCGGTCACATTCGCCATGAGACGGTTGTAAAACGCATCCCGCTGACGGGCCACGCGCGGCAGCAACGAAGTCAACGTGACCGTGGAGTCGTGCGTTTCGGGAGACGAGCCGCTGATCGACGAGGCCATCAGAATCGTGCCGCACAACACCGCCCCGGCATCGAACAGCGATTCTTCCTTCGGCACGCGTTTCTGTGTCGACAGCCACGCGAGCAGCGCATCCATGATGATCTTGCGAATGATGAAACGGCGATAGCGCCCGCTGACATCCAGGGTATGCGGGTCCCACTCGCCGAACAGGTAATTCGTCCGTTTGTTGACAGGATGCAGATGATCGTGCGCTCGAGGATCGAGGGCCATCTCATCCATGAGTTCGAGCGAGAAATGGGCGTCTTCCCGCAAATCCTCCGGGATGGACTGCATCAGTTCCAAGGCTTTGGAGACGACGGCTTCGTATGGCCCCAGCACGGCACCGGCATCGCGGATGTAGAGCGGAAACGGACGCAGCCGCTCGTGGGAATAGGGTTGCATCAGGCGACCGTTTTCCAACACGGCGACCGGCCGATACCCGAGAAAATCGTTCAGCTTCCTCAGCACGCCGCTCGTGATGCGGTCGGATTCGTCCCAGGGAGCACCTTCTTCAAGGATGGCCTCGAAGATCCGGCCGAGGAAGAACGGGTTCTCGAAATCGGTATCGGACAGATGATGGAGCAAATCGCGATGGTGGCTGCGATACGCCGGCAACACATGGTCGAACGCCAGCGAGATCGCCGAGCGGGCCTGCAGGTTGTCATGAAAGGCGGGAACCGTGGTTGCCAGTTCGGTCAGGTGCTCATTCATCGTCTCAGCGAACGTCGCCCAGGGGATGTGGCGCAGCAGGGAGTTCAGCCCGAGCAGAAAACCGGTGTCCGGGCGACCCTCGGAAAAATTGAGATAGCCCAAGATCTCACGGGCAGTCTGCAAATCGTCAGTTCGAAGTTTCGACATCCCTGTTCCCGCACGAGTTGGCTTGGGGGCACACTGTGAACCTGGGCAAGATCGGCTGGCCGGCAGACTGTCACCTTTCCCGCCAGCTTGAGAATAATTCAACGCGGATAGGATTCGCAAATCCAAGTTGGCCGGATTTGGCAATCGGTGACAGAAATCAGACACGCGGCGCACTGCCATAGTTCAGTGCGCGGATGGTCCGCAGACCGTGACCGGAAGCGTTTCCCCGCGAAAACGTCAGGGAATCCAGCGCAGATGGCGGAAAGCCTGACAGGAAAGAGGTTGCGTCGATTGAACAGGGACGAAATTTCGGTCAATCGCCGGCGGAACGGAAATTGACTGTACCTAATGATCCGCCTGTGACGATTTTAACGATGAGATGAGGCGGCTTCGTTTCCGGGCCGATTGTGTAACAGGCTCTGGCGAATCGCTTGGCGTTGATTGGGTGTGCAGGCTTTGAGGCAATCGCTCGGGGCCGCTGGGTTTCAGGGAAAGATACGATGACCGCTGCGCGAGTTGCCGGAACGAACCGTCGAAACGCCATCACGCTGATCGACCTGCTGACCTCAGGCTGGTTGTGGGGTCTCGCATTAACGGTCTGTTTCTACGCGCTGTTGCCGTATTCGCCGATCTATCGAGCCGATGCGCAGCGTTACTTTTGCGCGCACTGGATCGAGTATGCCACCACGGGATTATTTTTCGTCGGCATGGCGACGTTGATCTTGAAGTCGTTCTCGATTCCGTCGGAGACGGCGGCTTTGCGGGCGGATGCCTTGGACGGATTAACGCCGCGAGCCGACCAATCGGCGGTGACGACGGCTGATCAGATTGAAGAACATCTGCGCCTTGTGGCACGGCAGATGGCTGCCAGCATCGTCGTCCGCCGGATTCGGGAAGTGTGCGATTACGTTCGTGCCCGCCGTTCGGCGAACGGATTGGAAGGCCATCTGAGTTATCTCGCCGAACTTGGTTCGGGCCGTCATCACGAAAGTTACGCGCTGATCCGGACCATCACCTGGGCCGTCCCCATTCTGGGATTTCTCGGCACAGTGATCGGCATCACGATGGCCATTGCCAACGTCACCCCGGATCAGTTGTCGTCGTCTTTGAACGAAGTGACCGCCGGGCTGGCGGTGGCGTTCGACACCACGGCATTATCGCTGGCATTGTCGATGATCCTGGTCTTCACCACTTTCGTTGTGGAACGAGCCGAACAACGGCAACTCGATCAGGTGGAAG
>Ga0335397_10006195_pt1 | contig 15490 bp, 8 predicted proteins | sample MAT04_FD_205740 | JGI IMG/M metagenome (GOLD analysis project Ga0335397, IMG submission 205740) | Freshwater microbial communities from Lake Fryxell liftoff mats and glacier meltwater in Antarctica - MAT-04 (spades assembly) (version 2) ... | reverse complement strand
CTGAAGCCCTGCATCTAGCGTTGGAAGGCGCCCGCGCCCGCGCCGGCGCCGAGCATCTCGCTGGCGTGGACGGAGTGCTGGGCACCCTGCTCGACCTGGTCGAGATCGACGCCGGCTGGGAGCCCGCCGTCGAGGCCGCGCTGGGCGAGGCCCTGCAGGCCGTTGTCGTCGCCACGCCCGACACCGGGCGCCAGGCGCTGCGATCGTTACAAGCCAGCAATGTTCACGGTGCGGTGCTTGCGCTGGGCGCTCGCCCGGCTGGCGCACCCGCTGCCACCGGCGGCGGCGACTCAGTGCGCGCCCACGTGCGCAGCCGTCACGCAGGCGTTCCCGAGCTGCTCGACGCGGTGCTCGGGGGTGCCGTGCGAGTGGCCCGCTGGGATGAAGCGCTCGACCTGGCCATCGGCAACCCGCTCGCTGTGGTGGTCACCGCCGACGGAGACCGCTTCGGCCCCACCGGCTGGCGCGTTGGCAGCGCCGGTGGCGGTGCCACTGCCGCCGCGCTCGAAGAAGCGCAGGAGCGCAGCACGCTGGCCGCCGCCGACCTCGCCAGTCGAGACGCTGCCCTGAGCTCTGCTCGCACCGAGCTCCAGACTTCCCGCCAACACGAGAACGAGCTCACCCGCAAGCTCGACGCGCACGACGCTGGCTTCACCGCCAACAGCGAAGCGCTCGCCCGCTCGCAGGCCGAGCGCCGCGAAACTCAGGCCGAGACCGAAACCGTCGAACGCGGTCTCGGCGATGCAGAGGAGCGCACCGAGCGCGAGCGCAATCGCATCACCGAGCTCGAAACGCTGGTACCCGCGCTGGAGGCCGACGAGGCCGCCGAGGCCGAGGCCGCCAAGGCGCGTGGCGAAGCACGCGCCCGGCTCGACGCACAGACGGCTCGCCTGGCCGGCAAGCGGCAAGACATCGAGGTGCGCAACGCTGGCTTGCACGAGCGCCAACTGTTCCTCGAACGGCGTCTGGAGGAAACTGAGCGGCGGCTCGAGGCCGATGCCGTCGCTCGTGCCGATGCCGCGCAGCGGCGCGTTGCGGTGGAGCGCAGCCTTGAAGCCGTCGAGCGGCTGGCAGCGCTCGTCGACGGCCACCGGCACGTCGTCGAAGTGCGACACAACGAACTGCTCGAGATTCGCCGCCGTCAGAGCGACGAAGTCCGCGCTATCGCTCAGCGGCTCGACGCGTTCCGTCGTCGGCGCAGCGAAGCCGAGAAAGAGCTGGAAGAGCGTCGCGAACGTATGCGCCGAGTCGAGATCGACGAAGCCGAAGCGCGCATGCGCATGGAAGGCGCCGTCGAAGCACTAAGGCGCGACCACGAGCTCGAGCCGGCGGCCGCCGAGGCTGCCGAGCTACCTGCGGTTGCCGACGGCACCAACCCCGCCGCTCGAGTACGCGACCTGGAGCGCGAGCTGCGCCTGATGGGCCCCATCAACCCGCTGGCGCTCGAGGAGTTCAACGAGCTGCAGGAGCGGCATCGCTTCTTGGAGGAACAGCTGGAAGACGTGCGCAACACCCGCCGCGACCTGATGCGGGTGATCAAGGCGGTCGATCTCGAGATCCAGACCGTGTTTGCAGCTGCGTTCGCCGACGTGAGCACGCACTTCACCAGCCTGTTCTCGACCCTGTTCCCGGGTGGCGTCGGTCGGCTCGTGCTCACCAACCCCGACGACCTGCTGAACACCGGCATCGAGGTTGAAGCCAAGCCGAGCGGCAAGAACGTGAAGAAGCTGTCGCTGCTCAGCGGTGGTGAGCGCAGCCTCACCGCGCTCGCGTTCTTGTTCGCTGTGTTCCGCAGTCGCCCCTCGCCGTTCTACGTGATGGACGAAGTCGAGGCGGCGCTCGACGACGTGAACCTGCATCGTTTCCTGGGCCTCGTCCACGAGTTCCGCCGTGAGGCACAGCTGCTCATCGTCAGTCACCAGAAGCGCACCATGGAAGCCGGCGACAGCCTGCTCGGCGTCACCATGCAGCCCGGTGGCTCGTCGAAGGTGGTCGTCGAGAAGGTTTCCAGCGTCCCATAGCTTCGGCTGCGTGGCCACGGGCGGGCATCTCCGGCGCACTCCCCAAGGTGGGGTAACGTCTCTCCTCCTCAGCCCACGGACTGCCGATCACATGACGAACATCCCAACTCCTGCCATTCAACTCGTCGGCCTTCGCAAGTCGTTCGGCACCGCCGAGCACGAGGTCGTTGCGGTCGACTCTGTCAACCTGCAGATCGAGGAGGGCGAGTTCTTCTCGTTGCTCGGCCCGTCTGGTAGCGGCAAGACCACCGTCTTGCGAATGATCGCCGGTTTCGAGTCGCCGACGGCTGGCGCCATCTTGTTGCAGGGCAAGGATGTCACTGGGTTGGCCCCTTACGATCGCGACGTCAACACGGTGTTCCAGGACTATGCGTTGTTCCCGCACATGACGGTGTTGCAGAACGTCGAGTACGGCCTGAAGGTGAAGAGGGTCGCCAAGGCCGAGCGCAAACAGCGGGCGGTCGAGATGCTCGAATCCGTCCGTCTCGGCGGTTTCGGCCATCGCAAGCCCAACCAGCTCAGCGGCGGCCAACGCCAGCGCGTGGCACTCGCCCGTGCGCTCGTCAACCGCCCCAAGGTGCTGCTGCTCGACGAGCCGCTGGGGGCACTCGACCTCAAGCTACGCGAGGAGATGCAGGTGGAGTTGAAGGAGATTCAGCGCGAGGTCGGCATCACATTCGTGTTCGTCACCCACGACCAGGGCGAGGCACTCAGCATGAGCAATCGAATCGCGGTGTTCAGCCACGGCCGCATCGAGCAGGTCGGTACGCCCCGCGAGATCTATGATCATCCCACCACTGCGTTCGTCGCTGGCTTCGTCGGCACCAGCAACGTGATGTCCGCAACGCTCTCCGAGCAGTTGATGGGCGTGGCAGCGGTGCACAGCATCAGGCCGGAACGAATTCGAGTCGTTAATGAAACTGTGCCCGACGGCGAAGTTGCAGCGTCGGGCACGGTCAGCGACGTGCAGTACCTGGGCGCTGACAGCCGCGTCCGGGTCGATCTCGAAGACGGTTCACATCTTCTCGCCAGCGTGCCGAGCGACGGGCTCGTTGGCGTGGCTATCGGCGGTCCCATCCGCCTGGCCTGGTCGCGTGACGCGGCCTTCACAGTCGCACCACCAAACAACACCTCTGAAGGGGGAAACCAATGAGGACCAGAAGAACTGCGATGGCGCTGCTTGCGTCATTGTCAATCGTGGCCGCTGCATGCGGCGACGACGAAAAGACCGGCTCGACGGCAGTCGAGACAACCACTGCTGACACCGCCGGTACCGACACCACCACTGCCGACACCGCCGGTACCGACACCACGGTCGGTGTCGAGACCACGGTCGCCGGCGAGACCGACTACATGTGGACGCCGAATGCCGGGGTGCTTGCCGGTGCCGAGGGGCAGGTCAACATCGTGGCTTGGCCCGGCTACATCGAGGACGGGTCCACGGCACCCGAGTACGACTGGGTCACCCCATTCGAGTCCATCACCAGCTGCCAGGTCAACGTCAAGTTGGGCGCCACCAGCGACGAGATGGTGCAGCTGATGCAGAGCGGCGAGTACGACGGCGTCTCGGCGTCGGGCGATGCCACCAACCGTCTGATGGCCGGTGGCGAGATCGCCGCCCTCGATCTGGCCGAGTACACCAGCTACGTCGACGTCTTTGCCGGCCTCAAGGACAAGGTCTGGAACTCGCTCGACGGCGAGCCCATGGGCATTCCCCACGGTCGCGGCGCAAACCTGCTGGTGTACAACACCGAGGCGTTCCCCGATGGCCTCGACAGCTGGAGCGCAATGTGGGATGGCGGCACCGTTGCCGATGGCGCGGTGTCGATCTACGACAGCCCGATCTACATTGCCGACGCTGCATTGTGGCTGATGGCCACCCAGCCCGAACTGGGCATCACCGACCCGTACGCGTTGGACCAGACGCAGTTCGATGCGGCCATTGCGCTCCTCGACGAGCAGAAGGCAGTGTCCGGCCAGTACTGGAGCGATTACACGGTGCAGGCCGGGTCGCTGGTCGATGGCACCGTTCTGGCCGGGACGACCTGGCAGGTCGTGGCAAACTTCGCCGCCGGCGAGGGCGCCAAGATCGAGACCGTCAAGCCGAAGGAAGGCGCCACCGGCTGGTCCGACACCTGGATGCTGTCCTCGCAGGCCTCCAACCCCAACTGCATGAAGCTGTGGATGGACTGGATCTCGTCGCCATGGGCCAATGCCCAGGCAACCGAGTACTTCGGCGAGGCGCCCAGCAACGCCAAGAGCTGCACCCTCACGGCCGACCCCGATCACTGCACGAAGTTCCACGCAGAGAACGAGGAGTACTGGGATGACGTGTGGTACTGGACCACCGCCACCGAGGAGTGCATCGACGGTCGAACCGACGTCGCATGTGTGCCCTACACCGAATGGGTGAATGCGTGGAGCTCGCTCCGGGCCTGAACCCTGTGGAATCGGCTGGGGAGGCCTCTGGGCCTCCCCAGCCGTTTCGCGCTCTGAATCGGGTGTTTCGTCGTCGCCGCCGGGTCGGTCTGCTCAGTCTCCTGTCGCCGCCGGTGTTCTGGATGCTGTTCATCTACGTCGGCTCGTTGGTCCTGCTGGTGGTGTCGGCATTCTTCGCGCTCGACCCCATCTCGCAGAAGCCCACCACCACGTTCACCACCGACAACATCACCGACGCACTCACCGACTCGTCGGCGACCAGGCTCTTCCTGCAGACGGTGCTGATCGCATCGGCGGTCACCATCGCCTGTGTCGCGATCGCGTTGCCGACAGCCTTCTTCGTCGCCAAGATCGCGCCGCGCTGGATGCGACGTGGCCTGATGGTGTCGATCCTGTTGCCGCTGTGGGCGGGCTACATGGTGAAGACCTATGCCTGGCGCGCCATGGTGTCGCCTGCGGGTGGTAGCCAGTTCGCGGCTGAAGGGCGCGGTGGCGGTGGCTTTCTGCAGAGCGCGCTCGGCTGGACCCCTGGCTACAGCAAGACGGCGGTCGTCATTGCGCTCGTCTACCTCTGGCTGCCCTACATGATGCTGCCCATCTATGCCGGGCTCGAGCGGTTACCGAGCTCCTTGCTCGACGCCGCCGGCGACCTCGGCGCGAAGCCGCTACGCACCTTCCGCTCGGTCATCATGCCGCTGCTACTGCCCTCCATCGCCGCCGGTTCCATCTTTACGTTCTCGCTGTCGTTGGGCGATTACATCCTTCCGCGACTCGTGGTCGACGGGAAGGAGCGGGTCATGTTCGGCGAGCTGATCAACAGCACTCTCGGCGCACCGAACCAGCCCCTGGCCGCGGCCTACACCATCTGGCCGCTGGCCATGATCATCCTGTACCTCTTCGCGATGAAGCGCGCCGGCGCGTTCGACAACCTCTGACCATGCGTACGTCACTTCTCTCTCGTGTGGTGCTCGGTCTCATCACCCTCGGCACGCTGTTGTTCCTGTACACCCCGCTGTGGGTCGTGGCGCGGCTGTCGTTCACCACGACCAAGTCGGTGTCGTGGCCGGCCAAGGGGTGGACGCTTCAGTGGTGGCGCGAAGCCTGGAAGACCGAGGGCCCGCGTGATGCGCTCGTCAACTCCCTGTCAGTGGCGCTGGCCGCTACGGCGGTCGCGCTGGTGCTGGGCACACTGGCCGCATTCGCGATGCAGCGGTTCACGTTCTTCGGGAGGAACTCAGTGTCGTTCCTCTGGGTGCTACCCATCGCCCTGCCCGGCATCGTCACCGGTATCGCGCTGCAGAACACGTTCAGCCGCACCATCGACCTCGGGCTGTTCTCGTTCCGGGTCGGGTTCGGGTTCCACTCGCTCGTCATCGCTCACGCCACGTTCTGCGTGGTGGTGGCATACAACAATGTCGTCGCCCGCCTCCGCCGCTCATCGCCCAACCTGCTGGAGGCGTCGGCCGATCTTGGGGCGCACGGCACACAGACCTTCCGCTACGTCACCTTTCCGCTGGTGCGTTCGGCGCTGGTAGCCGGCGGCATTCTGGCGTTCGCGCTCAGTTTCGACGAGATCGTGGTCACCACGTTCACCTCCGGCTCCGGGTTTCTCACACTGCCACAGTGGATCTACGCCAACTTCGCCCGCCCGAAGTCGCCAGGAGTGGTGAACGTGGTCGCCACATTCGTCATGCTGATGTCGATTCCCATCGCATGGTTGGCGCAGCGCCTCGGGGATGGCGGCGTCGATCAGTGACTGCTCACGTCGCTCGCTGACGTCGTCCTCGTCGAAAGTTCTTGCCGTCGTGGTGGCAACGGTGATTGGATGGGGTCAGAATCTGCGATGAACACCACCCACATTCGGTTCACCCTCTCGGCGGAAGGAGCGACGTGAAGCTGTTCACCTCGTTCCCGACTGTCGTGTTCACGTTCTTGCTGGCCGTGTGCCTGATCTGGTGGCTGTTGTCGCTGCTCATCTCGGGGCTCGACATCGACGCCGACACCGACGCCGACGCCGACGGCCTGAGCGACTCGCTCGGGTTCGGCACCATGCCGCTGCCGCTGGCCATCACCCTGCTGGCCTTCGGTGGCTGGGTCACCACCGCAGTGCTACAGCGCCTCATCGCGCCCGGTGACTTCGTGCTGGGCACGGTCGCGGCCGTGCTGGTGTTGCTCGCTGCCTGCGTGGGTGGCCTGCTGCTGTTGCGATTGCTGGCCAAGCCGATGGGCAAGCTGTTCGCCATCGAGTCGGCCCCCAGCCTCGCTCGTGCCGTCGGCTCGGTGTGCAAGGTGCGCACAGTGGGCGTCAGCGAGCGCTTCGGCGACGCCGAGGTGATCACGGGGCCCGTGCGCGGCAGCATCATCTCGGTGCGCGCCGCCGACGGTCGCTTCAGTCGCGGCGACATGTGCTTGGTCATCGCCTACGACGATGCCACCAACTCGTTCGTCATCGACGAGATCGACGAGCTGGTCCGGCCCGACTGAGCTGGTCCGACTGAGCCGGCCCGACTGAGCCGGCCCCTCAGGTCTTCTAACATCTCCCACACCTGCCCCCCGAAGGATCCAATCAATGGAAATCGTGCTCATTTTCGCTGCGGTCTTGGCGTTCATCCTGCTGGCGCTCGGAATGTTCGTCTCGCGCCTGTATCGCAAGGTGCACCAGGGTGAAGCGCTCATCATCAACCGGGCCAAGACCACCACCGTCACCTTCAACGGCGGTGTGGTGCTGCCGGTCATCCATCGCGCCGAGCTCATGGACATCGGCGTAAAGGTGATCGAGATCGCCAAGATGGGCAACGAAGGGCTGATCTGCCAGGACAACATCCGAGCCGACATCCGTGTGAGCTTCTACGTACGGGTGAACCCCACCGAGGACGACGTCCGCAAGGTCGCTCAGCTGGTCGGCTGCAGTAGCGCCTCCGACCCGCTGAAGCTCGACGAGCTGTTCAGTGCCAAGTTCGCCGAGGCGCTCAAGACCGCCGGTAAGCAGATGGACTTCGTGCAGCTCTACGAGCAGCGCGAGCAGTTCCGCACTGCCGTCATCTCGGTCATCGGCGAAGACCTCAACGGCTACATGCTCGACGACGCCGCCATCGAGTATCTCGAGCAGACCCCCATCGACCGGCTCGACCCCTACAACGTGCTCGACGCCGAGGGCATCAAGCGCATCACCGACATCACCTCGCGCGAGCAGGTGGCGGCCAACGTGTTCCGTCGTGACGCCGAGAAGCAGATCAAGTCGAAAGACGTCGAAACCCAGCAGGCCATCTTCGAGATGGAGCGTCAGGAGAAGGCCGCCGAGTACCGGGCCATGCGCGAAGTGGCCACCACGAAGGCGCGCGAGGAAAGCCTCACCGCGCAAGTAGAGGCCGAGGAGCGTCAGAAGGCCGAAAGCGCTCGCCTGAAGACCGACGAGGCAGTAGGCATCCAGCAGGAGAACATGCAACGCGAGGTGCAGGTGGCCGCCACCGCCCGCGAGCGCGTGCTGGCCGCCGAACACGAGAAGGTCGAGAAGGCGCGCCAACTGGAGATCGTCGCCCGCGAAATCGAAACCCTCGCCGCGACGAAAGACCTCGAGACCGAGAAGGCGCGTGTTGCCGAACTGGCGAAGGCGCGCATCGCAGTGGAGAAGACCGTGGCCGAGCAGGAGGAGAGCATCAAGACTCTGCGCCAGGTCGAGGAAGCCAACCGCGATCGCGAGTCGCAGGTCATCGCCGCGGGGGCGCAGGCCGAGAGTGTGCTCATCACCACCATCAAGGAAGCCGAGGCCAAGGCCACGGCGTCGCAGCACCTGGCCAAGGAACGGCTTACCATCGCCGAGGCCCACAAGGCCGCGAGCGAGCTCGAAACCGTGGCCAAGATTCGTCTGGCCGAAGGTATCCGGGCTGAAGCAGCGGCATCAGGCCTTGCCGAGGTCGAGGTGCAAAAGGCCAGCGCGGCAGCCATCGAGCAGACAGGCCTCGCCCAGGTGCGAGTGCAGGAAGCTCAGGCCGACGTGGCCCTGAAGCAGGGCGCGGCCGACGCCGACGTCGCTCGCCTGGTCGGCGAGGCCGAGGGCGCCGCTACCGAGGCCCGTTTGAAGGGTGAGGCCGCTGGTCTCGTCGAGAAGGCAGAAGCCATGAAGCAGCTGGAAGGCGTGGGCAAGGATTACGACCTGGCCGTGCGCAACATCGATGCCGACGTGCAGGTGCGCATCGCCGCCATCGACGCGCAGCGGCAGGCCGCTGTGGCCCAGGCCGAGGCGATGGGCGCGGCGCTGCAGACCGCCGACATCAACATCGTGGGTGGCACCGACATGTTCGTCGACCGCATCATGGGTGCCGCTGCATTGGGCAAGGCCGTCGACGGGTTCGCCGACAGCAGCGACACCACTCGGGCCATCAGCAAGCCCTACCTCAACGGCGAGCGCGACCTCATCGAAACGCTGGCCGGCGCCGTCGGTGGTTCGCAGGGCCTCGCCAACCTCTCGTTGGCTCACTTCCTGGGAGTGCTCTCCGAGAAGGTCGGGGGCGACGAAGGTGCGCTGCTCGGTGAGTTGGTGGCCAGCCTGAAAGATCGCGGGCTGGACACCATCTCGCTGAACCAGCTCACCAAGTGAGCGGTCGATGACCGACACGCCCGCCGCGGCTCCCGACGCAGCGGCAGCCCCCGCAGCGTCGGCGCCGATGGTGCCCGCCAGTACCTATCAGTTGCTGCGCGACCGCCTGCACGCGGTGGCGGAGCGGTTGCACGCCGCCACCGACGAGGTCAACACCACCCGCTCGACACTGTTCGCCTCGGTGCCGCTCGCGCTGGTCGAACAGGACCGCCTGCGCACCGAGCAGCCGTCGCAGCCGCGCGACGTGGTGAGCGTGGGCGGCCTGCTGCTGTTCGGGTTCAACATCAGCGGGGCACTTGGGCGCGTACGGACAGTTCGCGATGCCTTCGCGCTCTATCGCGTGCAGGCGGCGGCCACCGGCGACTGGAGCTTCACGGAGGTGCCAGTTGGCGACCCGGGGTGGTTCCTGGCCGACCCGGGGTTCGTGCGCGACATCGGAGAACTGTTCACGTACTACGCCGACGCCAAGCTGCAGCAGTTGCAGGCCACCGACGGGCGCCTGCTGATGGTGTTTTCGGTCGGCTCCGGCGACGACGATGTGCGCGTGCTGCGCTGGCAGCTCAGCCCCGACGGCGCACCGCCGGCATACATCGACGCCTACGGCGAGCACGACCGAACCGGGGTAGCGGCCTTCGATTTCCAGTGGCGCGAGGCCGGGCGCGAACTCATCGTGGAGGGGCGCTGGCGCCACTACGTCGTCGAGAACGCCGTCTACGTGGGCATCGAGCAGCAGCGAGTCGAGTTCCGCATCGATGATGCCGTCGCCGGTGGCCGCACCGTGCATGCAGAACCACTCGCCGAGACGCAGACCATCGACGAGCTGCGCCTGGGGTACGCAGCGCTGGGCGATCTGCTGCTCATCCGCCTGCACCCCTACCGCGAGGCTGCCGAACGCTTCTACATCTACAACCGGCTCACCCGCTCGGTCACCCGCACCGATGCTGTGGGTCGCAACTGCCACCAGTTGCCCGAGGGGCAGGGTGTGGTGTTCCCGGGCGGCTACCACCTGCAGAACGGCGAGACCAAGGTGTTCTCGGTGCCGTCCGATACTGGCGCTACCAGTGCCGGCCTGTTCGGCTTTCACGCCGCACACAAGAGCCCCAACGGCGAGGACATCCTCTACGCGTACCACCAGCCGATTGCCGGCGAGTATCTGCTCTGCGCCTACAACGTGGTGTCGCGCACCATGGCCACCCCGGTCACCGCCGATGGCTACGCGCTGTTCGACGACGGGCTGATGGTCACCGTCCGCCACGCCCCGGAACCTCAGCGCGTGCACGCGGTGGGCGTCTACACCGGTCCGTTCTGCACGGCCGAGCAGTACGCGCCGCCCATCGACGGTGCCAGCTTCCACGGTCGGGTGGGCAACCCCGAACTCGTCCGCGTGCTCGGTGAGGCCTTCTCGCTGGCGCGCGACGCGCTCGACCCACAGTTCAACAAGGCCGTCTTCGAAGCGATGGTGGCCCGTAGCACAGCGCTCCTCGACGGCCACGGCTGGCTCACCGAGCCCGAAGCCTGCGGCATCGACGGGTTGCTCGTCGAACTGCGCAAGTCGGCCGGTGACGTGCTCGACGAGTTCGCCGCCGTGGTGTCATCGAAGCGCGAAGCGGCCGATCGGCTACGCGACGCCGATCGCATTGTCGCCAACCTGGTGGCCGACTCAGAGCTCGAGCTACGCGACGCCCCTTCCTACTTCCAGCGCCTCGCTGCCACTCGCGCTGCCATCGGTGATCTGGTTGAACTGCGCGACGTGCGCGAGATCGACTTGGCTGCCGTCGACGCGCTGGAGACCAGGGTCACCGAGGTCTACGACCGCCTGGCAACCCGAGCCATCGAGTTTCTGGGCTCCGACGATGCGCTCGTGACATTGCTGGCCACGTTCGAGCGCGCTGAGGTCGAGGCGATCACCTTGCCCACCGTGGCCTCGCTCGGTCAGCTCACCACTGAAGTCGATGCCGCGGGCGACCAACTGGTGCTGCTCACCGAAGTCGTCGGCGGGTTGCAGGTCGCCGACAGCACGCAGAAGACCGCCGTGCTCAGCCGGCTGTCCGATGCGCTCGCCCGCCGCAACTCGGCGCGTGCGACCCTCGACGCTCGGGGGGCGTCCTTGCGCATCGCCGAATCGGCGGCCGCCTTCCACGCCGGTATGGCGGTGCTCTCGCAACGCACGCAGGCGCTGCTGATGACCGCGTCCGACACCTTGGCGTGCGACGCGGCCACTGCCGCGCTCAGTGCGGAGCTCGAGAACCTCGACCTGGAGTTCGGCGACGTGCCGGCCCATGCCGATACCGTCGCGACAAAGCGCGACGAGATCATCACCGCATTCACTCAACGCCGCGACGCTCTGTCGGCCGAACGCGCCCATCGCATCGATCGGCTGGTGGGCTCTGCGCAACGGCTCGTGGTCACTGTCACCCAACGCAGCTCGACGCTCGCCGATCGCAGTGCGGTCGATACCTACTTCAGCACCGACGGCCTGGTGGCAAAGGTGCGCAGCACCGTCGTGGAGCTGGGGGCCATGGGCGAGGCCGGCCCGGCCAGTGAGCTGGAGGTGGGCCTCAACGCTGCACGCGAGCAGGCGCGCCGAACCGTGGCCGACCGTACCGATCTGTTCGAGGCCGGCACCGTCAAGATCGGGCGCTGGAAGCTCGGGGTCAACACCGAGCCGTTCGAGCTGCGCCTGGATGCCGGTGCAGCGGTCGGCAGCGAAGAGCGGCCGTTGCGCATACGGCTGAGCGGCACCGACCTGGTACTGCCCGTGCCAGCGGCGCTGCTGGGTGCGGATGCCAGGTTCGCCCGCCAGACGTATCCCAGCGAGACCGACCTCATGCCGCGGGCGTTGTACCTGGCCTTCGAAGCGCTCACTGCCGACATCGACCCTACGGACCTTGCCGACTTCGCCGCTCGTCGCATGGACGAGGGCTACGAGCCGGGTGTTCACGATGCCGACGCCGCCATCATCATCTCCTCTCTGGCCGGGTGGTGGGCGGTACCAGCGCTGCGCCAGCGCGGGGTGGTGCGGTCCGTCGCCGGGGCCTGGCTGGCGTCCGTCGGCCCAAAGGATCGCCCGCCGGTCGAGCGCGAACTGGCAGCGCTGGCTGCGCTCGGGCGCGGGCGAGCACTCGCCGCGTTCGCCGAACGGGTCGCCCCTGCACTCGCCGACCTCGCGAGGGCGGCCGGGCTGGCCGACGAGTTCGACGCCGGCAGCGCAGTCGACTGGCTGGTCACCACGCGCGGACAGGGCAGGGTCCGGCGCGAAGCCGCCGACCTGGCCGCCACCCTGAAGGAATGGGCCGGCACCATCTCGCTCGACCTGCGCCAGTCGGCCTTCCCCGACCTGTTCCGCTGGGCCGCCGACACCGGCCACGACCCTTCGGTCGATCTGGCTGCGGAAGCGGCGTGGAGCCTGCTCGACCCCACGGCCGAACCCGATGCCGGCGGCGCCTGGGAGGTGCAGGTGGCCGGGCTGCGCAGCAAACACCCGCGCTTCATCGACGGTGCGGTCACGCTCGACCCGGGCTGCGAGTACACGCAGTGGGCCGTCTACCGTCGCGATGAACTCCCGCGCTTCCGTGCCTTCGCCGACTCGCGTCGTTCGCTGTTGGCGGCGCATCGTGCCGAGCTCGACCTGGATCGGCTGCGGCCGAAGGTGATCTCGTCGTTCGTCCGCAACCGACTGATCGACGAGACCTACCTGCCGATGGTGGGCGACAACATCGCCCGCCAACTCGGGCTCAACGGTGCAGCCCAGGGTTTGCTGCTGCTCATCTCGCCGCCGGGCTACGGCAAGACGACGCTGCTCGAATACGTCGCCGACCTGCTCGGGTTCGCCATGGTGAAGATCAACGGCCCGGCGCTGGGTACGGAAGTCACCAGCCTCGACCCCGCCGCTGCCCCCGACGCGGCCTCGGCCGAGGAGCTCGTGAAGCTCAACCGCGCTTTCGGGATGGCCAACAACGTGGTGTGCATGATCGACGACATCCAGCACACTTCGCCCGAGTTCCTGCAGAAGTTCATCTCGTTGTGCGACGCCACTCGCCGGGTGGAGGGCGTGGTCGACGGTGAAGCGCGCACGTTCTCGCTGTCGGGCAAGCGCTTCGTGATGGCCATGGCCGGTAACCCGTACACCAGTGATGGCACCGCGTTCCGGATCCCCGACATGCTGGCCAACCGTGCCGACGTGCACAACCTCGGCGACGTAGCCACCAATGCTGCGGCGGCATTCGCGCAGAGCTACGTCGAGAACGCGTGCGGTGTGAACGAAGTGCTGGCCCCGGTGCTCAGCCGTGGCCGCCACGACCTCGAAGTGCTGCTGCGCGCAGCCGCCGGCGGCAGCGTGCGCAGCGATGAGCTGCAGCACCGCTACGCCGCCAACGAGATGCAGTCGATCATCGTCACCCTCGGCCACCTGTTGCGGGTACGCGATACGTTGCTGAAGGTGAACGCCGCGTACATCGCATCGGCCACCGTCGACAACAACCTGCGCGGCGAGCCGGCGTTCCTGCTGCAGGGTTCGTACCGCAACATGGCCCGCATCGCGCAGCGGGTGCTGCCCGCGATGAACGATGCCGAAGTCGACACCCTCGTCGCCGATCACTACCGGGCGGAATCACAGACCCTCGCGGCGGCCGCGGGCTGGAACATGCTGAAGCTGCGCGCCGTCATCGGTACTGCCACCGCGGAGGAGCTGCAGCAGCTCGACGGGCTGCGCAACCGCTGGCGGGAGAGCAACGTGGCGGGCGACCCGCTGGCCGTCATGGCCAACGCACTGGGCGACATCGCCGCTGCCCTGGAGGCACAGCGACCGGTAGCGTGACCGCACCATGGAATGGATCTATCTCGTCCTCGTCGCTGCCGTGCTGGTCTTCGGCTTCGGTGTCGTGCTCTGGAATCGTCGAGGCAGCAGCGTTCGGCCGGCGCCATCACGCCCCGCCGTTCCCGCTTCGGCTCGGCCGGCCAAGGCGGTGGCCCCGGCGGCACCCGTCGAGGTCGATCAGCCGGTTGAACCCGCCGCCGACTCCATTGACCACGCCCCCGTCGAGGCTGTACCAGCTGAACGCCCGTCCTTCCGCTCGCGCATGTCGAAGGCCCGATCGTCCTTCACGGGAGCGCTGCTGGGCATCGCCGGTCGCACCGGCATCACCAATGAGACCTGGGACGACCTGGAGGAGGCGCTGCTGCGCGCCGACGTGGGTGTACGCGTGTCGCACGAGCTACTCGACGGCTTGCGCGCGCGGGTGAAGTCGAAGGAGATCACCGAACCAGGCCAGTTGCTCGACGCGTTGCGCGCCGAGATGGTGTCGCGGCTGCAGGGCGCCGAGCGTGCGCTCACGTTCGAACCGGGCGAGGCCGACAGCCCCAATGTGTGGCTGTTCGTGGGCGTCAACGGTGTCGGCAAGACCACCACCATCGGCAAGGTGGGTGCCATGCAGGCCGAGGCTGGGCGCAGCGTGCTGATGGCCGCCGGCGACACGTTCCGTGCTGCTGCCGCCGAGCAGCTCACCACCTGGGCCGAGCGCAGTGGTGCCGAGCTCGTGCGCGGCAACGAAGGCGGCGACCCCAGCGCGGTCATCTTCGATGGCATCGAGCGGGCCAGCGCTCGCCACATCGACCTGGTACTGGCCGACACCGCCGGCCGCTTGCACACCAAGACCAACCTGATGGACGAGCTGCGCAAGGTGCGCCGCGTCGCCGCCAAGGGCAAGGGTCGCGTCACCGAGGTGCTGCTGGTCATCGACGCCACCACCGGCCAGAACGGGCTGACGCAGGCTCGCGAGTTCGGCGACGCCACCGAGGTCACCGGTGTCGTGCTCACCAAGCTCGACGGCTCGGCCAAGGGCGGCATCGTGTTCGCCATCGAGACCGAACTCGGGCTGCCGGTGAAGCTGGTCGGTCTCGGCGAGTCCATCGGCGACCTGGTGGCGTTCGACCCCTCCGAGTTCGTCGACGCACTGGTCAGCCTCGACTGACGATCGCACGACACGAGAAACCGGGAACCGATTCGCCATACGGAGACGTCGAACCAGTGACTCCCCCCACGTCGCGCTGGCGACGTCACGACTCCCGAAGGACAACCCATCATGCTTCGCTCCCGCCGCTTTGCTTTCGTCGCCGCAGCGCTCCTCGTCGGTCTCTCGGCCTGCGGTGACGACACCAAGTCCACCAGCCCGGCCAACTCGGCCACCGGCTCGCCGGTCGTCATCGAGTTTGGGAACTCCCCGAGCGGCGGCGCCAACGAGACGGCCGCCACCGCCGACCGGATGATGATGCCGATGGGCCAGATCATCTACGTGTTCGACGGCACGGCCCCCGACCTGGGGGCCAGCTCCGGCGCCTGGACCTTCCCGCTGGGAGCGGCACCCGACGAGGCCCGCGTGCGCCGCATCGCTGAGGTTCTCGGCGTCACCGGCGAGCTGGTGCAACTGCCCGCTGA
>Ga0335397_10006188_pt1 | contig 15500 bp, 7 predicted proteins | sample MAT04_FD_205740 | JGI IMG/M metagenome (GOLD analysis project Ga0335397, IMG submission 205740) | Freshwater microbial communities from Lake Fryxell liftoff mats and glacier meltwater in Antarctica - MAT-04 (spades assembly) (version 2) ... | reverse complement strand
GCATACACGTAAATGGCTCGAACTGGCACTTCCTGTAAAAGAAAAAGCACTCAAAATGTTGCCCGATGGCAATCATGCATCCCGCGAATGGCTTACGGAGCAAATGAATATTGTGGAGCAAATCCAACACCTGCTTACTTATCCTTATATAGCTGAAAAATATCAAAAAAGGTTATTGACGATCAGCGGCTGGTATTATATTATCGAAACAGGTGAAATATTCAGTTATAACGCTGATAGAGGTTTTTTTGAGCTGATAAATTAGCAAGGTTGAGAGTTTTTAATCTCTCATGAAAGAACTTTAGTTTCGAAATAAATTTGAAATTCCCATCCCATGGAGGTTCATATTTTACAATCTTAACATTTGCCTATAAATTTCCAATCATGCAAAAATGCTGTTAAAACTGGGTAACTGCCTCTTTCTTTTTCTTAATCTTCACAATTTCAAAAATCCCTTCAATAACTTCAAGTCCTGTCCTATGGGCTATGTCGTGAAAAACTTCGTGTCCTTCGAGGTCGGATAATTCAACATCCAGAACCGAATCCACGCTTTCCTTTATCCTACGGCTCATTTCTCCCTGTTTAGGAGCAAGCAGAATTCCTGATTTTTTGAGATGAGCTGAAATTTCGAGCTGAAATTTTTTATTCCTGAAAATAACCAGAAGTTTATCTCCTTCCTGGCTGAGGTGGGTGATCTCCGATTTTTCGTAGGTGCTGAATAAATAAAAATGGCCTTCATTATACAAAAAACCAATGAACCCGGTAAAATGACTTCCCAGCCAGGGAATTTTAGCAATGCTCATCATAATACAGGCATCGGAGTTTGAGAAGTTGTTACTTTGGAACCATATCCATGATTCAGGAAACGATTTCCCCCAGTCTTTTTCGATATATCCTTTCCCTCCCGAAAAATCCAGAATCTCGCCATCAACCAATAGGCTACCGTCAATCCGGTGTGATACCGAAACCACCGCGTGTTTGCATTCCATAAAAGGCACAAAGGAATACCAACCCATAATTCCCGGCGACAAAAGTGACGACGGGTATTTCACACTTCCGGAAAAGCCCAGGCGGCCACTTACTTTAATCAAAGGCGAATCGATGTTGAGCAAGATGTTGTCGGCTGTAAAAACCGATTCGCCTACCTGAACTTTGAATTTTTTTTTGCTGTAACTGAATGTCGAAAGCGGGTATTCAACGTATTGTGTTATGCCTGTTATTCCGTTAATAACCTGAATAAAAGCATGTGGATTTTCCGGATTCAACGAAACGCCGGGTATAAATGAGTAAACATGCTCCAGATCCTTAGAAACATGCTTAAAGTACCAGCCTTCGAAATAATGTTTGTTGGATAATTTACCCTGGAAAACCTCTGGCTTAAAAACCTTCATAAATTTTAATTTTTGATTGTTAAACAACTAATAAGTCAAACATGTGTTCTGATTTTTACGGAATATTTTATTTAATCCTGTAAAAGTATAAAAAAAAGTCCGGATACAACTGCATCCGGACCTACATGAAATAATAATTCAGTATTTATACCATCGAAAGCAAGAGCAGGATCGAGAGAATATCAATAATAATCAAGGTAGCCGATATTTCCTTGTATTTGCCCATGGCAATTTTGATAATCGTCCAGCTTAGGAATCCCCAGATAATCCCCTGGGTAATTGAAAACGTAAAAGGGATCATTACCATGGCAAGGAATGCGGGAATGGCATCATCCAGGGTAACCCAGTTAATTTTAAGTACGGGTTTAAGCATAAACACTCCTACAAGAATAAGCGCCGGTGCAGTTGCAATCATAGGAACTATGGAAAGCAATGGCGAGAGGAACATAAACGGGATAAATAACAAACCGGCAACCAAAGCAGTTAAGCCTGTTCGTCCGCCCTGCTGCACACCGGCAGCCGATTCGATATAAGCGGTACCCGACGAAGTGCCTAAAACTCCGGCCAGACCAGTAGCAACGGCATCAACTATAAGTGATTGTTTGATATTTCGTGGCTCACCATCTTTATCCATAAGGTTTGCGGCTTCGGCAACACCCACAAATGTTGAGAGGCTGTCGAACATATCTGTGAACAAAATGGCAAAAGTTACCGGAAACACAGCCCATTTTAACGAGCCGACCAAATCGAGCTTGCCGATCAGGCTGAAATCGGGAGCTGCAAAAACGCCTTTCCACGATACCAGTGTAGGCACGCCGAAGTTAATGGCTGATGCATCGCCATAATAGCGCCCGATGGGGATGCTGAGTAAGGTAGTAATAACAATACCGATGATCAGAGAACCTTTAACATTCTTTGCTACAAGTATTGAGGTAATCATCAGGCCGACCACGAAAGTTAGTGCAATCACATCAAGCTGGGCCATTCCCAAAACAGGAGTGCCTTTTGATACAATAAACTTGGCATCCGCAAAACCGATAAGCGTGATGAAAAGGCCAATACCAGCCGCAACGGCATACCTGATTTGTTTTGGAATGGATTTAACAATGAGTGTGCGGATATTGAAAACCGACAGCAGCAAAAAGAGAACCCCAGCCCAGAATACAGCACCCAGTGCTGTTTCAACCGGCAGTTTCATCCCGATAACAACCGCGAAGGTAAAGAATGCATTCAGTCCCATACCGGGAGCAACAAGGATAGGGTTATTCGCATACAGACCCATCATGATGGTACAAAATGCACTTAGCAGAACAGTCGCAGTGAGTACAGCATTGAATGGAAGCCCGGTTGCACTGAGAATGGCCGGATTCACAACAATAATATACATGGCAGTTACAAAGGTGGTGATACCGGCAATAACCTCCGTGCGTATGTTGGTATTATTAGCCTTCAGGCCAAAATACTTGTTTAAAGTTTCAGTCATTTGGTTTTAGCTTTAAGAGGTTATTTGAAATTCCATTTTGCAGCCAGGGTGGGATTCACCATCAATCCTTTGTTTCCTGAGAAATTTGAGCTTATCTCTATTTCGGAACCCACCGAAATATTTTCGGTAAAATTATACCAGATCTGAGGTTCGGTTAGGAATACATATTTAGTTTTTGAAACTGATGCATCGCTGTTGATGAAAGAATTATCCTCGCGCCAGAAATCAGCGAAACCATCAAAAGTCACTTTTTTATTCAGCATATGCATATACCAAACGGCTGTAAGCTGAAATGACGCATCGTTTTTATCCTTAATATATTTATACAATGCCTGGAAGGTAATCCCTTTTGTGAAATCGGCGTTGTTGATATTGTAATCTAACCCAGCCAACCATGCATCATTAATCTGGTAAGCTCCATAACCTGAACCGGCTTTAAATTGTCCGAAACCACCATTATACTCAACATGAGCAGCAAAAGGACTTTTCCCTAAATTAATGCCCCGGGCAATTTCCCAATACGCCAGGCTTATCGTTTTACCGTTATCGGCATCGTAGTTCATATCGATAAAGAAGAAAGTGCTTCCCCATTTATCAGGTTTAAACATTTCGACAGTGGAGGTAACATACTTGCGGTCTTTACCAAAATCGTAATGAACCTGGAGGTTCTGTGCCTTTACAGAGGCTACGATAAATAACACAATCAGGAATGCAACAGTTTTTTTCATACGTTGTAGTGGATTAGTTAGTGAAATAGAATGGAATTATCAGCAAATCTACGAGCGTTAAAATAAACACATATATAAATGTTAATAACTGTTAATAAAAAACCCATCCGGATGGGGGATGGGTCTTTGCTATTTTGATGAATTTAAACATGCAGGCAATTCTTTTTCAGGCCGATGCCGTTGCTTAAATGCAGTCATATCTCCCAGAAGCTCACAAACCTATTCCACGCTTATATTGTTAATGTGAAACAGATCAGGACAGTATTGCTGACTGCGACTATGCTTCAACCAACGCTTTGTACTGAGTGGCACTGAGCAAGTCCGATAGTTTTGCAATGTCAGTAATGGTAACTTTAACGATCCAGCCTGCATTGTACGGGTCTTTGTTGATAAGTTCAGGCTCGTTGTTAAGCGCATCGTTAAATTCGATCACTTCGGCATCCACAGGTATGAAAAGATCCGAAACAGTTTTCACCGCTTCTATAGTTCCGAATGTGTCGCCCTCGGCCAGGGTTTCGCCAACAGAAGCCACATCTACAAAAACGATGTCGCCTAACTGGTGCTGTGCAAAATCGGTAACACCTACTGTGCCGGTATTGCCTTCAACCTTGATCCATTCGTGATCACTGGTGTAATAAAGATTCTCAGGTATATTCATTGTTATTGTTTTTTTCGATGTCAAAATTACACATTGTTAACAACCTGCAACCATAAGTTTTAAAATTAGAATGATTCTGAATAAACAGGCTGAAAACCGGTTTTGGCCTTAGTGTTTTTTTTGCTTTTATTGCGCCAACGTAAATCGTAATGAAAGGCCTGCATTGGTATTGGATGTAGGTATCTGCTGCGATACATGTGGTTTGCTGATGGTTTGATCGTAAAACAATCTAACATTCAGTTTCTGGCTCACCATATAATCGGCCGAGAAATTTATTGATGTCTGCATGGTTCCGGTCGAAATCTGGTTGTTGTCCTCTTCAATCCGACGCAATATGGTTTTATTGTCGCGGATCGAGAAATCAAGTTTGACGTTCAGGTCGCTTTTCATGGTTACAGTTTTGCCGGTCGAAAGTGACTTTACTTTAAACGGAACACTCTTAAACCTGTAACCTGTGCCTATCACCAATTCGTTGCTACGCATTTCGGTAAGCTGGTTGTTAACAAAACTCAAGGCAAGATTTCGGGTTTTCTTAAATTCAAGCCGGCCAAGCATGCTGTTTTTCATGGTTACATCAAACCCGATTAGTGGTCCGAACTGTTCGGTAAGCGAAATAACATCCATCCGGTTTTTAGGAATGAAGTTCCTAGCATTATCAAGCGCTGCAGAGAATCCATCTTGTTCAACATAATTCACATCTGTTAGGAATCCACCTATGGAATAGGAAGATCGATACGCATGTGAAACATTGAATGACTGGAAATATTTACGAAGGAATTCAACACCCTGTGTTGCATTGTAGGTAATACGCCAGTTAGGATAAGGTATAGTAGGGAAAGGATTAAATTTAATTTTTTTCGGATCCTTACCACTATAAGCTGCCAGGAATGAAGCCATAAGTACTTGGGGCTGCGTAGGCCCGTAGCCGTTAGGATATCCGAGTGAATCAACGCCTGAAGAATTGCCGTTTTCAGTTGCCAGGCGTTCGGCTATAGTTAAGCGGTACGAAAGCAATTTTTCGAAAACAGGACTTTGGTTACTGCTGTTGTCTTTTGAAAAAGATGTACGCCATATAATATACGACATGCTGAAATTTCCTCGCTCCTGCGGAGATGTAGGTTTACCGAAGGAACCGCTGCCATTAGCCTTGAAATAAGCCTGGTAACTGGTGGAATAGGCACGGTCGGCAGTTACATCAATTTTAAAATTCCGCACCGGCTCAACGGTTGCGCGTAGGGTAAGATTTTCATTTGCCCTGGTGATATACGGATTATTGAGCAAGGTATCCTTTGTAAGCCAGCCAGAGGTTGCCGCTTTCTCCTTTATATCGTTCTGGCTTCCGAAAATAAAGGGAAGTCCGGGTGCATTTAAACTCCAGTTGTTGCCAAGTGGTCCGGGTAAAGGGGAAAAGCCCGGAAGTAGTATGCCGTTGGATTTGGTGTACGTGAAATTAGCGTCTTTCACCGACATTAAGATGCCCAATGTATAGTTTCCTATAATCTTCAGATAATCTTTTTTCGGTTTTTCGAGGCTGTCGGCTACAGCGGCATTTTTCGCCTTACCGGCAAGTTTAGCATCAGTTTCTTTCCCTTTATCTTTAGGGTTCCCCATTTCCCTGCCTGGTAACCTGCCTGGTTGCGACTGGCCTTTGCCCTGCAACTCGAGCCGTACTTTTTTAAGATATGGAACCTTATCATAAAGGCTGGTCAGCCTGAATCCGCCATTTAACTGAATGTCGCGCGAGTTCTCTATGGTATTTCCGAACCTGGTCTGCAACGAAGTAGGTGATGCCTCCCAGCGGTATTTTACACCGTAACGGGCAGTAAGAGTTACCCAGTTAAGTATTGGAATTTTGTTAAAAGGAACCGAATAATTAATATTTGCCATCTGGTTGAACCGATTGATTGAACCCAGGCTCTTTATCGAATTCCAAACCGTATCGCGGTAATTTTCGTAGTTGCTGTTTTGTTTTTCATATCCTCCCGGTGGCTCCTGGATAAAGGCATTTACGTTGGCACTGTAATCGAATTTAATGGCTTGAGTAAGGTCGTACTTGATATCGAAAATACGGTTCCAGTCCCATTGCTTGGTATAATTTGGCTGAATTATGATTTCGGTGGCACTTTTGTTACGCAATAATCTTTTCTGGTAATCGCGGTACATATCCGTACGGAACGAAAGTAGTTTGGGAAGGAAATAGAAATTAAAATCGCGGATAATAGCCAGGTTTTTCGACTTTACTGTTTTTTGAAAAGGTTTAATATTTTTAGGATTTACCGTAAAGTTATAACCCAGCCCTCCGCGGTAAGTTTTCTTTTTATCCGATTCAATGTCGATGTTATGATGACTGATTTCGGAATAGGCATATGACAGGTCAAAGTTTTCGATATCCCAAAGCTGCGGTTTTTGTGCTGCGCCCACTCTGTCCTTGCGAACGTTCATGAAATTGAGGTTCTGCCTCTTGGTTATATCCGTTGTGAGCTGTTTCAACGAATCTTTTCCGGACTTGCTCATCCCTTCGGTTTGGTTGGCGTAAAGCACATCCGGGTCGAGCGGGTTGAATTGCGGGTTCATCACAGTTTGCGAATAATCGTAGTGCATAGGTATGCGAATGCCTGATTTTTCGGGCAGGAATTTACCCAGTTCAAGGTTAGTGGCAACATCAAACTGGCTTACAGATTCTTTCTGCCTTTGGTTTACTTTCTTTTCGATACTTCCGAATCCCGGCGAACTGTAAGCCCCTGATACCATTACGTTACCCAGATCGGCAAGATTGGTAGCTATTCGTGCATTAGCGGCCCAGCCTGATTTTTCGTTAAAATTAGTCAACCTCAATTCATTTACCCATATCTCGGCGCATTTAGCCTGCCCGTCGTCGGTATTAAATACTTTAGGATTGCGTTTTGGGTTGCGGATACCGATCATCATGGTTCGCACATCGCTCATACTTGGCGAACCAACAACGGTAATTTTGTTTTTGCCGTCTGCTCCGTCGGGGATGGTGAACAGGTTCGAAATGCTTATAACCGAACCGGGTGCATTCATCAGGTTATTGCGCATGGTTTTGGCATTTACAAGTTTGGCAAGCTCAATATCCATTATGTTTTCCTCCGGCCATATAACAGCGTGGTCGGTAGTGCCCCAATTGGTTAGCTTCAGAGGTATTTCATACTCATAATAGTTGTTGGTGAAATCGGAACCAAACCTAACAAAGGCTGTTAGATCACCATCCTTCATTGCCTGCTCTTGTATGCTTTTCTCGGCATGAATATACATTTTCAGGTTTTTGTAATCGCGGAAATCGAAGTCAGTGGTTTTATAGGTTCCCCTGGCATCGCCATCCAGCAGGTTGCATACTTTTAATACCATTGATTGCTCATTCAACTGCTGGGCAGTGGAGGTAGTGGCATAGTTAATTTCGCGATCAATCCCCGGTGGAACAACATAAGGAACAGGTACACGACTTCCGTTTTCTTCAATACTTACGGTCGAAGTATTGAAAGAAGTTCCGTCCTGATTGGGATCGGGAATATATTCGCCCGGAGTGAGTAAGCTGTTGTTGTATTTCCGCCATTCGCCACGCTCAAGTTCGAAAGATGCAAGCCTACAGACTACCGCTGTATCCCAATCTTTAAAAAACATACGCATAAACCGGATCGATTTAAAATCCTGTATGCCGCCAACTACTTTATCCGGTTTCTGCACCGGAATTTTAAACTGGTACCATTTCACCCCGCCTGGCGATCCATCGGCCAGTTTAAATGGATTTGATTTGCCCGATTCAAACATATCGGTAATATAATTCTCGCCTACCACCATTTTTTCGGGACGAAGATGAACCACATATTGAAAATACCGCTCCTGATCGCTGAGGGTATTGTCGTTATTTAAATCTTCGACATTCGGATTCCGTTGCCCTATGGAATTGGCGCTGCTGTTTTCGTTTTCAGCCGAGTTGCCATCGGGTCCGTTGTACAATTTATACCGCTGGGTAATGCTTCCGCCCGGACCGCTTGACGGATCGGCATCAAAATCCCCTCCTATAAATGAATGGAAATTATCCGCTGACGGGTCAGCACTGGCTTGGGTGTGTGCTGCGGAACCTGTTCCATACTGACTAATGATCTTCTGTAGATAGTTTAAATCGAAAAATGACAATTCATCATTTGTTGACAATCCATCATACCCTACATCCTGAAAAGGGCGCGAACCGGTTTTGCTGTCGAACGATTGTGTAAGTGCCTGTTTTGTAGGTACTCGTCCCCATTCGGTGGTATCAACATCAGTAATCAATTCAGAGGTTGGCAGGCCATTTTCATAGGATTTGCGGCCATCGCGTAAAATATCTTCCGAAATATCGCCAAGGTTGAAATACAAATCTCCTCCTTTTTGTCCTAACGCTGTTGATGATTCCGTAAACGGATCCATCATCCAGAAAGTGATATACTCCACATTGGAAGCATCAAAATCGGAGGTCTCCATCTTACGCATCAAGCCACCCCAACGGCTAGCAGGTTTAATAAGCTTACCATCTTTATCAATACCGCTTGCAAATTGACGTTTATCGCCTGCATCATAATTATATGGCCCGCGCTCTTCGGGGAAATACGACATATTGAACATATTGATGTTCAGTGGCTGGTTGTATTGATTTTCCTTATTCGGGAACAGCTCATTTTCGTAAACCACGCGGGTTGAGTTTCTCGAAAGCTCTTCGTTGGAAATATTCTTAGGCTTACGCGAATTCGATTTATCATAGAATACTGTAGGGTCGATGGTGTACCAGGCCATCATTGCACGGTTGTAGCCGTAGGCCAGGTGAGTGCCAGGAGCAGCCTCGGGAAACATAGCAAGCGTAGTTTGCCCCTGCGGAGTGCTGGCGATAGACCAGGATGAAATATTGGTAAGCGAGATAGTTGATTTTGCGCCTTCAAAATCATCGATGTACGAAGTCCCGGCTTTGCCTACAGCTTTTGAATGGCCAGGGATAAACTGGGCAAATTCAGCATCGAGACGTAGTTTTGAAGGGGCTTTGGTGCTGAAAAACGGGAGTTTGTCAACCGCTTTGGTAATCCATGCAGCATCTTTCTGGTAATTGATGCTTGATCCCCAGATGGTATTGGAAATAGGCTCGTCGCCATAATTGGTTTTCTGGGTAATTGGTCTTTCGTAAAGGTTAAGTATAGTTGCACCGAGTAATAAATCCTTGTTCACCTTATAGTCAACATGTGCTCCAAGCAATGTCTGGCTAAAAACATTGAACATGGAGTTGTTTTCGAGCTGTATATTAATAGGAGTTCCTGAATTAAGCACACCTTCGTTGATGATTTTCACCCTGCCAAGGGTATAATCCACCGTGTAATCCGTATTTTCAACCAGTTGAACACCCCCGGCTGTAACCTTTACCGATCCTTGTGGTACATTCATTGCGTTCAGCGATATTTCGGATCCTGATTCCGACTTATACTGTCCTTGCATGATGTATTTATTCTTGTCAGGATATTGCTGAGCACCGGTTTTAGTCATGGAATACAGCGAGTCGTAACAATATTTGTCAGCAAGTGATTTATTATTAATCTTTTTGCGGAGGTAACTGCCGAAAGGTTCCAGCACCGGGTAAAATATCCTTCCGTTCGAGGCTTGAATAGTACCCCCGTTGCGTGCTGCATTGTCGAGAAAGTCGAAAACTCCGTCCTTGGCAGGATTAAGTTGCGGGTCGAGTTTATCAAATCCGAATATTTCAATAAGCGGAACACCTTTCAGGTTGGTAAGCTTGTCATCGGTAAAGTAGCCTGTAGGAACCGCGTTGCTGTTGCCGGTATAAAGGATATTAAGTAAGAAGTCTTCCTTATTTACATTGTATGCACCCAGGTTGTAAACGTTTTTCATCATCAGGTTCCACAGGGGAATGTGGGTGTTTACAGCAGTGCTTTTCAACAGTTTAACGAATAAACAGCTTGCCGTAGCAATGCCCTGGTCGGAGAATTCACCCACCTGGTAAGTCTTATTGGTTGGATCACCGATAATAGTATATTGATAGGCAACTGCCAGAGTTTGATCGGGATTGATGGTGGTGTTGAGCGAAATAAATCCAAGACGGCTGTTGTACATAAATTCGGAGCTGGAAAGCTTACGGGCGCTCTCAATTTTTTCGAAATCAATACCCGGTACATATCCTTTCTGTGTGATCAGATAATCGGAGGCAACATTAATATTCCTGGCCTGAACCGTGTCGAGTTGTGTTAATAGATTATTGTTTCCGTTATCCGGGAAAGGCTGTTGCGAAGTCCCCAGAATATTGCGATTATATGGTTTACTCTCGCCAATATCCTGAAAGGCCACCAGGTTTCTGTTTTCGGTAATTGCGGCACCTATATTGGTAGCCCAAACTTCAATTTTTGTGATGTTGATATTGGAGGTAATTACAGGAAGCGTTGCAACAGCACCTTCATATTCTTCACGGAAAAACTGACCAATAAAAAAGTGCCTGTTTTCCTCATAATCGAGTGCGCGGGTCGAAAATTTCTGTGTTTGTGCACCGCCTTGTACCGTTATATTCTGAACCTGGCTTTGCTGTTGCGAAAAAACCCCGGTAACGGTGGCCTTGCCAAACTGTAGCTGTGTTTTCAAACCGAAAAGACTCTGGCTCCCGGTAATAAGTGTACTGTTGATAGGCATGCTGATATTACCAGCTTCGATGAGCTTGATAATTTCGTCTTCCTTGCCTTCGTATTTCAGTTTCAGCTTATTTTCGAAATCGAAAGTTGCCTCCGTGTTATAGTTGGTATTGAATTCGATTTTGTCGCCTATCTTGGCCTGCACACTCATCTGGATTTTCATACTGAAATCGAAATTTGTGGTGCGTCTTAAAGCCTGGCTAATGAAGGGATCGTCGCGTTTATTCGAAAGTACGCCAAAAATAAGCTCTGTGCTTCCCTGTGGTCTAATATCTATTGTATTGCCGCCAAATACACGGTCGAAAAGTTCGCCGCCAACGCGAATCTGAGGTATAACCCCAAGCCTGGTTGCTCCCGAAGTGATGTTAGCCCGTTCGCGCCAGTAACTGTCGAGCGCACGGCGGGTATCCCATTTACGGTATTCATCGAAACTGTATGAAACAGGGTTACGGTAATCGAGATTGCCTATTTTATTGGTAATCGTATATTCATTATATAGAGGATTGTAAATAACATCCTGTTTCACATTGGCTGGTTCTTTCAGGTATAAGCCACCCGAAGGATTGACATCGTATGGATTCTGACTTTCGGGAATGGGAAAAAGAAGGGTGGAGTCAGGCTTAATGCTATCGGGAGGAGCAATGAAATGACCGGCTTCCAGTTTATCAGGGGAAATACCAAGTGAAGCACTTACACCCCACACCAGAGATATAAGAATTATAAAGAAAGAAAGCCTGGACAGATATTTGGTGTATTGCTTCAAACCGCTGGATTCTTTATCTTTTGCCGCCAACAATTGATGGTTAGCTGATTAGTTTTTAGTATTTTAACATAAACAAAAATGCTGCTGTACCTTAATATTAAAGGATTTTCAGGGCATTTTTAATCAATTGATCAACCGGGAGGACACCTCCGTTAGCTTTAATTACCTGATCCAGGGCCTTCTCGGCAACCGGCCTGTTAAAACCGAGCATTACTAATGCAGATAACGCTTCATGTTTGCCTGTATTGTGCGAAGAAATTATATTTTCACTTGCCGGCAGATCCTTCATAATTTTATCTTTCAAATCTATAATTATCCTTAGTGCTGACTTACCGCCAATGCCTTTGATGGACTGAAGCAGTTTTACGTTTTCGCTGGCTATGGCATCAGCAACTTCGGAAGGAGTTAGCGACGACAGAATAAGCCTGGCTGTATTTGGGCCAACCCCCGAAACGGATATAAGCTGTTGAAAAACATGTCTTTCGCCTGTATCAGCAAATCCATACAATATAAGGGCATCTTCGCGTACTATAAGGTGAGTATGCAATCGGCACGACTCTTTACCGTTAAGCTGCGAATATGTATTGAGCGAAATATTAATGGAGTAGCCTATCCCCTGGCAGGCCAGCACGGCTGTGGTGGGATTAAGGTCAGCTATTTTACCTTCGATAAAGGAGTACATTTATATTTATTTGTTTGAAAATGAGATGTGTGTGTAGTTAATTGATTTCTTGCCCTATGTTTTCAGGTAAAAATATAGGATTACAAATCTAATGGCTTTGCACTTAACGATAAAACAAAGTGATGTTACTATGCGTTGCAAAAATAACTATTTAAGATTAATAATGAAATTTTGGTTTTGAGGGGATTGATGGGATTGAGGGGATTGATGTGATTGATGGGGACATGGGGACATGGGGATGTGGGTTGAGGGGATTGAGGGGATTGATTGGGACAAGGGGATGTGGAGACAAGGAGAAGGATTGATGAGATTGAGGGGATTGAAGATTTTGAGAGGTTTGAAGGGTTTCCGGTGATTAAACTTCACTAATAACGCCTTATAATTTGTATTTCTTCATAACTTGCTGGTTTTTAATCAACATTATTGCGTTCTTAACTGCCTTCGGTAATTTAGACACGTTTCAAATTACATCATACTGAACAGTTTTAAGTAAAATACCGAATTTATACCACGCTTTTGTTTTTACTTTGCAGTACGAAAAATATTTATTTATTCTTTTGATAAACAAAAGATTACCATGAAAACACTTATCCAAAAGAATGCCCTCACTTACCACTCCGAAGGTCGTCCGGGCAAAATAGAAGTAGTTCCAACTAAACCTCACAGTACGCAGCGTGATCTTTCGCTGGCTTATTCGCCGGGAGTTGCTGAACCCTGCCTCGAGATACAGGCAAATCCGGATGATGTGTACAAATACACAGCTAAAGGCAATCTGGTGGCTGTAATCTCAAACGGAACCGCTGTACTTGGGCTTGGCAATATAGGTCCTTTGGCCGGTAAGCCGGTGATGGAAGGTAAAGGTTTGCTTTTCAAAATTTTTGCAGATATAGATGTTTTTGATATTGAGGTGAATGAAACAGATATTGATAAGTTTGTAGCAGTGGTTAAGGCCATTTCACCTACGTTCGGCGGAATTAATCTCGAAGATATCAAAGCTCCCGAATGTTTCGAGATTGAAGAGCGTCTGAAAGCAGAACTCGATATTCCACTGATGCACGATGACCAGCATGGCACGGCTATCATCACCTCAGCAGGCTTGTTGAATGCCCTGGTAATCAACGGAAAAAAAATTGAGGACATGAAAATTGTAGTCAGTGGTGCGGGTGCTGCTGCCATTTCATGCACCAGGCTTTATATCAAGTTGGGAGTACAAAAAGAAAATATCATCATGCTCGATAGCAAGGGTGTACTCAATCGTAAACGTGCCGATCTGAATAAATATAAGGCGGAGTTTGTTACCGACCTCGATATCAGTACCCTCGAAGAAGCCCTTGATGGCGCTGATATGTTCCTGGGCTTATCCGTTGCCGGTGCTGTGAAACCGGAATATCTGAAGAAGATGGCGTCAAATCCAATTGTATTTGCACTTGCCAACCCTGTTCCTGAAATATCCTATACCGAAGCAACAACTGCCCGTCCTGATATCATAATGGGAACCGGCCGCAGCGACTTTCCCAACCAGGTAAACAATGTTCTGGGATTTCCGTATGTATTTAGAGGCGCACTGGATGTAAGAGCCAGGACTATAAATGAAGAAATGAAACTGGCTGCTGCCTATGCGTTGGCTGAACTTGCCAAAATGCCGGTTCCCGAAGAAGTGAACATAGCCTATAACGCCAAGAATCTGAAGTTTGGAAGTGAGTATATTATCCCCAAACCCAGTGATCCGCGATTAATTTTATATGTGGCTGTGGCTGTTGCAAAAGCAGCCATGGAAACAGGTGTTGCCCGCAAACCTATCACCGATTGGGTTGCTTATGAAGCCGAACTCACCAAACGGTTAGGCTTAACTAATCCTCTTATCAAACAGATAAAAGCCAGAGCTCAGGCAAATCCCAAACGGGTTGTATATGCCGAGGCCGAAAACTATAAGGTTCTGAAAGCTGCTGAAATTGTGCTTGACGAAGGTATAGCAATCCCGATATTGTTGGGGAACAAGACTATTATCAATCAACTCATTGAACAATTTGACCTTGAGTTGCCAGGAGTTGAAATTATTGATCCTTCAAAAAAGGAACAGCTTGAAATGCGCCAGCTCTTTGCTGGTCAATATTATAAAAAACGGCAGCGTAGGGGTGTAAATGCCCAGGTGGCACTGGATTTTATGGCTCACAGGAATTTCTTTGCACCCAGCATGGTCGAAAACGGGTATGCCGATGCAATGATTTCAGGTTTAACCACCAGTTATCCAGAAACCATACGCCCGGCACTACGCATTATTGGTAAATGTAAAAACACGAACAGGATTTCAGCCATGTATATCATGCTTACCAAAAAAGGACCTTTCTTTTTTGCTGATACTACCGTAAATATGAATCCTACTACTGAAACGCTTGTTGAGATAGTACTTCAGACTGCCCAGGCTGTGCGTACATTTAATATTGAACCCCGCATCGCTATGCTTTCCTACTCCAATTTTGGCTCAGTTGAAGGCAATATCCCTATCAAAGTCAGCAATGCCGTGGCTATTTTACACCGCGACCATCCCGATTTGATTGTTGACGGCGATATGCAGGCAAATTTTGCCATAAACAACGAAATGCTTACCGAACACTTCCCATTCAGCAAATTAGTGGGAGGAGCTGCCAATACACTCATATTTCCATACCTTACCGCCGGAAATATAGCCTACAAACTTATACAGGAGCTGGCAGGTGCAGAAGCAATAGGTCCTATCATTATGGGGCTTGATAAATCGATTCATGTGTTGCAAATGGGTTCGAGTGTAAACGAAATTGTAAATATGACTGCTATTGCAGTGATTGATGCCCAGAATAATGCGAAGCGTTGTGAAAATGGCAAGAAATAAATTGTTGTTTTACCTCAATTTAATGGCTAAATATTATTTTGATGTATCGGGAAAGAACACATAAATCCATATTCTGTTTTTTTTGTTTTTTTCTTGTCCTTTTGCCTTGATGCAAAAGAACCAAAAGATCAAGACTTTATAAAATTTCAGTGTAGTTCTACGTCTGGTTTTTGCCACGCAACGCAAGCCGTTCACCATAAAGTTGATGTCGGGAATAAAGTAATATCTTCATGGTTCACTTCTGCATTG
>Ga0335397_10006186_pt1 | contig 15503 bp, 17 predicted proteins | sample MAT04_FD_205740 | JGI IMG/M metagenome (GOLD analysis project Ga0335397, IMG submission 205740) | Freshwater microbial communities from Lake Fryxell liftoff mats and glacier meltwater in Antarctica - MAT-04 (spades assembly) (version 2) ... | reverse complement strand
GTGGCACGGCTGGATGCTCGCAGCCGCTGGTCGTTGCCATCCCGACGGTCACAGACGAGCGAATGGCGCGGACGCCGAAACGCCTACCGCGCCGCGCCGTCACCTCAATCGACCGCCTTGCCCCCCCACCTGAGCGCGCGCCCATGCCTGGCCGCCCTCCGGGCGGCCAGGCATGGATGACTCCACGATCCAAAACCAACAATTCCCGGAACCGCGTCCTCAAAGCCGGAAAACAGCGCTTCCTGGCAGCCATTCACACCTGGGCCGCCAAACAGGGGTTGCGCTTGGCGGGCGATTTCGTCGAGTGCGGCACCTACAAGGGCGGCACCGCCAATGTGGTGTGCGACTACCTCGAACTGCACACCCGCGACAAGCGCTTCTGGCTGTATGACGTGTTCGACTGGTCGCCGCAAGACAAGCACGTTCACTTCGAAGGCCTGAACGCAGGCCTGCATGCATCAGTCGTCCAGCGCTTCAGCGCCATGCCTTACATGCACATCGTGCAGGGTTACGTGCCGGCCAGTTTCTCTTAGGGCACCCCCGACAAGATCGCTTTCCTGCATGTCGACCTGAACAATGCCGAGGGCGAGATCGGCGCGCTGGAGGTTCTGTGGGACCGCGTGGTGCCCGGCGCCATCGTCATCCTGGACGACTACGGCTGGGCCGGCGGTTTGCCACAGAAGCGGGCCGAGGATGCCTTCTTCGCCGAGCGTGGCTACCAGGTGCTGGAGCTGCCCACCGGCCAGGGCCTGGTCATCAAGTAGGCGCGAGAGACGCTCGGCGTCACCGGGACGCGCGCGGGGGACTCTCAAACTTCAGGGTAGCCCGCGTAAGCCTGCCACATGGCCAGAAAGCGGACCTCAGCGCCTGGTGCGCCGGCCTGCCAGTCACGAATGGCGGCGCAGGCGGGCTGCATGTCTTCGGTACGGCCGTAGTGCTGCAGCACCGACTGCCCCACCGCCTGAACACAGAAACGCAAGTGCTCTTCACTCAGGTGCCCGCCATTACGGCCGATCACGCTCAGCGCGATGTAAGCCAAGTGCGCCAGCTTGATGGGCCGGCCGTCGGCCTGCTGCGAGGTCTGTCCGCTGCTGGTGCGAAAGTAGCCCAGGTGGTCGTTGATCCAGCACACCGGCCGCGTCAGGCTGCTGGCCAGGAAGGAACCGATATCTTCCAGCCAGTGATAGCTGATGCCGTCCACCTGCGGGTCACTGATCAAGCCAGCTTGGTCGGCCCGGTAAAGCGCGTTGGAGACCTCGCCCAGCCAGTTGGTGCCACGCGCGCAGGTGGCGTAGAACAGCACGCCGGGTTCCAGCTTGATCAAAGCGTTGGCGCCGCCGGCCACAGCCGCGGGCACCGGCAGGTCACGCACCGGTTGCCCCGCCTCGTTGGCCGTCCAGCGCCGGCTCACGGTGACGCCGAAGTCGCCCATGGCATGCGCTTGCAGGTGGCGCTCGTAGAAGTTGGGATAGATGACGTCGTCATCGCACATCATGTGGAAGAACTCGGTGCCACCGTTGTATGTCTGCAGGGCGTGGCGCCAGTTGGCAAGGGCACCGGCGCGCGGGCCAGCAACGACCGAGATGTCCAGACTGCACACGGCCGCGGCCAGCGGCGGGGACAGCAGCATCTGCGAGAACGCCTGGTCGGCACTGTCATCGGAGAAAATCACCTTGTGCGGCTTAACGGTCTGGTGCAGCAGCGAATGCAACAACTCAAGCAGGTACTTGGGCTTGTAGGCGGGGACAACGGTGGTGATCTTCATGGGCGCGCGTAAAGGCAGGCTAAGAGGCTGCCGCAGAGGCTCAGGCCGGCTCCGTGCAAGCCAGGGTAGCCACGACTTCGTTGACGGCGGTGATCACGGTCTCTGTCTGCGCGGCCGTCTGGGTCGGGCCCATTGGCAGGCTCAACACCTCGCGGTGCAGCGACTCGGAGATCGGGAACGAGCCCGGCCCCAGTCCCAGCGATGCGTACGCCGGTTGCAAGTGCGGCGCCACTGGGTAGTGGATGACAGTGCCCACCCCCTGCAAGGCCAAGCGCCTAGCCAGTTCGTCTCGCTGCGGGTGGCGCACCACGAATAGGTGCCAGACCGGGTCGGTGTGGGCTGGCACGACAGGCAGCACCAAGCCAGGGCCGCTCATGCCTTCCAGGTAACGATGGGCGACCATGCCGCGATGTCGGTTCTGTGCATCCAGGCAACGCAACTTCACGCGCAACAGGGCGGCCTGCAATTCGTCCAGACGCGAATTGGTGCCCACCACTTCGTTGTGATACTTCACGCGGGACCCGTAGTTCCGCAGCACTCGGATTCGCTCGGCCACTTCAGGGTCTTGCGTGGTAACAGCACCGCCATCGCCCAGCGCGCCGAGGTTCTTGCCGGGATAGAAGCTCCAGGCAACGGCATCGCCATGCTCGCCCAGCGGCATACCGCGGTAACGCGCGCCATGCGCCTGAGCGCCGTCTTCGACCACCTTAAGTCGATGCCGGCGCGCAATGTCGAGCAGGGGGCCGAGATCGGCGGGCTGGCCGTACAGGTGCACAGGCATGAGGGCACGCGTGCGCGGCGTGATGGCGGCCTCCACGCGCGACGGGTCGATGTTGAAAGTGCGCGGGTTTGGCTCCACCGGCACGGGCGTGGCACCCACGGCAGTGACCGCCAGCCAAGTGGCGATGTAGGTGTTGGAAGGCACGATGACCTCGTGTCCCGGCCCGACGCCCAGGGCGCGCAGAGCCAAGGTCAACGCATCCAACCCGTTGGCCACACCCACGCAGTGTCCCGCGTCGCAGTAGGCCGCGAACTCCGACTCGAAGGCCTTGAGCTCTTCGCCCATCACATACCAGCCAGAGTCCAGCACGCGATCGAAGGCGTCGCGCAAGTCCTGCCGCGACTGGGCGTTCACCTGCCCGAGATCGAGAAACGGAATCACACCACCGCCGCGGCAAGCACGCTGGAATCGCTGGTACCGAACTCGGCCAGCCACTGCTGCACGGCCTCGGCGGGGTAGCCGCGCGTAAAGTGGCGCCGCCACGGGTAAGCAGGGCTGCCGCTACCGTCCTTCAACTTGATTTCGTCCGTTCGGCAGACGAACCTCGCAGGCGTGCCTACGACCACGGTGTCGGCATCAACGCAGCGGTTGACCGAGCTGTGTGCGCCCACCAGCGCGCCACGGCCGATCTCCACGCCGGGCAGCACGATGGACATCGTGGCGATGGCCGCGAAGTCGCCCACCGTCACGCCCATCTGCACCTCGCTCGGCGGGTGCGGGTCGTTAGTCAGCACCACATAGGGAAAAATCCACACGTAGTCGCCGACCCGTGAGTGCTTGCCGATGTGGACATTGCTGTGAAAGCGCACGTATTCGCCGATGACGCAACTACCCTGGATGTCGCCCAGCGTACCGATCTGCAAGCCCTTGCCGGCCTGCGTGCCTTCGCGCACGGTGACCCTGTGGCCGGTGACCAGCCCCTCGCCGAAGGTGCTGCCCTGGTAGAAGACGCTGTGCGAGCGGATCGTCGAGTCGGCACCGATGACCAGCGGCCCAGCGCCGCCCGCCCCGGCGGGATGACCGAGCTCGCAGTGAGAGCCCACCTGGCCATTGGCACCGATCTCCACGTCGTCGTGGATGATGGTGTAGGGGCCGACCGAGACATTGCGCCCCAGTCGGGCACGGGGCGACACCAGCGCAGTCGGATGGATCATTTCGAGTCTCCTTCGGTTTGCCGACGTCAGACAAGTTGGCCGGCGACGCTGGCAGGGCGAACGGCCGTGAGGAAGTCGTCGTACTCGCGGATGTAGTCGGCCGCGTCATAGAGCTCTGAGGCAAACACCAGCAGGATGGCGTCAGGCGAATGCTTGTACTGAACGCGCCATGTCAGAGCAGGCAAGTGGATGCCCTTGTTGGGCGCGTCGAGCAAAACTTCGATCTTGTTGGTGCCGTCGTCCGCCACCACCGAGCAATCGCCGCGAGCGCAGATCAAGAACTCGTGACATGTGAGGTGCGCGTGCTCGCCGCGAGACTCGCGGTTGGGCACGCCAAAAACCATGAAGTAGCGTTTGGGTGAAAACGGAATTTGACTTTCGAATTCGCCTACGGTTAGGTGGCCCCGCATGTCGGGGATGATGGGGAAATGATGGACGGTGACGCCCTTCACAGGGGTGGCCTCCACCCCTGCCAAGGCCTTGGGCGCCTCGGACTGATGCGCTCGCGCGGCAGCGCGGTTGGCGTTGACATAGCCGACGATGGCCGCGGGGTTGCCGTCGACAATGGCGCCCGGTGGCACAGAGCGGCCCACCACCGATCCGGGGCGAACAACACAGTGGGCGCCCAAGGTCAGCCCGGCATGGATGGTGGCGTTGGCACCCACCCAAACGCCGCGCCGCACCACGCTGGGCCGGCCGTCGATGAAGGCTGCATTCGGACCGATGTGGCAGCCGCCCTCCAACGTCAAACCCGCCGGCAGGTAGGCGCCACTCTTGACGACGATGTCGGCGGGCAGAGCCACCGAGGGGTCGATGCGCGCGAAGGGGTCGATCTGCGGCAGCGGCGCGCCGCGAGAGATTTGATGATGGATGGTGTCGAGTGCGGACATGGCAGGGCGTGCTCGGGGCTGGCGTGAACAGGGCGACGGCCCTGCATTCGGATACCAGTGTGGGGTTACCAGCCTGCTGCCGATCGCCGGAGTTCGCGGCTTTTCCCCCGCCATTTGCAGGCCACTTGCAGGCAAACTCCAGGACGACTTCACTCGCGGCGGCGGCCCCGTGTAGTGATGCCGTGCGCGAACTACGCTCCAACGATGGCATAGGCCGAGTACGGCTGGAACTTTGACTTTCGCAAAGCGAGATTTGCGATGCCCAAGGTCTCCTGCAACGCAACCGTTTCCCCTGGAAATGGCGGGCAATTCAACTCATCAAAGATCATGATGGCGCCCTTGGGCATGCGTGAAACGCACTGCAGGATCAAATCCTTCGTAGGCGCATAGACATCCATGTCGAAATGCGCGTGTGAAATGATCAATTCGGGATGCTCTTCAACATAGCTCGGGAACGTTTTCCTGGCGTCCCCGGAAAGGAGATCGAAGTTCCCAGCTACGCCAAGCGGACTGCGTAATGCGTGGCTGGTGAGAATGGACTTGAGCTTACCCTCCCACCCGACGCCGACCCCATAGTCGCCCATCTTGACACCGGCACCGTCCTGGCTATCCGCAGACTTGAAACCCTCTTCGAAACTGGAGAACGAGAGGATTTTTCGGCTGGCATTCCAGGGCTCATGAATCTGCTTTAACAGAAGAAATGTATTCAGGGAGGCGCCCCACTGCGAACCGAATTCGACTAGGCAGCCGGGGACTTCCAGGGACTTCTGGTAAGTGGTGTCCAACCAGAGTAGGCGTGCCATCGCAGATGTGGACAAGAAAGTGGGGAGATGTACATCCCACTTGACTCCCATCTGGGGAATGGATTCAAGCAACAGGCCCTTCATCTCAGCGGCAGCATTGACTTCTAACTCTGTTCTAGCAGAGGTTTCATTACCGATTTTTCGTATGGTCATGATTCACCTGTGTAATGGAACTGCGCCGTCGTCGCAGCAAATTGATGATTCAAAGAACAGTGCTCACAAGTCTGAGAATTGACTTTGAATATGAGTTAGGTACCCGCCTGAGGGTGAAACGGCGCGTGCCTATTGCCTCTTCCAATCGCCCACCGCGCAGCCACGCAGAAGATGAAACCGAGTCCAGCTTGAAGTGGTGGTAGTCGATACCTTCGTTGTAAGTCTGTACCCAATGAGCTTCACGGGCTGCGCAATCGATTTCGAGCTTGCTTGTGCCGCCTGCATCCTGTAAGTCAACACGAACAATGTGACTCTCTGGTGCCGTGAACGCCTGCAGCCTGTAATTCAGGGTTTCAAGAAACACCTGAGGATCAGTCGCGCCATGGGCGCCATCGCCTTGTACAGGTCTGACACCAGCAAGAAATTTCTGCGCCGATCTGCGGTAGGTCTCGCCATCAAAATTCCTTTCAATGACGACGTTCAAAACGCCATCGACGACACTACAATAATCTCCCGCCAGCATGGGCTTGACCAAGTCTGCAAGATCCGCCGCATGCGAGTTTGCATATTCGCAGAACTCAACAGGTGTCCTAACGGCCATGTTGATCGCTGAATACAGTCCCCCATGATTCAACAATAGGTTGGCTCCAAATGGAATCATGACTCGCGGCTTCAGCACCCGGATCGAGTTCAGGCAATCGTCCATGTACAGCCGGACCAGACGGTCCCCCTCTTGCGCTATCGCAGTGGCCTCGTGTTTGTCATGTTCCAACAAAAACGGATACCAATGCACATAGGCGTAAGGAATGCAAGCGACATCAATTTCGGGCCGTATCTGGGTGAACTTTCTCAGGGATGACGGCTGCAGATAATTATCGTTGCCGTGGTAGACACAAAACTTGTCATTAAACACGATCGCCGACGAGTCAATACCGTTCGTTTCATGAAGCACGCCAAATATGGAAACGCCATCAAATATTTCAGTAACGACTTCCGGATCAATGACGCACAGCCCTTTGACATCGTTGTCGACCAAGTCTTTCAAGAAAGAGGGGCGACCACCAATGACGACGATCTTCGCCTTGCCAACAAGCGCCTTTATGAACTGCAAGTCGTAATGGTCTTGATGGATATGCGATATTACGACGGCGTCAACCTCAAAAACACTGGGGTCCTGTATTTGGGGCGGGAAAAAGGCCCAAGAATCGCCGTAGGGTTTGGACAAGACCACGGGATCAAAGAGTATTCTCTTGCCGCCAAAGACAGCCAAGACGGACGCATGCCCCATATAAAACAGCCCATTTGACTGCCCATAGGTGGCATAGAACTGCCGCAAAGCCTGGTTTTCAACTCCTGGCGTATCACAGCTGCACAAAGCTTCAGATGGATGATTCACGCCTTCGACCCCCGTGTAAATATGAGTTTTCATCTCGATTACAGTTCAAACGCATGGTTTATGCCCATTAACTCCAGTACACCACAACTCTGTCGGCGCGAAAGGCCGAATTGCCCTCGTTTTTGGGCGCATAGCGCCAACGTATTCGCAACGAAACCAGGCACCCCATTGATGCACCGGGGCCGCCTTGCCCCAACACATGTCCACGAAGCATGCTGACAGTCCAGCCGGGGGCGGGCGCTGTTCAGCGCTAACGCATAAGCTGCGTGCCGCGCATCCCCCAAACCCGTTTTGGTGTAATTCCGGTAGGCAGCAGCGCAGGCAGGACCGCGCGCTCAGCGCCGGTGGCCCAGCAGCTTTAGCGGCGTACCGGCATAGACGCCGTAAGACTGCAGTCGACCCTTGACGATGGAGCCGGCGCTGACCAAGGCGCCGCGTTCGAGGTACGCGCCTTCCATGATCACGCAGTTGGCTCCTATCCAGACGTCGTCTTCGATCACGATGCCGGGCTAGCCCGCCAGCCGCGCTGCGGGTGCCATGGAGCCCGGCTCCATCACCGGTGTGTCCCGTGTGTGGAATTCGTTCGAGGTGGGAGACAACACGCATTTGGCTGCGATCATCACCTGGCGGGCTATCGTTATGCCGTTGCAGGTGTACGTCACCACGCCGCGGTTGACCACGGTCGACGAAGGCCGATCGGTCGCCATCGTTCCGCAAACCCACTCTTGTGCCGGCGAGCGCAAAGTGCGCAGACGCGGCCGGCGATACAAAGGCTGATCAGGCGGTATTTGTCGCGGTGGCGTGCAAGTACGGGCGGCGTGGGCAGGTAGAGGCGGGCCCAGTCAGGGCACCACGGCCACTTGACGAGCTTCTGCCTGGGCCTCGAGGCTGTTGTTAGTCTGCGCCAACAGGTGCGTATACAGGCGAAGTTGGCCCAGGTTCAGCTGCGCCAGAAAGTGGTAAATCTGCCCCGACAACGCAAGCTGTTCCGGCTGACGCAGTTGCGCGTCATAGTTCAGCACGAACTTCAGCTTGCTCATCAGCACGCGTCGCATCAGGTCCAGCTTCTGGATGTCGCTGAGCGCTTGGTTGTTTAGCAGCAACTGGGCGTAGTTCAGCAGACGCGGGCCCCAGAAAAAGTGGCGGTCTTCGGCCTCCTTCGGGAACTTGATCTGGTAGGTGGCGTCTTCGATGCCCGCCACGTACAGCACCCGCTGCGGCATGGTCAAGACGCCGTGCTCGATGATCTGGCGCAGCACAAACAGCTCGTCGTCCCAACCTTCGAACGGGGCGCTGCCGAACCAAGCCACAGTGCTGCGCCGGTGCAGGCCGTAGAAAATGCTGTGCGGCAGCGATTCATAGAACAGGTTGGCGTCGGCAAAGCGGTCCCTACCGGTCATCAGCGGTAGGTTGGCCGTGCCGCGCAGGCCCAGCGCACGGTTGTGGCGCAGAAAGCCGGGCATCACGGTGCCCACGTCGTTCGCCAGGTGAGCCCCAACACAGACAGCAATGAAGGTGGGTTCCCACTCGTCGTCGTCGGCAGCCCACATGAAGTACTCGCCCTGGGTGTGGTTCAGCACATACTGGAAATTCTTGTGGAGGCCTAGGTTCTCGGCCTGGTTGACCACACGGATACGCGGGTCGAGCTCGGCGCAACGCGCCAGCAACGCCGCCACCATCGGGTTGGGGCTGGCGTTGTTGGAGACCAGGATCTCCAGGTTCGTGTAGGTCTGGCTGGCAATGTGCTTGATGGTGCGCAGCAGCCCGTCGGGCCGGTTGTAGGTCGGAATGCCGATGCTGACCAAGGGTGTCATGACCGCCCCCGCTCAGCGCACGCGCTTCAGGTAGCCCTCGGGCGCCACGCTGACCATCAGCAGGCGGTCCATGCTGCGGTCTATCTCGAACCCCGGATAGTCCTTCAGGAACGCCCAAACCGCCGTCTTCGGATTGTTGCCCGGGCCCCACGGGCGATCGGGGTAGGTGTCTGCTGGCAGGTCCTCGATCACGGTGTCGAACACCACGCAGTAGCTGCCCACGGTGGTCAGCGGCGCGTAAGCAGCCAACTCAGCCGCCACGTGCTCGTGGGTATGGTTGCTGTCGAGCGCAACCAGAATGCGCTGCTTGCCGGCGGCCTTGGCGCGCACCTTCGCCACGATGTCGTCGGCCACACTCGAGCCCTGGATCATCGTGATGCGGCGGCTCATCGGGTGCACATCGATCGCGGCACGGTTGTGCGAGCGGATGTCAATGTCTATGCCGAGCACTTCTGCGTCGTTGGGGCCGCCGCAGGCCGCGTTCAGTTCCAGCATCGATGCCGAAAAAATCAACGATCCGCCATGGGCGATGCCAGTCTCGATGATCAAGTCCGGCTGCACCTGCCAGATCAACTGCTGCATCGCCAACATGTCCTGCGGGTACTGGATGATGGGCCGGCCAAGCCAGTTGAAGTTGTACGAATAGCCGGCGGCCACCGACGCATCAGTGAACTCGCGGGCTGCCCGGCGTAGGCGTTCATTGCCCCCGTTGGCAGCAATGCGTTGTGTGGTCTCGAGTTCAAATGTCTTTGTGCTCATGTCCATGCTCCAAGGTGATGCAGTTGAATTGGTGGTCCGTCAACGCCTGAATCTCGTTCAGGTAATTGCCGTTCATGACAAACAAGTCGGTGCCTGGTGCCAGGCATTCCAAGGCTTCAGCCGGGCCGTGCACGCGCATGCCGCTGGCGGCGATGTACTTGCCCTGCTTGGCAGGGTTAATGTCGACAATCATGGACAGCGGCGCCCCCGCACGCTCCATGAACAGCGAGAAGATCACGCCCTTCGATGCGCCGCCCCAGACTGCCGCACCGGGCCGACCCGCCTGCTGCGCCGCCGTCAGCCGGGCTGCGGTGCGGGCCACGTCTTGCATCAGGGCGGGCGGAAGATCGAACAGATCACCCGCGGTGGCCACAGGCTGGCGCAGAGTCGCGAGGTCGGCCACCGCGTACAGGTACTGCCCGCCGAAGCAATGCCCGGCTTCGTACAGTGTGCCAAACAGGCGCGCGAAGTCGGACAGGCGGAAGTAGTTGACGTGCTCGTAGAACAGGTCGAACCAAGCGTGGTGGCGCGCGATCCACTCGACGCACGGCACCTCGATGTAGATCTTGCCTTTGCCGCCGTTGGCGTCACGCAGCTGGCCCAGGAACGTGAACGGATCTTTCACATGCTCAAGCACATGGCGCAGGATCAGGCCATCGGCGCGAAGTCCCGTGGCCGGCGTGAAGTACTCGCGCAGTACGGCCGGGTTGCTGCCTTCGTAGGCCGGGTCCAGTCCGGTGATGTCAAAGCCCAGCGCCTGCAGATGCTCCAGGAAGTAGCCCTTACCACAACCGACCTCGATCAGCGTGTTGCCGCGCAGGTGACATGCCAAGCGTTGCGCCACCGATCTGAGGTGGTCGAGGAACGCCGGGCTGTGCCCTTGCTCGTTCTGGTAGTCGGCGTCATAGACCATCAGTTCGGGGTCGAAGGCGCGGTTGAAGATCAGACCGGTGGCTTCATCCTGCACGATCTCCAGATCGCCTCGCACGCAGCCGCGAGCCGCCTCGCGGGTGGCGAACATGCGGTTCTGGAACACCGGCAGCTGCTCGGCCCGGTACAGCGTTCTGCATGGATTCATCGCACGCCCACCAGCCGTTCGAGTTTCGAGGCGTCGCCCCAGAACGCCATCGGCTCATGTTCCGAATAGGGATGACGGCCGTAGTCGGGCGCGATGCGCCAGTCGTTGGCGGTGATCCAGCTTTCGACCAGCGCCCGCACGGACACCGGTTGACCCGAGCACACGTTCACCACGCCGACGCCCCGCCCGACAAGCGCAAGGTCGACCAGCCGGCGTGCCACCTCGGTCACATTCAGGTAGTCGCGCAGCTGTTCGCCGCCCGACATCGCGAACGCAGCATCGCCGCGTGCCACGGCACTGCGCAGCTGCGGCCACAGTGCGTTCGGTGACTGGCCTTCACCGTGCATGTAGAACAACCGAGCCCAGGTGAGTGCGAACCGCGCCGGATCAGGCAGGGTATCTCGCAGCGCTTCGAGCTGACGGCGCAGTTGGTCCTTGGCGCTGCCATAGCCGTTTGCCGGTTGCGTACGCAGGTCCTCGCCGAGCAGGCCCGACTGCATGCCGTACTCGAAGCAGGTGCCGGCCACCACCAGGTTAGGCAGCCCGGCACCGACCATGCCCTCCAGCCATCCAAGGTGGGCCGGCAGTTCCTGCTCCACATGGTGCGGCGAGCTGTAGTTCGGCAGGCCACCCCAGGCCAGGTGGATCAACACGTCGGGCCGGCCCGCGGCCGCGAAGTCGCGGCCCGACGAATCCCCGAGGTCGAAGCGAACCACGTCATGACCTGCCCACGCGTCCGGCAGGCGAGTCGACGGCCGCAACAGCAACGTGGCCGTCAGCCCGCGGTGCGTCAATTCGTCCAGCACATGGCGGCCGACAAACCCGGTCGCACCGGTCAGGGCGATTTTCATCACTGCACCTCCAGCGCAGGCACCGCGGTGACGAAGCGGCCGCCCCAGCCGCTCACGTAGTCGAGTTGCTGCATCAGCTCGTCGCGCAAGTTCCACGGCAGGATGAGCACGCAGTCGGGCCGGTCAGCCCGCAGGTGCTGCTCGTCGACGATGGGAATGCGGCTGCCCGGCATGAAGCGGCCCTGCTTGGCCGGGTTGCGGTCCACCACGTAGGGCAGCAGGTCGGGCCGCACACCGGCGAAATTGAGCAGCGTATTGCCCTTGGCGGCCGCACCATAGGCGCCCACGCGCCAGCCGCGGCGCTTGGCGTCGATGAGAAAGGCCACGAGATCGTCCTTCACCCTTTCGGCCCGGGCCTGGAAGCCCTGGTAAAAAGTCGGCGTCGCGATGCCAGCGGCCAGTTCTTCGGCCAGCGCCTCTGCCACGTGCGAGCCCGCCGCGTAGCGTCCCGTGGAGGCGCGCTGCGCGTGCACGCGCAGGCTGCCGCCGTGCGTGGGCAGGTGTTCGACGTCGAAGACCTGAAGTCCTTGCATGGCCAGGACCTTGCGCACCGCGGTCAGCGACAGGTAGGAGTAGTGCTCGTGATAGACGGTGTCGAACTGCGTCTGCTGCACCAGCCGCAGCAGGTGAGGAAACTCGAAGGTGGCCACGCCCTCGGGCTTGAGCAGGCGCTCGAAGCCAGCCACGAAGTCGTTGATGTCGGGCACATGCGCCAGCACGTTGTTGGCCGCGACGAGATCGACGTGGCGCCCTTCGCGCGCCAACAACTCTGCGAGCTCGACGCCGAAGAAGCGCTCCACGATGTGCAGGCCCTTGGCACGCGCCGCAGCGGCCGTGCCTGCCGTAGGCTCGATGCCGTAGCAGGGGATGTCGGCGGCCTGCACGTACTGCAGCAGGTAGCCGTCGTTGGCCGCAACCTCCGCCACCAGGCTGCGCGGGCCGAGCTGGTAGCGCTGTCGCATCGCCTGCACATAGGCCTGCGAATGCGCCAGCCAGCTCGTCGAGAACGAACTGAAGTAGGCATAGTCGTGCGTGAACAGCGCTTCACGTCCGGCATGGTCCTCGGTCTGCACCAGCCAGCACTGAGCGCAGGCCAGCACGCGCAGCGGGTACCAGGTCTCGGGCGCGTTGAGGGTGGCGACGTCGAGGTAGGCGTTGGACGGCGGTGCGTTGCCCAGGTCGAGAAAGGGCAGCAACATGGCATGCCCGCAGTGGCGGCAGTTCATGCAGGCACTCCTTCGAAGGCCGCGTCGATGCGGGCATGCAGGTGGTCGCGCGGCGAGAGCTCGGCCACGGGCAGCGGCCAGGCGATGGCCAGCCGCTCGTCCAGCGCGTGCAGCCCGCCCTCGGCACCAGCGACATAGGGCGTCGAGTGGCAATACAGCATCTCGACCTCGTCCTCAAGAGTCTGGAACCCGTGCGCGAAGCCTCCGGGTATGAGCAGCGCGCAGCCGTTGTCGGCGGAGAGAGTGAGGGCGTACCACTGCAGGTAGGTGGGCGAGCCAGCGCGCAAGTCAACCGCGACATCGAACACGGCGCCGCGCACGCAGCTCACCAGCTTGCTCTCGCCGTGGGGCGGGCGCTGGAAATGCAGGCCACGAACGCAGCCGCGGATGACCGTGCGAGAGTGGTTGATCTGGGCCAGCGGCCCGGTCCAGCCGGCCTCGGCGAGGTCGCGCGAGCAGAACATGCGGGCGAAGAAGCCGCGCTCGTCGCCGAGCAACTCGCGCTGCACCCGCAGCAAGCCCTCCAGCGGTGTGCGTTCGATCTTGAAGCGGCTCATGAAACCACGCTCGTGCTGGTACGCGACGGCTGCACAACGGTGCCAGCGGTCGGATGGGCCACAGCCACCCGCGGTGCTGCGGCCTCGAAGTCGTCGATGTCCTTGTGGCACAGCGCCAGCGCCACGGCACCTTGCGCATGGCGGCGGTACCAGTGCAGCGTGCGGCGCACGCCGTCCTGCAGCGGCCAGCGCGCCTGCACACCAAGCACCGTGCGCGAACGCGCCACTTCCAGCGACAGCCAGCCGGCTTCATGCGGGCCGCTGGGGCTGGCTTCGGTGTGCCAGGTGCCGCGGCCATAGGCTTGCGCAGCCAGGCTCACCACCTCGCCGACGGTGGCCGCTTCGTGGCTGGCCGGGCCGAAGTTGTAAGCCCCTGCCAGGCTGGGGTCAGCCCAGAGCTTCTCAGCCAGCAGCAGGTAGCCCGCGAGCGGCTCCAGCACATGCTGCCACGGCCGCATCGCCTGCGGCCGGCGCACCAGCAGGGGCTCGCCCGCCTGCCAGGCGCGCACGGCATCGGGCAGCAGCCGGTCTGCGGACCAGTCACCGCCGCCAATCACATTGCCGGCGCGTGCCGTGGCCAAAGCCACACCTCGCTTGGCCAGGAAGGCGTCGCGGTAACACGCCGCCACCAGCTCGCTTGCGGCTTTGCTGGCACTGTAGGGGTCGTGCCCGCCCAGGGCATCGTCCTCGCGGTATGGCCAGGCCCACTCGTGGTTGCGGTAGACCTTGTCGGTGGTGACGACGACCACGGCGCGCACGGTGTCCACGCTACGCAAGGCCTCCAGCACATGGGCCGTGCCCATGACATTGCTGGCCAGTGTGTCCAACGGCCGGGCATAGCTGGCCCGCACCAGCGCCTGGGCTGCAAGGTGCAGCACGATCTCTGGCCGCGCCCGCGCGACCGCCTGGGCCACGCCCTCGGCGTCTCGCACATCGCCACCCAGCGACAAGGCACGCGCCTCGGGCGGCAGGGCCAGATGCAGGCTGGGTTGGCTGTCGGGCGGCAGGGCATAGCCATGCACCTGCGCGCCCAGGCGACGCAGCCACAAGGCCAGCCAGCTGCCCTTGAAGCCGGTGTGCCCTGTCAGCAGCACGCGCTTGCCGCGCCAGAAGTCGATGTGGGGGTTCATCACCAGCACTTCCAGGGCGCACGGCCCGATTGCCACAGCTCTTCGAGCAGGTTCTTCTCGCGCAGCGTGTCCATGGGCTGCCAGAAGCCGTCGTGGTTGAAGGCCATCAACTGGCCGTCTTGCGCCAGCCCGGTCAGCGGCTCCAGCTCCCACGAAGTGGCGTCGCCCGCGATGCGCGACAGGCAGCGCGGCGACAGCACGAAGAAGCCGCCATTGATCATGCCGCCCTCGCCCCGCGGCTTTTCCGTGAAGCCGTAGACGCTGCGGCCGTCCATCTGCAGCGCGCCGTAGCGGCCCGGCGGCATCACGGCAGTGATGGTCGCGTCCTTGCCGTGGCTCTTGTGGAAGTCGATGCTGGCGGCGATGTCGACGCTGGCCACGCCGTCGCCGTAGGTCAGGCAGAAGGCCACGTCGTCCTTCACATACTCGGCCACACGGCGCAGGCGGCCACCGGTCATGGTGTCTTCGCCGGTGTCCACCAAGGTCACGCGCCAGGGCTCGGCGTGGCGTTCGTGCACTTCCATCTTGTTGTTGGCCATGCAGAACGTCACGTCGGACGTGTGCAGGAAGTAGTTGGCGAAATACTCCTTCACCATGTAGCCCTTGTAGCCACAGCAGATGACGAACTCGTTCACGCCATGCGCCGAGTACATCTTCATGATGTGCCACAGGATGGGCTTGCCGCCAATCTCGATCATGGGCTTGGGCCGCATCCCCGTCTCTTCCGAGATGCGGCTGCCCAGTCCACCGGCCAGGATCACGGCTTTCATGTTTGGGTCTCCGTTCTCATAGGGTGAAGCCGCGCTCAGCGCAGCCACTCCGATACACCCCGCCCGAGCGCCAGCAGGTTGGCGTTCAACATCTGCACGTCGTGCAGTGCATTCACGTAAGCCACGCGCAGGCTGTAGTGCTCGCTCTCGGCGCCCATCACGTCGAACAGGCTGCGCCGGCCCAGTTGCTGCCACTGCTGCAGCGTGAAGTTGCGCACCTGTTCGCTCTCGCGCAGCACCTCGGCCACGCGGCGGGCGCGGTCGACGCTGGACAGCGCTTGCTCGTGGATCTCGGCGACGCGAAAGCGGCGTGACTCGACCTCGTCGGCGCGTTGCAGCCGCGCCGCCTGCGCGCGCTTGCGTGCGGCATCGGTGG
>Ga0335397_10006179_pt1 | contig 15508 bp, 8 predicted proteins | sample MAT04_FD_205740 | JGI IMG/M metagenome (GOLD analysis project Ga0335397, IMG submission 205740) | Freshwater microbial communities from Lake Fryxell liftoff mats and glacier meltwater in Antarctica - MAT-04 (spades assembly) (version 2) ... | reverse complement strand
ACTGCTCGTCCGACAACTCAAACCGCCGCATGACAATCCTCCTCCTTGAGGCAAAATTCACACGCGTGGTTTACCAGAAATCCCCAAATTCGCAAAGAGAATGTCAACACGCCCTAGTAATTCCTTTGCTGGGCAGCGTACCTGGCTTGGATAATAAATGGGTGGTACGCGATAGGCGTTCCAGACAGCACGTTGGACAAGGCCCACGGCAAGATGACGAGCAAATCCCAGTCGTTGCATCCGTCCGGGCTTTGCTTGAATCTGAAAGTCGGCACCTTCTCTTTTGCGAGCAAATACCATCCCTTCAATTCAATGGCCATCAACACGTCCTGGCCATTAGTCGTCTTTCTCAGGAGCACATCAGGAAAGGTTTGCGGCTGCCTGACAAAGCTGTAAGCCTGATACTCCTTGTCGGGGTCCCACACCCCACGCATACCGTTCAAAGTGGAGACAACTTGCTCTTCGATCATCGCGCCCAATGCGGAATTGAGCGTGAAAAGATCGGTGACAAGAATGCCCGATATTTGAGTCGGCGTTTGGAAATAGTCAGGAAGAGCGAGCAGCGCTTCTTTTACGCGAACCCACAGCTTGTAATGCGGCCAACTCTTTGGCTCCACTGGCAGCGGCGGCAATGGCGTTGGCGTGGGCATCGAGGCGTCGCGTCGCGGCATTGTAAAACTCCGGGATGATTTCCGCTCCGAAATAGACTCGGTCCAAACTCAGGCACGCCACCGCGCCAGGGCACAAACCTCCAAACGGCTCCCAGACCGCGTCTTCCTCATCTGTGGATGCGCGAATCATCAGGTCGATGAACTTCAATGGCTTCTGGCTGCCATGCAGGCTTTTAAACTTATATCGCATCCCATTCCGCTGTCCCTGAATACGTTCAGAACCCGAAACTTGCGGTTCCGTCCATACATTTGTGATCCCAGCTTCACAATAAAACTTCGCCCGCATTTTCCCCCATTGTGTCCCGGAAATCGGCCGAATCCCATCCAGACTGAAATAAGGGCGCCCCCCTGCTTGCCCGCGTTCATTGACGAATTGAGCCATCGCCACGAACGCTTCAACGGGCGGAAAATACCACAGGTGATCCGCAGTAAGGTATTTTCGAGTGGCGGCGTTTTTCACGCCGCAAGCCTCATTTGCCAACTTCATGGGAAGTCCACTCCGTAACCATTCATGACGCAACCAGTCCTGCATCCCCAACTGCTGGCTCCCGACGGGGAATTGAGCCGCTCGAACGTATTGAACGCAGACTTCAGTCACGACCGGAAATTTTCTCAGCGTCTGTGTATTGCAATTTCCAGCAACATGCCCCATTCCCTTATCCCAAATGTTGCAGCAGCGGTATTCCCATCCGTTCGCATCGAGTACGGGATGCACAGACGCCCAACCGAGTTCCGTGTTCCAAAACCACAGTGTTGTTTCGGGAGTGGAGTAACGGGACCATAGTTCGATATGCGGCCGATACCATTCGGCAAGCGTGCTGGCTTTCCGCTCGTCTCCGGGGAAGCCGCTAACACCGTATGGGCCATCAGAGATGATGCAAGTAGGTGGCTGCCATTGATCGTACAGCAGTTCCGCCTTCTCAAAAGTAATTGAGCACGGCCCGCGCGAGAATGCTGAACTTTCCGCTGACTTGAGTTCCATGACATCCCTCTTGCCGCGAGTTCGGTTCCCGCAGTTGTGTTTCGTAACCGCGCATCAGTTTAGGCGCGCTTTACTCGATGTGATAGGGCAAAAATGTTACGCCGACCAATCGGGGACATTGGTTCGACACGATCAGTCAGCTCGCCTCGTCCGAATTCCGCAGATAACCCGAAGACATCCGCCTTCCATCCCGGCGCTGATCTTGATCAACAAAGAATTGTACTGAGTTTCCTCGAAAAACTCGCCGATCTGGGCTTGTGAACTTCGCGTACCAGATCGACAATTTTAGAGATTGTCCGTTCTGATTTTCGCGAAGGAGCCGCATGTCGTTTCGGGGGCCGCTGGGGAATTCGCTTCGTTTGTTGCTGGTTGTGGCCGTGTTGCCGGGATGGGCGATTGGCGACGATGCGGCGGTGGAGTTTGTGCGCGATATTCAGCCGATTTTCGCCGAGAAGTGTGTTCGCTGTCATGGCGACGACCGGCAGGAAGGGGGACTTCGGCTCGATCGTCGGGCCGACGCCCAGCGCGGCGGCGATTCCGGGCTGCTCTTGGATCGCGCTGCCAGTCTGCTGGTGCAACGGATCACCGCCGCGCCCGGCGAACGGATGCCGCCGGAGGGGGAACCGCTGTCCGCCGGGCAAGGCGATATGATTCGTCGGTGGATTGATCAGGGGACCGTGTGGCCTGAGGGTGTCGACAAAGTGGGGGCTGCGGGGCGGTATGAGTGGTGGTCGTTTCAGCCGCTGCGGAGGGGGGCGAAACTGCAAGCACTTGATGGGGGCGGGTGGGCGAAGTCGACGATTGATCTGTTCATTCTACAAAAATTGGATGAACAGGGGTTGTTGCCTTCACCGGAGGCGGATCGGCGGACGCTGTATCGCCGGTTGTCGTTCGATCTGCTGGGGTTACCGCCTGATCCGGAGGACGTTGAGGCGTTCATCGCTGATACCGATCCGCTGGCCTATGAAAAGCTCGTCGACCGGATGCTCGCCTCGCCGGAGTATGGCGAGCGGTGGGCGCGGCACTGGCTGGATGTGGTTCATTACGGCGACACGCATGGTTACGACAAGGACAAACCGCGACCGAACGCCTGGCCGTATCGCGATTATGTGATCCGGTCGCTCAATGCCGACAAACCGTATGCGCGGTTCGTGCGGGAGCAAATCGCCGGCGATGTGTTGTGGCCGGACGACGCGGATGGCATCACGGCGACCGGGTTCATTGCCGCCGGACCGTGGGATTTCATCGGACATGCCGAGTTGCCGGAATCGAAGTTCGACGGCCAACTCGCCCGGCTCATGGATCGCGACGACATGGTGACGAACACATTCAACACCTTTTGTTCGCTGACCGTGCAATGCGCCCGCTGTCACAATCACAAGTTTGATCCGGTCACCCAGACCGATTATTACCGCCTGCAAGCGAACTTCGCGGCTCTCGACCGGGCGGAACGGCACTATGACGCCGAACCCCAACAAGCGCGTTTGCGGTCCGAACTCTTGACTCGTGAGCAGGAACTACAACGACAACAGACGGAGATTCAGCCCGAGATCGCCCGGCACGGTGGCGCGGAACTCAGCGAACTCGATCAGCGAATCGCCGCGGCGCGAAAGAATGCCAATGCCGCCCAACCCGCCGAGTTCGGATATCACAGCGTCATCGAGCAGCAGCCAACAGTAGCGAAATGGGTGCAGCTTGATTTTGGGGAAGCGGTCGATCTGAATCGATTGCAGCTTTTCCCGTGTTACGACGACTTCAACAACATCGGTGCCGGCTTCGGTTTTCCGCTGCGTCACAAAGTGGAATTGTCGTCCGATTCGCAGTTCGAGCAGGGCGTGCAGTTGCTGGTGGATGAAACAGCTGCCGATGTCGAGAACCCGGGCGTCATGCCAGTGGAAGCCATCGTCGATGCCCGACCAGCCCGCTACTTGCGGATGACGGCGACGAAGCTCGCGCCACGGATGAACGATTTCATTTTCGCGTTGGCGGAGATTCAGGCGTTTGATGACGCTGGCCGAAACCTCGCAGCGAAGGCGACCGTCACTGCGATCGATTCTATTGAAGCCCCGCCGCGCTGGCGGAAGAGCAATTTGATAGATGGCCTGCATCACGGGATTGGCAAAGAATCGCTGATGGAGTTGCTCCCGCAGCGCGAACAATTGCTGGAGCGCGTCCTTGATCCAAAGTTGCTGCAAGCACACCGGCGAATCGAAGCGGGTTTGCGGGATGTGGGGAAATCGCTCGCCGACTTACCTCCGGCGCAATTGGTGTATGCGGGCATGGTTCACACCGGCAGCGGGAATTTCATCGGCACTGGTGCGACGGGGGGCAAACCTCGGCCCATTCATGTCTTGAAGCGAGGCGATTTGCGGACCCCCGGCGAAGAAGTCGGTCCGGGAATCGTGCCACTGTCACCAGCGGAAAGCGGCAATTTCGAGTTACCTCCCGATCATTCCGAGAGTGACCGCCGCGTCGCGTTGGCGAACTGGATCACGCGGCCCGAGCATCCCCTCACCTGGCGGTCGATTGTCAATCGCGTCTGGCAGTATCATTTTGGCCGCGGACTGGTCGATTCCCCCAACGACTTTGGCCACATGGGGCAGCGGCCGTCGCATCCCGAATTGCTCGATTGGCTGGCCATTGAATTCCGCGATCACGATGGCTCGTGGAAGCACCTGCATCGACTGATCGTCACCAGTGCCGTCTATCGACAAACGTCGAATTCCCATCCCGCTGCCGCCGCGATCGATAGTCAGAACGTCTGGTTATGGCGGATGAATCGCCGGCGGTTGGAGGCGGAGGCGGTGCGGGACAGCGTGTTGCAACTGGCGGGGAAGTTGAACGACCAGATGACCGGCCCCGCGTTTCAGGATTTCGTCGTCGTGAAGCCGGAGCATTCGCCGCATTATGAATACCGCCTGCACGATGCTGATGACCCGAAAAGCCATCGCCGCAGCGTGTATCGGTTTCTGGTCCGCTCTCAACCGCAGCCTTTCATGACGACGCTGGATTGTGCCGATCCGTCGATGCAGGTCGACAAGCGAAGCGAAACGATCACGGCGTTACAGGCATTGGCACTGCTAAACAACAAGCTGATGCTGGCGATGTCACAGCATCTGGCGGACGAGGTGCGCATTCGCCATGACAACACTGAGAATCAAGTTCGCGACCTTGTCCGGTTGACGTTCTGCCGCTCCGCCAGTCCCGAAGAGTTGGCGGAACTCGTCGAGTACGCGGACCAGCATGGTCTCGAAAACGTCTGCCGCGTACTGTTCAATTTGAACGAATTTGTATTCGTCGATTGAGTCTCACGGCGAGTCGATCAGGCTCAACGGGGTGACGCCGGGTTCCCGCACCAGCCCGCAGACGGAATCGTCGATTTTCATCAGCATTTTTCCGGATGTTGTCCGCACACGGATGTCGTAGGCGGCGGTCGTGTCGGTCACTTGCTGGACGTGAAATGTCACTTCAAGCCGTGTGCCCGCCGGTGGGCTCTCACCTAGCCAGATGCGCCGCATACTCATCGGCAAGCGTGCCAGGTCTGTGGATGTCAACCCATAATGCACAACTGACGAACGCGCCATCGAGTAGGCCGAGGGAAACTCTGCGAGAAGACGCGAAACCTGTCAGTTCACGGAAACCACCGGCGATGGGGATGACTTGAAGATCGGCGCATCAATTCCTTCCGCAGGCGGAGCCATGGGCGTCACGGACTGAGGCTTTTGGGAGTTGATTGTTTGCAGTACATAGTCTTGAAACGTGAAGAGACGCTCTTCCCGGGCGGAGATTAGGCCGCCGCCATGAGGCCGATGTTTCGTCGCGGTGCCTCGGTGAACCGACGGATAGATCGCGGCGTCCTCGTTCTGGATCCGCGCGACCTGGCTGGCTCCCAGACGGTACAAAAATCGGTGTAACAGAAAGGGCGCGATGCGACCTTTCGGTCCAGAATTGTGCATGGTGTACCAGATGCCCCGGCATGTTTCCGGGCCGGTCGGGAACGTCATCTGGATGTAATGCCAAGGCCCCGATCCCCCCAGAACGAGATTCGGGTAGCGCAGCATGTGCTCCCAGAAAAATTCCGGCGGGCGACCCGCGACCCGAGCGAAGAACTTCTCCCAGTTCGATCCTGTTTTGCGATCAGACGAATCATGCTTGTAATAATCGTAGGTCGGATGAAACTCATGCAGCATGCGATCCGGTTCCGGATACGTTTTGAACGATTTCGCATGCACGCTACTCAGATGGTACGATTCGAGTACATTCTCGATCACAATCTTCCAATTCGCGTCGAAATCCATTTCTCGATAATGCGTCAGCCGATGTTGCGGCGTGAAATAACGATCGCACCACGCTGACAGCTGCGGCCCCAGATACTCGCGCAATGTCACGGGGTTGTCGCTCAGATTGACGAAGATCAATTGCCCGATGCATTCCGTGCGGAATTCGCGTAATCCCAGTTCGCCTTTTTTCAACGGACGGAAATTCTGTGCGTCGGGAATCTTGCAGGTGTTGCCGGACTCATCATATTCCCAACCGTGGTATTGGCACTTCATCCGCTCTTTGAAGTGCCCTTGCGCCTGATCGGTGAGCGTGCAAAACCGATGCGTACAGACATTCAAAAAGATTTGAAAGCCTTGGGAAGTGTGCCAGCAAACCAGCGGCCGATCAAAAATTTCCCTTGTGAAATAATCGCCCAGTCGGGGGGCATCCGTCAGGGCACCGATGCAATGCCAGCCGGGCAGGAACATGCGCTGCAGTTCCAGTTCATAAATCTCGGGAGACGTATAGTGTTCGCGGCTCAGGCGTTGTGGCAAGTGCTGAGTGCTGTGGAACATTTTCCCTGCCGAAATCAAAAAGGCTCGCGTACGGACGAAATGACACACTCCACTGGGACTATATGTCCGTTCGATGCGATGAGGCAAGACGAGTGTGCCGAATCGGTTCCGTTCGGCTACCGGGTGGCGTCTTCCCACACGGGGACGCATTCCATGATCAGACCGTCGATCGTGTCCGTTGGGTAAACGACCGTCAACTGGAACCCCGCTTGCTCGGCGATGGCCGAGAACTCCGCCAAAGTCCGCGATTTCCCCCAGGTTGTCGCGTACTGCGTCACATCCCAGATGGCCCGAACCGAAGGGGCGGGGTTCAAATCATGGTCCACCGAGGCTTCAATGATGAGCAGTTTTCCGTGTGCGGGAATTGCTTTGCGGATGTTTCGCAGGATTTTGAGGCCGCTGGCGTCATCCCAATCGTGGAGCACGCATTTAATCGTGTAGAGGTCGGCCCCGGCCGGAACTTCCTCAAAGAAATTGCCCGCCTCATGGCTGGCCCGGCTCGTCACGCCTTGCCGAAGAAACATTTCCTGAGCCGCGAGTTTCGTGGTGTCGCGATCATAAACACGCCCTTGCAGGTGCGGCGCGGCATTGAGCATGGCACTGAGGAAGGCCCCCCGGCCCCCGCCGACATCGATGACCGAGCGGACTTGCGAGAAATCGTAGGCTCGGGCGATCTGGCCGACGACCGATTCCGTCCAGCCGCTGCACGACTTGTCATGCAGTTCGGTGGCATGCGGAATCGATTCCATCACCTCCCAGCAGGTTTTTCCATAAGCGGTTTCCGTTAACGATTTTCCGCGCACGACCGCTTCCGTCATCCGCGGCAGCACGGGAACCACCAACAGATCCATCAGTTCCGTCCAGGACGAGACCGGATTCGGCGAACTGCTGAGAAACTGGCGACCAACGGGACTGAGGGCGAATTGCTCGTCTGTTGTTCGTTTCAACACGCCGAGAATCGCCGCCGTCCGCAACATGCGCAGCAACGCACCGGCATTCGCGCCGCACTCCGCTGCCAGATCCGCTGCCGATTTCGGCCCCTGTTGCAGCCGGTCAAAAATCCGCAGGCGCACGAGGGTTGCCACAACGGAAAAAACAATCGGCAACTCCATAATCCAGAACGCGACCGCGGGTGCGAACAACTGGAGAAACCGGCGATAGATGCGGCCCTGCAGCCACACGAGCGGGCGAAACACCGTCCGTAAGAGGCGCTGCTTCGTCGTCCATTGAACCCGGTAAGTGGGGACATGCGCGTCCAGTGCGTCGGGACGCGGCAAATTCTCCACGACGGCGCTGTCTGTGCGAATGGGAGCGATCATGCTTAATGTTCCTGTCCGAGTGTCTACATCATCTCCTCAGCCGGAATGGCTGCGGAGATTTTTTCATCGTTGAACCTGTACAGTGAACTTATCTCTGCGTTGCGATTTGAGTGCGCTGAGCAGCAAAATCGCACCCGGTTTTGGCAAGTCCCTACCGATTAATCCGATTACAGGACATACAAGGCGCGGCGGATTCGTCTCGGCATTGCGGTGTGAGACATGAATCCTCAGGGCCATCGAGCGGAGCGAAATCGCTCAGGGATTCGCCCCGCCGCTCGCCGCTGATAGCAGAGACTTTGCCACCTCGACATCGGGAATCAGGCACGGGTGCTTGTACTGCTCCGCCGTCCCCTTCGCCCGCGACATTCGCTGACGGTCCCAGTCGCGCCAGGCTCCCGCGGGCAGCAGATGCAGCCGAACCGGAGCCAGGCGGTGCGAATCCCGTTTGGTGGCATATTCGATATTCGCCTGCATCAACTGCCGCTCGACGGCCTCGGCCAGCTTTCGGCCGAACTCGGGCGAAGGGACATCCGGCTGCTCGACAAACAGCCCGTAATACGGCGCGTCGTCCTGCCAGACCGGAATCAGCGAGTACGACACCAGCTGATGACTCAACTCCGTCAGCGCGGCAGCGACGGAGGACGAGACATGAAACTCGGTCAGCTTCTCGCCCGTCAGATTCGAGATGCTGCTGCCCTTGTTGAGGAACGCCAGCATCGGCGTCCGCTCGATCCAGCCCACACAGCGCACCACGTCGAAAATGTTATAGCGGTACAGGCCGCTGTTCGTGGTCAGCAGAATGTAATAGTCGCGGCCTTCCTGAAGTTCGTGGGCTTCAAGGACTGTCGGCTGGGTCGAGTCGATTTCATCGACCGGAACGAACTCGTAGAAATTGCTCGTGATCTCCAGAATGCCGTTGGGAGTGTTGTCGTCTTTCGTCACCGTCATCCGCGCTTCACTGGCGATCAGGCCGATGTCGCGTGGTATCGCGGTGCCGAAGTAATCGGGAAAGCTCCGCAAATACGCCCCCATGCTCCCCCCCATCCAGCAGCCAATGAGTTCCAGCATGGGCCAGACGTCTTTGGGCCGCAGCGTGCCGGTCCGCTCCGCGATGGCGGCAAGCATCCGCGCCTTGTCCGGATTGGCACGCAATTGGGGCTTAATCTTTTGGAGTAGGGCGTCGGGCAGTGGAAAATCTGTTGAGACGGTGCCGTTACGCACGTCACGGATGATCTGCTCGGCATGACGTTCGCCGAACTTCGCCAGATTCAGATGCGTACTCGGATTCGGCGAGACCCACATGCCGATGTCGCGCTGCACGCCGAGCCGCCATGCCAGGTAGTACTTTGTGTCAACATCGTGAATTTTGCCGCTTTCGGGCGGCATGACGTAGCTGCCGCGCACCAGCCAGTGCTGCATTTTCGCCGCCAGCCCGCTGATGCTGCCGCAGGGAACACCTGACGGCGTGCGGAATTCGTCATCATCGCTGACAAAGGTTAACTTGCCCAGCCGAAACAGCGTGGGGTGGCTGATGAAGACCTGGAGGCCCCAGGCCGTCCAGACGCGCCGATGATCCTGGAGAAATCGCTCTGTGATCGGAATGAATTTGCGGGCACTGCTCGTCCCGCTCGTCAGCGCGAACATCAGCACTTTCTGGCGATGAAACAACGCTTCCACATCGCCCTGCTTCACCCGCTCGATGTACGGCTCGAGATATTCGTACCGGGTAATCGGCACTTGTTTACGAAAATCGGCGACAGTGCGGATGTTCGCGAAACCATGATCGCGGCCGAAAGCAGTCGGGTGTTCCCGGCGAACAATTTCGCTCAGCAGATTCCGCTGGACGGTCGTCGGGTCTTTCGTCGCTTCCGCGAACGCCACCAGATCACGCGCGGCGGTTTTTTCCAAGACGGTCTGAACCAGCGACGAAAACAGACCCATCGTGCGCGTCTCTCAAAATGTCATACCAGCCCGACGCGCCAGCAAGGGTTGTGATGCGCTGATCGTGACGAAAATTGACTACGCCGAAACCGCCACGCCGGCATCAACGACCAGCGTCTGGCCTTGGATCAAATCGGCCAGGGGGCTGGCGAGGAACAGAACGGCATTCGCGACATCGCTCGCCGCGAGCGCCCGTCCGCCCAGCATGGCCTGCTCGCCGCGCCGGGCGAATCCGTTGGATTGCCGGACCGAGTCTGTTTCCACCAGTCCGGCCTGGACTACGTTGAAGTTCACGCCATGCGGCCCGAGTTCATAGGCCAGATGCCGGAAGGTGCTTTCCAACGCGGCTTTCGAGGCTCCCATCAGCCCGTAGTTCGGCAATGCGTACCCGGAACTTTGATTCGACAGTCCGATGACTTTCGCCCGCCCGCCGGCTTTCGTCAGCAGCGGCCGCGCGGCCTGCACCAGCGAAATGAGGCCCCCCACATTGGTATTCATCGCCGCTTCAAATTGTGCCGGCGTCACATCCAGAATTGCTCGGGAATCGTTCGTGGCCGCATTGCTGACGACGATATCCAACCGGCCGAATGTCTCGTTGATGAATTCAATCATCGCCGTCACGTCGTCCGGTTCGCTCATATCGGCTTGAATCACGGCGACTTTACGGCCTAAGGCGGCAATCGCCTCGGCCGTGCGGTCGGCACCATCGCGGGAGGAGACGAAATTCACGATCACATCAGCCCCGGATTCCGCCAGCCGGATCGCAATCGCCTGACCGATGCCACGCGATGCGCCCGTCACCAGAGCCACTTTTCCCGTCAAGTCGATCATCGTCCTCAATCCTTCCCCGAATTTCGTGCCGGCCTGGCGAACCGGTCGTCGATTGCCGTCCCGCTCTTACGTCAAGTTTGACTTACCGTTCCAAGCCGATGCATCTCCTTCAATTCCCGTGACAATCCCTCGATAATTTGTCGCCGAGAGAATCACGCTGTTGTCCGCCCCGAACAGGATGAAATCGTAAGTCGTGTGCCGATCGGTATGTCCCCGGTAGCGCAACCGCAGGACACATTGTTCTTTCGGCTGCGGCAGACGGACCAACTTGAATTCTTCGCAGGCATACGGAATTTCCACCCGTTTTTCGAGTTGGATGAACATATCCACACCGCACGCGACTAGGCACGAGTCGAGCACGGCGGGCGGCAAGAACCATTTGTCACCCAGTCGATCGCCTGCCAGATTGTTGACCGGATAACCGGCAATTTGCGCCCAGCCCCCGTCACGTTGCAGGAACAACGCCTTGAGTGCCCGGAACATTTTCCCGTGCACCACCTGCGCTTCTTCCGGATACATCATCGGGTTGTAAGGAAACGTCGGCTGTCCTGGTGCCGGTGCCGTGATGGAAAGAGCTTTTTCGGCGAATTCCATCGTTGCCGACTGATAAACGACCGCGAAATCGTCACCACCGACCAATTCACATTTCGCCATGCCGTTTTCCACATGGATTTTGACACGGGCCGGCTTCGGATCGTCGGTCGGGAATTTGAAAGCACTCAGGATCTGGAAGTCGCGGACTGAGCCGAGAACCTTGCCGGGCAATGCCAGGGAGGCGGCTTCAACCATCGTTTCCATCCCGATCACACCTGGAAGAATCGGCCGACCACCCTTCTTGTGTTGCAGCAGGAAGACATCTTTCGCGGGGTGGAACAAAATTTCGGCATACATGTCCTGGTCGTTAATCCAGCGTGCCGAATCGATCAGCGGCAACTCGGCAATCCGTTCGTCCGCAACCACCCGCGTGGCATTTTCCGGCCGAGGCACAACGCGGCGTTCCATGAAGTTCGGAGTGTCGGTGAGATTTGTGCCCGCCGGGATCTCAGACCGGCTCACGACACCCATGCCCGCTTTCACCTCGAACATCTCGAAACTATCGACTTGAATCACCGCATGTCCGCCGGCATCCACTATCACGAAGTCGGCCACGGTCGGGCTGCGCAGCCACATCCGATACGTCAACGCCTCGCCGTCACGCAATGGACGGGCGATGCGAATCCGGTCAAATCCGCGCGGCAACCGAGCCGAGCGATACACACTCCAGATCATCAGATCACAGCCCAGCAATCCCGCGTCAATTGTGGCGGACGGCAGCAGCCATCCATCGACGTCGCGATCGCCGACCAAGTCCGACAACTTCGGCACCACGATCTTGCCCCACGCGCCACCTTCCACCAGGGCAAACTCTTGCAGCCCTTGAAACGGGTAGCCGTGGTATACGCGGCCATCTTCCGGGTATTTCATCGTCTGCCAGTCGTTGGCGTACTTATGCTTCGTCCAGACGGTTGGCAGCGGTCCCAGATCGGGCTGAGGCAGCGGGGCGTATTCCTCCGCCAATTCCAGAATCGCATCCATCTGCAGACGATTCGGCTCGACGAGCCGGCCGTGGCGATCACAGAAATCGGCTCTCAGTTCACAACGAACTCCGTCCTCGACCCGTGTCGCGGCGACTTGCCCCGATTGCTGCCGCAGCGTGTGAAACCGGAAACCCTGGTGAACGGTCATGTTGTTGAGGCCGACGACCTTTCGTTTGCCGCCGTCGAGAATCAACGCGGACTCCGCCATGGTCTCCATGCCGACCACGGCCGGCAGAATCGGCACACCTTGATGACGGTGTTCGAGCAGGAACGGCTCCACGATCGGGTCGAACGTGGCCGTCGCCGTCAGTTGACGATCACCCCGCACATCATGAATTCCGTCGACCACCGCGACCGACCGCAAAACCTGTTCGCGACGGGTATAGACTTCGACTTCGGACTTCGCGCACATCGTGCCGTCGAGATCCAGCGAATCCGGCTTGTCGATGCAGAGGATTTCCCCTTCCAGCATCACGGTCGACAATTCGTGAATCACATGGGCGACTCCTTCCAGCGGCGGCATGAAGGCCAGTCCGCCCGATTTGAGCGCCAATTTGCTTTCCGGCCGAGCCGCCATGCCCACGTCGGCCCACGGCGGCCAGTGGAAGCCCACCGCGGCGATATCGGGCCGGCGGGCACGGGTCCAGTCGCAGATCTTGCACAGCATGTCGGAAGCCAGCGAATAATCGGTCTGACCGAGTCCGCCGAACCGCCCGCTGGTCGAGCCGAAGCCGATGAACCAGCCCACGGGATCCATTTGCGTGAGATCGATCAGCGACATCGCGGCATCGACTTTGACGCTGAACGTCGCCAGCACGCTCTCGCGCTTCTTTTTCTCGAACTTGCAGGCGGCTTCCACGCCGGCCCCGTGAATGATGCCGTGAATCGAACCATCCGCTTTGCGGACCTGGTCCAATGTCGCCGACAGTGAAGCCCGATCGGAAACGTCGCAGGCATGGTAGACGGCTTTAACCCCGTCGGCCCGGAAGGCCTGCAACGTCCGATCGATTTCGATGGCGCGTTCGATCTCCTTCCAAACCTGAGACGGGTTTTTGCCCGCGGCTCGGGACTGTTCGGAAATCGTTCGCTTGAGTGATTTCAGCCCTTCATCGGTCAGATTTCGCCACGTCGGGTCGATGGTCGGCAGCGGCGTTGATCCGAGCAGGTGCATCGACAAACCGAACCGCTTGCCCAGTTCGCGGGCCACCACCGCCGTCACTCCCCGCGCCCCGCCCGTCACCACCCAGGTTCCATGCGGAACTTTCACCGCCCGACGCTGCGTCGAGGCGGGTTGCGGCACGGCGCGCGGCAGGAACCGCGTCCCACGGATGTAACCGACTTCCACTTGCGGTGTCGCGGCGGCGAGTTCTTTGAACACGCACGTCGCCAGCAGCGCGTGGGCTTCTTCCGCCGGCGCGTCGATCAGTTTGACCGTCATCCCCGTTAATTCGCGGCGAATCCCCTTGAGCAGGCCACATAGGCCGCCCCCTTCGATGCCGCCGATCCGACCGCTGAAGCCGAAGTCGCCGCCGAGCGCGGTCACTGCCGTCAAGCTCGATTGCGCGACCAGGCCCGCTTCCTGTACCAACTGCACCCACCGCTGGCAGACGAAGTACGGAATTTGCAGGCCGCGTAACGAACGGCTCGTCCATTCGGCTTCACCCACCGAGGCACCCTCTTCCCGGGCCGTCGTCAGAATCAAATGCGGTGCCTGGCCCAGCGCCCACACACGATTCAATTCCGCCACCGCCGAGTCGATGTCGCCGCTGACAGGCACTTCATGCACCACGGTCCCCTGCGACACCAACCGCGATTTTATTTCCTCGCCCAACCGGCTCTGACCAAGCAGCACCACCGCCCCTTGGAATTTGGGCATGGCGGGCGTACCGGCCGGCAGTTCAGCGGGCACCGTCCGCATCACATGTCGCTGAACCACGGTCTCGGCTTCCGTCGGCAGGCCTTCTCGCAACGCGGCACTGTTCAACACAATCCGTTCCGAATCGACTTCGCCCGTTTGATCCGACGCGGCCAGATTCTGGAACAACTCGTTCAAGTTGAACCGGAAGTATTCGTCCTGACGATTGCCGGCACGCGGCCCCGGCGTCACCCACAGCTCGCCCGTCGCCGGCAGCATCACCACGCTGATCTGGTTATCAACACGGCGAACCGTATTCATCGTGGCATGAGCCGTCTGGCGTCCGCGGCCAAGATCGAACTGATCGCGCAGCGCCTTCTGCGAACGTTCCAACGTCCAATTCCCGTCGGCCTGCTCACCCAGCAACTGATGCAACCGTGCCAGGCGATGCTTTGAATGCTCGGGCACATCGGCGACCGGCGGCTGCAGCAGGCAGTGGTTCGTCGTCAGCACATACGGCAGATTCTCTTTCACCACCAGCGATTTGCCATCGTATTCCAGATAGCACAGCCGATCGGTGAGATAATGGCTCACGCACAGGCTCCACGCACCAACGCGATCCAATCCGCGAACGACATCGACCGCTTCTTCAATCGTCGAGGCTCGTTCCAGAATGCGTTTCACAATCACCGGGTGGACTTTGCCCGTGGTCGAGCCGGCACGACGCGGGCGATCCAGCAGCAGCGTGCTGCTCACGGCGATCCCCATCGCGTTCACACCATTCAACCCGCCCGCCTGACCCGAAACACTGAACGTGACGTGCGGAATACGGCCCTTCGGCATCCGCACCTGCACGATTCGCGACAGGCAATCCGGCAGCGTCAGCGACAACGGCGAATCTTCGTTCACCGCATGCACCAGCCCGACTTTCGGATTATGACTCGCCGTCACCGCGAACTGCGTGCAGCCGGGCACATAATCGGGATACATCCCCAGGTTGTGTGCGATCACCGCGGGCACCGGTAGCCCCGCCCCGTCCGCGATCCCGTGCAATTCTTCCAGATCGTCTTCGCAGAAGTACAGCGTCGGTTTCGCCAAAGCCTCTTCCAGTTCAGGAATATTCTGTAACCGGGGCCCAAGCATGGCGGCGTACCGCTCCATGATCGTCCGAATCTGCACCGCCTGATTGGTTCCGTGCTGCTTGCCAATCTGGTAAGCACTCCCCGCGCCATGCACTAGATGAAAGCCTTCCGGCAACGGCGTCTCGAGAATCAGCGGCCGCGCGGCGATAACCGGTGCCACCGCAATCGCAACCGATGTTTGCGAACCGTGGTCCATAGCGGGGCTGAGGGTTGAGGGTTCAGGGCTGAGGGCCGGAACCTCGGTTGGCACTGGTTCTTCACTTCCCACTTCCGCCATGCCCGGCTGTGCCACGAATTCCAGAATGCTGCGAATGGTGCGGAAGTCGTCCAGCGACAAGTTCTGCAACTGGCTCGA
>Ga0335397_10006173_pt1 | contig 15514 bp, 13 predicted proteins | sample MAT04_FD_205740 | JGI IMG/M metagenome (GOLD analysis project Ga0335397, IMG submission 205740) | Freshwater microbial communities from Lake Fryxell liftoff mats and glacier meltwater in Antarctica - MAT-04 (spades assembly) (version 2) ... | reverse complement strand
GCCGAAGGTGCTCCAGAGCTTGTTCCCGGTAGATTGCGTGCTGAACGTGATTGCGCATGGGTTCCTCCGACCCTTGGGCTCAGGGATCCTTAGCGCCACTTTTCGTTCCGTTGCTACTCGCACCCCGGAATAGAACGACTACCAGGATTGAGGAACGCTGGGCTAAGGGCAGAGATGATCCAAGCCTGGTTGCAAGAGAAGCATAACGGGCATTCTAAGGCGGTTAATTTAGGTCGGCGTAGCGAGATAGAGGGGCAGATACTGAGGGCGTGTCAGTGGGCTAGCCAGCGCCCTGCCATAAATGTGTATGAGCCCTACCCCCTCACCACAAGGCTACTAAAAAGGCTCGAATGGCTCTATCAGAAAACTGGCAAGCTCTGGACCATCGAGGCGCTTGAAAAGGCGAACACTGATCGAAGCCTGGAAGCAAGTGTTAGCAGCCGTTTAAAACAGCATCTTTTGAAGCGGCAAGCCGAAAACGCGCAACAAAATTTCTTGCTTTAGCTGTTGAAGCGGCTAAAGCAATCTGGGACATTTATTTAGTTCTTAAAGGTCAAGGATTCAAGCTGTAACTTGAATCCCTGGAATCATCATTGGACGATGACAACCTAAGTCTCGTACATACAGCGGTTCTTGTCCAGATCTTTTTGTTCACTAATTGGACGACAAGACTGCTTCATTTCGGCTCTTTAACTGCTCCTGGTGCGCGATACAGGTGCGTCTTTGCACGCGTTGTGATCGTGGCAATATGTACTGCGGTAAAGATTGCGCTGTTTTAGGCCGCCGTCGGTCAGTGGCGGAGGCAGGGCGGCGTTACCAGCGCAGTTTTAAGGGGGCGGTTAAGCACGGAGAACGCAACGCGACCTATCGTCTGCGCCTTCTTGAGAAAGTGACGCATCAGGGTTCACTTCTTGCCTCCGGTCATGCGATGTTAGCTTCAGAAAGCGGCGAAGGGGCAGAAAGCCCAAGCAGTTTAGGACTAGAGTTTGACGAAGATGGCCGCACACGCTGTAGCGTGTGCGCGGCTTTCTGCGGTCCCTTTGCGCGCACTAAATTTGCTGGCCGTGGGCCAGTGAGAAATGGAGGGGGCAAAAGTGAGCGTTTCAAAGGAAACAGAATCAGAGATTCTTAGACTGTTATACGTTGAGAAGTGGAAAAGAGGAACAATTGCGCGCCAGTTAAACATCCACCATGGGGTGGTTGACCGCGTGCTGCTCAGAAATGGAATTGCAATTGATCGTCTGCAGGTGCGGCCTTCGATGATCGACGACTATCTGCCGTTTATTCGAATGGTGTTGGAAAAATATCCAAATTTAACGGCTTCGCGACTTTACGAAATGGTAAAGGAGCGAGGCTATCCAGGTGCTGTAGACCATTTTAGAGACATGGTGGCACGGCACAGGCCGAAGCCGGCAGCGGAAGCTTATTTGCGATTGCAGACGTTGCCTGGAGAGCAGGCACAAGTTGATTGGGCTTACTTTGGCAAGGTGACAATCGGCAATGCTGAAAGGCCATTATTTGGATTTGTTATGGTCTTGTCTTGGTCACGTCAAATATTTCTCAAGTTCTATACCGGCATGGTCACTGCAAATTTTCTGCAAGGGCATGTTGACGCGTTTGAGGCGTGGCAGGGAGTACCGCGGGAAATACTCTATGACAATTTAAAGAGCGCGGTGCTTGAGAGGGTTGGAGACTCTATTCGTTTCAATCCGAAGCTGCTCGATATGGCTGCACACTATCGGTATGCACCAAAGCCGGTGGCAGTTGCTCGTGGCAATCAAAAGGGTCGGGTAGAAAGAGCAATTCAATACATCAGGCATGCGTTTTTCATTGCCAGAAAATGGGATGGGTTAGACGATTTGAACAGCCAAGCGATGCGGTGGTGTGATGATTTTGCCGGTGCAAGGCAGTGCGCAGAAGATCGTCAAATCAAAGTTAGAGAGGCATACGAGCAAGAGAAATCAAGCCTCATGCCACTCCCCGACAATCCTTTTCCGGCATATGAAGTAGTCGTAGCATCAGTCGGCAAAACGCCATATGTCAGATTTGACCTGAATGATTATTCGGTGCCACACGAGTACGTTCAGCGCAAGCTGACGATTATGGCTGACAGTCAGTGGGTTCGCGTTGTCGAAGGGGTGACTGAAATAGCTAGACATCAGCGTTGTTTTGAAAAGCGTCGTCAAATTGAGTCAGCGGAGCATGTGGCCAGGCTTGTAGAGGAAAAGAAAAAAGCAAAAAAAGGCAGCGGAATGAACTTGCTTTTCAGCACAGCACCAGCTGCCAAAGAAATGTTTAAAATGGCGGCTGAACGTGGTTATGCAATTGGTTCAATGACCAGTAAGTTGCTAACCTTGCTCGATTTATACGGCGCTACAGAAATGGATGAAGCAGTAAAAGCTGTGGTTGAAGCAGGTGCATGTCACTGCTCTGATGTAACGCAAGAGCTTGAAAGAAGACGACGCCAAAAGGGCCTGCTTTCGCCGGTAGCAATTCAACTACCGGACGACCATCGACTACATGATTTTGTAGTGAAACCGCATTCTCTGGCCAGTTACGACAGCCTTTCGGAAGAGGTGAATCAATGAGAGATTTTAAGGAGCTAGCGAAAGATCTGGGCTTCAAAGCGTTGGCCGCAAATTGGAATGATTTTGCAGGTGAGCCGTGTATTAAGAAACTTCTGGAGCTAGAAGAAGAAGACAGAAATCGACGAAGTCTGGAGCGCAGACTTCGAGAAGCTCATATCAAGGAAATGAAGCCAGCGTGCGACTTTGACTGGGATTGGCCAACGTCGATTGATCGAGAATTGATTGAAGAATTATTCACACTCAAATTCATGAACGATCATGTCAATGTAATTTTTCAAGCAGCAAACGGCCTTGGAAAAAGCATGTTGTCAAAAAACCTGGTTCATGCGGCTGTTCTGGCTGGTTACAAAACCAAGTTTGTTTCTGCCAGTCAAATGTTGTCTGATTTGTCAGCCCAGGATGGTGCTACGGCGAGGAAGCGTTGTTTGCACAAGTACACCAGCCCAGACCTACTTGCTATCGACGAGCTGGGATATTTAAGTTACGACAATCGATATGCAGACTTGCTCTACGAAGTCATTAATGCTCGCTACATGCAGGCTTCTACAATCATCACAACCAACAAAATCTTCCAGGATTGGGGAGAAATTTTTCCTAACGCAGGCTGTGTAGTGACCTTAATCGATCGCCTTGTGCACAAATCAGAACTGGTAAAAATTGCCGGAAAATCTTATCGAAGCAAAGAAGCCGCAGAGCGAGCCAACGCTAGAGCCCTGAAGAAAAACGGAAAAAGCAGTAAGAAAGCGGAGAAACCTAGTGATGATGAAAGTAATACTACTTCTTGAATGTGATGAGTGTCGGTGCTTTGTGGGAGCATCCGCGGACGGTAAATGGTTGGATGGATACTCTTGGGCCTGCACTGCAGAAGGCCTGCTGGACACTGCGCGTGAAGCCGGTTGGCATCTGCACCACACGTACACTTGTCACGATTGCCACTTGAATGGAATACTGAATTAACGTCAAACCAAAAGAGAGAAAAAGAAAGGCTGTCGATGACGACAGCCTTTCTTTTTCTTCTATGCAAAAATCTCGCCGCCACATTTACGCGCTAATTGACCGCCGTCAACAACAGGCACCCCCGAAGACGCCTTTGATCTTGCTGCTGGCATGTATCTCTAATATTGAACGTTACTTTGGAATCGGAGTACTAGTCACACAAATCTCACCGGTTGACTCGCAAGCTTTGGCTATTCCGAAATCAACAATCTTCACCAAAGTTGGCGCAGTATTGGCCCTAACATAATGTTGCTTGGCTTGATATCACGGTGCACAATGTTTGATTCATGGGCGTAACTAAGCCCTGCACACACCTGAGAAAATATCGGCGCGAATTCTTCGATTGCAAGTCACCCGCATGCTTCTATCATGTCGTCGAGGTTTTCGCCTTCGAGATATTCCATAACCATTTAAGGCTCAGACGCTTCAGTCAGACCAAAATCAATAACCTTAACTATGTTGGGATGCTGCAAGCTACTGGCGAGCTGTGCCTCACGCTCGAAACGGAGGACATTGGTAGTATCAGCCTTGAGATGCCGTTGCATGACCTTAACGCATAGGTCGCCTCAGTTTCGCGCTCAACCGCTCGAAATACGGTTCCCATACCACCGACACCAAGCTCGTTGAGCAGTCTGAATCGCTCTGATATTTTTTTCAGTGCGGAGCCGTTAGAACTGTCGACAGCCGGCTCCGGGCTCTCGGGTGTTACTAGCTGCTTAGTGATGTCGTTATTTTCAATCATAAATGGATGTCTCGATGGAGAACAGAATAGACACGCCATTATTCCCAGGAATAATGGCGTTGGCCCCTTGCCAATCTCAAGCAAAGCTAAATTATTACTCGAGGCGCTTCTGACTATAAAATATCGCTACACTTGAAGCAAACTTCAGTACCACCGAGGGCGCAAAACGCTCATGCCTCTAATTATTTATTCTGATGTCAGGGGCCAAGACATCATCGACTAGATTCATGTATTATCTGATTCTGTTTGCGACAATTTGAGCTTGATCTTAGATCGCACTGGCTTAAAATCAAAGGGAATTAGTATGAAGATCGTCGTGGCCGTCGATGGCCAAGAAAGTGCACAAAGCGCCCTGGCAGAAATCACAGCGCAGAAGTATAGCAGCGACACTCAAATTCACCTTGTACACGTTATCGTTCCCGGTTTTGCCGACGTTTCGACACCGGGCATTCCAGATACTGTTGCCATTGAAAGAGCTGAAGAGAAGGGCGTCCTGGAGCAAATGGCTAAGAAGCTGAAAGAGAAGCTCAACATCGATGCTAGTGCTGAAATTCTTGAAGGTGAAGTAGCCCAAGTGATTGCTGATGCCTGTAAGCAGTTTGGCGCTGACGAAGCGATTGTTCCAAGCCATGCTCGCCACGGCTTTAGCCGCTTGTGGCATGGCAGCATTGCCGATGAAATCGTTGACGCCGCGCCCTGCACCGTTGTCGTTCTAAAAATGGCCGAAACTAAGGCTTGACTTCGCCTGACTGAGAGCTGCCTGAGAGTCACCTGCGATTTACCCTGAAGTTTTGTCCTCCTTTACCATCTTATTTGCCTGATTTGGGCCGTGCCATAATCGGTGAGTCTATAGTAAAGGAGCGCTGACTATGTCTCGCCAATGGATTTTCGGTGGCATCACAATTGCCGTTATCGGCTCATTATTTATCCATAGAAGCTATGCCAGCCAGCATAGCGACGGTTTTTCTCTCAATAATTTACCGAAGGCAGAAAACGGCACGGCCGAGCAAATAACCATTCACAAGAGTTTTGCTACAACCGATATTCTCGGCGGCAAAGACCGCTACTTAACTTACATAAGCACTGACAAACCAATTTACCGGGCCGGTGAAAGTGTCTATGTGCGCGGAGTCTTGCTCAGTGCTCGCGGTCACAAACCGATTGTCGATACCCCGGGTGCCAGCGCCACCATCGAGGTTACAGGTCCTAAAGGCGATGTGGTAGCACGAGGAACAGTAAGCGCCCAAGACAGCAGCTGGGGCTTCAGCTGGAAGGTACCGGACGGACAGGCCGGCGGTGAGTACCATCTCAAGGCTACCTATCCATGGAATGGCCATGCACCTGCAGAAAGAAAATTTGACATTCGAGCCTACCGAGCACCACGCTTGAAGTCACAAATTACATTCTTGCGCGACGGCTACGGACCAGGTGAAAAGGTCAACGCCACACTCGACGTCAAACGGGCAGAAGGCGGCATACCAGCTGGCGCTAAAGTGTCGGTGACGGCAGTTATCGATGGCGTTGCCGTTAGTGGTGCCGCAAGCAAAGTAGACGGCAACGGGCTTTGCTCGGTTAGTTTAGATCTGCCCCACGACATTCCTCGGGGCGAAGGCACTCTTGCTCTTATTATTGAAGATGGCGGCGTGGTCGAGACTGCCTCCAAAACCATTCCCATACTTTTACAGACAGTTGATTTGAAGATGTATCCAGAGGGCGGTGAGCTAATCACCGGCTTCCCCAATCGTTTATATATCCAGGCGACTTTGCCCAATGGAAAACCAGCCGATTTAGCAGGAAAGCTAATGGTCAAAACCAACGGCAACGATTCTACCGTCACTGTTGCTGAGTTTGCCACCGAGCATGAAGGCCGAGGCCGCATTCAATTTATCCCAGATGTGAATAAAGAGTACTTCCTCTCCATTAATCAGCCATCAGGCATAAAGACAACCTATCCACTACCAGCAGCCAGGGCATCTGGAGCAATAATTAGGGCAGAAAAAAATACTTTCGCCAAAGGTCAACCAATCACAATTTTGGTCGGCTCTACGACGCAAAAATTCAGCGTCACCCTGGCCAAACGCGAGGCCGTTTTATCAGAGTGTCATGTTGATTTGAGCAAGCGCGGAGACGTTAAAGCAGGCTCGCTGGTGCCAGTGACGTTTACAGTTCCCGAAGAAGCCGAAGGTGTTTTGACTGCCACCATCTGGAGTGACAAAGATGTGCCCATGGCAGAGAGGCTGATTTTCCGCGCGCCACAGCACCCACTTAAAATTAGCATCAAAGCAGACAAGCAAAACTATGTTCCTGGTGACCAGGCCAAGCTTACAGTCAAAGCTACAGACGAAAATGACAAGCCTGTATCGGCAGTGGTAGGTGTGACTGTCACAGATGACAGCGTGCTTGAAATGATAGAGAAACGCGAACAGACACCACGGCTGCCGGTCATGGCATTCCTTGAACCAGAAGTATCAGACCTGGCCGACGCACATGTTTACCTCGACGAGACTAACTCTAAAGCAGCACTCGCCACAGACTTACTGCTGGGCACCCAGGGCTGGAGACGCTTTGCTCTGATGAATATGGCCAAGTTTATTGAGACTAATGGCGACAAGGCGCGGCGTGTTGTCGCCCTGAAAATTCAGGCAGAACACGAAATGATGCTAGCCATGAAAGAAGGCGGCATGCCTATGCCTGGTATGGCAATGGAAGGTATGGCAATGGAAGGTATGGCAATTGGCCGCATGGCTGGCAGGGGCGGCATGGCACCAATGGCGATGGCGGCACCGGCAGCGGCCGAAGAAGACCTTCCTCAGGCCGGCGTAGACAAGCCTATGCCACAAGCTAAACAAATTGCCGCCTCGCGAGCGGTTGCCAATGACGATTTAAAAAGTCAGCTGAACAAAAATCTCCCGGCTACGGAAGTCGCACGCGATGAGCTGCAGCAAGCAATGAAAAAAGTAGATGTGAAGGGGCGCAGAGCCAACATTATGGCCGACGCTGAGGGCATGTTTAACGAAAAAGCTGCTATGGCGCAAAACGATCTAGTCTTGGTGCGCGAGTTTGCTTACGCAGTACGCAAAGATAGAAATCCTACTGATCGTGTCGACTTTACTGAGACTCTATTTTGGAATAGCGGTGTGAAAACCGATGCGAAGACCGGCGAAGCCACTGTTAGCTTTGGTCTAAACGATAGCGTCAGCACCTTCAGAGTGTTTGCCGACGCCTTCAGCGGCAGCGGCTCGATTGGTGCCACCAATGTCGGTGTCGAGTCTGTTCAACCATTTTATGCCGAATTGAAAATGCCGTTGGAAGTAACTGCAGGCGATCACATATTATTGCCGGTCAGTACGATCAATGCCACAAGCAGTGAGCTTATCAGCCCAGAATTATCAATAGACTTGAACGGTTCACCTAATAAAGATGCTGCAAAAGCGCAATTCAAGCTCACGCCTATAGTAAGGAATGGCTCCACCCTTGGTGCCGGAGGCAGAGTACGGTTCATTCAGCCGATTGATGTGCAGGCGCTGCAACTAGGAACTGTGAAATCCGGCGAGAGTGTAGCTGGCGTGGGTACTTTCCCCTTAATTCTTAGCGCCAAATCTGGACTTTTCCAAGATAAAGTAACGAGACTTCTAAGCGTGAAAGCCAAAGGTTTCCCCATTGAGAAATGTTTTGGTGGCATGATCGAACCAGGCAAAACAGTAGAGCACACTATCACTATTCCCAAAGAAGTGATCGCCGGAAGCATCGCCTCTAACTCTGCAGTTTATCCCACTCCCCTGGCTAACATGACTGAGGCTCTCGAGCGCTTAATTCAAGATCCCAACGGATGCTTTGAGCAGACTTGTTCCACAAGCTATCCGCTCACCATGGCCCAGCAATATTTCCTCTCCCATACCGGTGTCGATCCTAAACTTGTAGAATCGTCGCGCAAAAAACTTGACACCGGTTACAAGCTGCTGGTTGGCTTCTGGTGCCCAGATAAAGGCTACGAATGGTTTGGTGAAAACCCAGGCCACGAAGCTCTAACGGCCTTTGGCTTGATGCATTTCAGCGACATGGCTCAGGTGCGTGAAGTAGATAAAAACATGGTGGCATCAACTCGAGCCTGGCTCTTCAAGCAGAAAGACGGCAAGGGCGGATTCTCACGCAAGCGCCGCGCCCTGCATACCTGGATAGAAGACAAAGACTGCTCAAACGCTTACATCTTGTGGTCACTTCTCGAAACCGGTCAACCTGCTGCCGATCTAAAAACAGAAATCGACTCACTCAAGAGTGCCGCAGCTAGTAGCCAGAATAGTTATGTTTTGGCACTGGCAGCAAATGCACTCTATCTATCAGACAACAAACTTGAAGCTAAAAAGCTAATGGATAAGCTAGCTGCTAAACAAAAAGCAGACGGCAGCATCGGTGAAGTAAAGAGTTCAATTGTTGGCAGTGAAGGCGAAGCTCTTGCAATAGAAGGAGCAGCGCTGACGACGCTGGCCTGGATGCGCGACCCAGCCTATGCAGGCAATGTAGAGAAATCAGTAAAGTTCCTGGCAGACTCATGCAAGGCCGGACGCTACGGATCTACTCAGTCAACAGTGCTCGCTCTTCGCGCCATCGTCACTTACGATAAAATGAGGGCTAAGCCAAAGGCGCCAGGAAAAGTGCGTCTCTATGTTGACGGTCAATCAATTGGAGACTGGGCCGACTTCACACCGGCAACAACCGGAGCGATTAAATTGCCAGACCTCAGCGAGCTGCTCACACCTGGTGACCATAAGATCGAGCTCCGAATGGAAGGCGGCGCAGCAATGCCCTATTCAATTGCGGTCAATTACAACGCCATCAAGCCAGCAAGTTCAGACCAATGCAAACTTGATTTAAAAGTTTCACTGGCTCAAACTAAAGTCACCGAGGGTAGTGCCACCGAAGCTAACGTCACAGTGATCAATAAGGAAAAGGCAGTGGTGCCCACGCCTGTTGCCATAATCGGCTTGCCCGGCGGCCTTGAGCCACGTCACGATCAGCTGAAAGAGCTGGTTAAGAAAGGCAAGATCGATGCCTACGAAGTACGTGGTCGCGAAGTAGTGCTCTACTGGCGCACTCTACCTTCTGAGGCAAAAGTAGAGATTCCATTGAGCTTAATTGCTGCTGTACCCGGCACTTACACTGGCCCAGCCAGTCGTGCTTATCTCTATTACACCGACGAAAACAAGCAATGGGTAGATGGAGTTGTAGTGGAGATTGCCGCCAAGTAGGTCCAAAAATATTACTCATGGAGGTGCGCCGCTGATATTGCAATTTGGTTTGACTGGCGGAAAGTAAGTTGCCAATCAGTTGACGAATATTCTTGCTTGTCCTGACATGCTTGCTCGCAGCAAGCCTTGTGGATTTTCGAGATCGATGATCACAGAGACCTTCTCTAATGCCTCGGAAGCCGTTATGTCGCGAACTCTGCCTGAAAAGCTCTTCTTTGAGATTTGAGAGCACGAGAAAGCGACTAGCTGTCCGATAGCCAAGCGTTTTTGTTCCACAATGGGCAGAACTACGCGCAGTCTTATTTTACTGAGATCGGCGAGAATATACGCCGGCTCGTCTGGATTTACTCGATCGCCTAAGGAAACATTCTTTTTGACAAGAATTCCATCGTTTGGTGCGTTGAGAGGCAACTCGCTAGGCAGCGTCTTTTTCCCAAGGCGCGGCATTTTGGTGCCGTACAGGTTTGCCAGTGTCTGGGACTCTTGCTGTAGCAAGACTCTTTGCTCGTTCAAGTCCTCGAGATCTTCTGAAGCGGTGCGTAATGACTCCTGAGATTGCAGCATCTCTTTCTCGGCGGCGATGCCTTCTGAAACCAGTTTGCGAACTCTCTCTAATTCTGCCTTGGCCAATCTAATCTTAGATTCGCATTGCCTGACGCTCATTTCATTCTCTTCCATGCGCCTGACAAACTCCGCGCTGAGATGCACCAGCTCAGCACTTTCCATAAGAGCAATCAAGTCACCCTTGCGAAAATATTTACCGATCATGGCTTGGTCCTGCGAAATACGTCCTGGCAGCATTGAATGGACGTGAAAAAGTTGCTGCTCACCAAGTTCTATTTGGCCATCAGCACGAATAGCCGCAAGCGGTTTTGCGGGCTGGAAGTTGAACGAATCTGAGGCTTTCCCCCTGAGGCGCCTGGTGCTGATGACATAACGAACATCGTCTTTGGTACCTTCGCTGAGACCCGGAGCTGACGAAAGTGCGTTATCAGCATGCTTGGCCAGCAAAGCACTTATTTTTGCTTGTGCCAATTCGAGATGCCTCTGATGAACCAATTCCTGACATTCTGCAACCGCTTTCAATAACTTGGCTTTGGCACTGCTCGGCCCAGCACCCTTAGAGGCTGGAGACCAGCAGGCACAAAGCAATGCGACAACGATAAGTAGAATCTTCTGCAAACCACGACCCATAAGAATGTCCTAGAGCATTTGGGACTGGCAATAGGATAGGCGATAACTACCGCAGTGTCATTAGCAGTCACAGTGCTCCGTGAACTACTTGAACATTTTAGAGCGGCGATGGCTTCTTCAAAGTTGCTTTGAAAGAAGTTATGGAGTTTGTTCGCACTTCTGGTAATCTGCAGTAGAAACCAATCACATAAAAGTGAGCCAAAAATTTTACCCAAAGCCTCAGTTGATACGTTTGCTAAAGTTGCGACGATTGCTATCTCTTTGCTGGCGCTATTTTTTACTGGGGCTCCCCGAGGCAATACCGAGTCAGGTGAGCGTATATTGCCGTTTTCGTTGCGCTATTCGGTCGGCAATCTAATGGCAGTGCAGGGCGTTCCAGAAATATTTGGCAACTGCAAGGGCCGTCTGGTTGCCGAAGCTCGTGGTTTGGTTAAACTGCCTCCGGGCAAGCAAATCAAGTTTGCCCCTAATGGTACTTTCTATCAGCATCCTGAATGCCTTCTGAAATTACCGCGAGATGCTTTCGATTTTGTTGAGTTGAGCTTTTTGTCCATGACCGATGAAGAAGATGCTTTTTGCGATCGAGCAATTCCATTTCTCGGCCATATATCTTCACTGAAGGGAATAGATTTAGACAATTCTGACGCCAGTGATAAGGGTTTATCACAACTAGGTGCAATGCCGCACTTGCAGATGATCACAGCTTGTGAAAGTAGAGTTTCAGGTACCTGTTTGCCCAAGCTTTTGGCATGTAAAAAACTGACCGCATTGCGCTTGAGCAATGTCGTAGTTAACAACAATAGTCTGCGCTGGCTGAAAGATTTTTCCCAACTTCAACGGCTTGGTCTTGTCAGGGTTGATTTGTCTTTGATTGGCATCGAACATGTTAGTAAATGCAGTGAGTTGCAATTTCTTGATATTGATAAAAACTACCATATCGATGACAAGGCGGTTCCGTTGCTTTTAAAGCTATCTAAACTAAAAATGTTATGGATGGGCGGTACTAGCGTTTCTGTGCAAGGCCTAGAGCAATTGGCTAAGCTTCGGTTGAGAGCTATTAAGTTGCCTAAGTCATTTTCAACCTACACTCTGAAAGAGCAGCAACGAATTAAAAAGGCTTTTCCTAACATACCTTTTGGAGGGTCAAAGGCCCCCACTGTAGATTCTTTCTATGACACTATGCTTGCACCAGTGACACGGTAATTTTTTGTTTTGATGCTACAGCATCTGTGCCAGAGGGTCTTTGACAGATTCCGATAGCGCCTTCATCGATCAAGTCCTCAATGGCGTGCCTCAAACTCTCGAAGTTACATAGTTTTTCTAGAAATGGACAGCCTTCGCAAGCGCCTTTCTCAGGTCCGCCGCAAAAAGAATCCATAGTCAAGTATTCGTCAGCACCGAAAAGCAGAGCCGCTTTTTCTGTGCTGCTGTTGAGAAAGGTTGCCGCTGCTGTGCGCGTTTTCGAAAAGCAGAGCAAAGGAATGCCGCGCAGCTCAGCATTATTTTTGACTGACCTAATGAAGTCGAAAATGCTTTTGTTGTCGTCCAGATTAAGGTGAGCACTACAGATGATTAAGTCAAACTTATTTTCCTGCAACCCCTCCATTGCTTCTGCCATGTTTTGGACATAATTCAGCTCATGGTTTGCGGCAAGGCTACTCCACAAAGGTTTCAAATGTTCGCTTGGCTCGCTCAAAATCAGTATTCGTGCCACAGGACTCTCCACGAAAGAGATGCCGGATTACCGTGAAGTTAGCCGAAACGACACCCTACACCCTGATACTCATCAGTAACTATTTTGAGCGTGAGTTCAAATAGCCATATCGTCTGGAAGGATGATTATGACTCGATCTGCTTCAAATCATCGTCAGTGAGTTCTACTGAGTCGTCTTGCCGTCGAAATGTTCTTTGTCGTTTTCTGCGTCGGCTCGGGTGCAATGGATAACGCCGTCGCGATGGTTTGGGGGAGCATAAAGCGTGTAGAGCTTCATCGGAACAGTTCCTGTGTTCAGAATGTTGTGCTTTGTCCCGGCCGGAACCAAGATTGCGAACCCGGCACATATCGCAGTAGTCACTCCGTCAAGAACGGTTTCGCCTGTGCCTTCTTCGACACGCAGAAACTGGTCGAGCTTGTGCACCTCGGCGCCAATGTCCTCTCCGGGTTTAAGCGCCATGACGACGAGTTGGCAGTGCTGAGCGGTATAGACCACGCGCCGAAAGTTTTGATTCTCTGTCGCAAGAACCTCGATGTTCTGCACGAATCCAGAGTTAGTTTTCATTGTCATTTTTCTTCCTCTCGTAACGTGCGTGGCACAATCAAAGCGTAATTTATTTGAGCAGACCTCCGCATCATCCTTGTGATGGGTTTGCTGCCGGTTGCCGAAAAACATCCACCAGCTCAGCATCATCGGCGCAATCTGGACAAGTCTCGTTGCTCTTTGCGTGAAAGTTTGTCGTCAGCGACGACTTCAAGCGCTGCTTGTGGTGACACGGAGCTAGTCTGGGATTTAAGCCAGGCAATTAGTTTCTCGGTCACCGCTGGTGTGAATCGCGCCTCTTCAAGAATGAGATGCTCGCCTTTGGCATCAATGAGAAATGTCTTGTCCTCAGAAGGAATATCTCTAAACATTTTCGCTACTGCCTTTGGAGAGACAAGATGGTCATTAAGTCCTTGCAGCAGCAAAATGGGCTTGGTGAGTCGCTTTGCGTATGTGTCTGTTTTCGAGATGAAGCTCAGAAAAGCGGTCGCTTCTCCCAGTGAAAGTTTCAACTTGTGAGAAGGATCTGTCAGCCAATGCTCAGCCAGGTGAGGGTCGCTGGTCGCCTGATGTATAACGGCGCGCCCAGCAGGGCCGGGGCGTTTTCCTGGAGACAAGAGCAACTCGAAGACACCCTTAACGGCGGTTTTTCTCATCTTGAGTAATTTCCATGCTGGTGCAGAACAGACAACAGCATCGACTAGCTCAGGGTGTTCGGCGGCGATTCTCAGAGTGAGAGCTCCGCCCATTGATTCACCCATCAGGACTACTCGGTAGTCGGGATGGTCTCGACGGATGCCGGCAAGCAGCGTGCGTACGTCTTCAACCGTCTCGACACAATTTAGCTTAGCCCGCTCCGGTTGGTCTCTGTCCGGGCCGAAGCCTCGAACGTTCACAGCATAGCCGTCGATTCCTGCGGCCGACAACTCCTCGGCCAGCGGTTTGTATGCTCTTGCGCAAAGACCCAGTCCATGAATGCACACTACGACAATCTTTGCTGGAGTGGGGCTCTGCCATACCAGCATGTGAGTTTCGCCAACAATAACGCATGAAGGATCCTTAGTGCATACAGACCCGATAGGCGTTGACTGTGGAGTGACTTGTGTCGAATGCTCTGCTGTCGTCGGTGTTGCAGACGTTGCTTCTACTGCCGCAACTGCTGGAACTGCGGTCGGCATGCACAAAATCGCCGAGGTAAGGGCCACCATACGGAGCCGCGTTAGAACTCCATCGGATTTTGTATAATACTGGAACAGTCTCCTCATAGCTGCCTCTCGTGTTGAATTCAGGAGCCTTTAGCTAGTACTGCCAGCGGTGCTGTGCTAATTCCATCGACGGCTTTCACATCGTCCGCCGTCGATTTCCACGTCAGGTAACCACCTGAGAGGTTCTTAACGACGAAACTATTCTGGCTGAGGAATCGGCAAGCATAATATGAGCGCTGCCCACTCTGACAATACGCGACAACGGTTTTGTCACGAGGAATCTTTTCGAGGGATTTCCTGAGTTCGGGAAGCGGTATGTGAATACTTCCTGGAATGAATCCTAACTCTCTCTCCGTCCGGCTTCGAACATCGAGCAAACAGAACTCCTCCGTGTTCAGAAGTGGCAATTCATCTGACTGAACTTGATCGACCAGACCATCAAGCACATTCCTTCCAGCCATTCCCAGCAAGTTAATGGGATCCTTAGCAGAGCCAAATGGTGGAGCATAGGCAAGTTCGAGATCAGCAAGGTCACTGACCGTCATATGCGCTTTTAATGCAGTGGCCAAAATATCAATGCGTTTGTCAACGCCATCTTTGCCTATGACTTGAGCCCCCAACAGCTCGCCTGTTTCCTTTCGAAACAAGACCTTAATATCGAGGCGCTCGGCACCGGGGAAATAACCCGCATGTTGACTCGGGTGCAAATGAATCGCCTCGAATGGAATCCCAGCCAGCACGACTTGGCTTTCGTTTAGCCCTGTCATGGCCACAGTGAGGTCAAACGCGCGTAAGATTGCCGTTCCCAGGGTGCCATCGTAAGTCTCTTTTCTGCCAAATATATTGTCAGCGACAATTCTTCCCTGCCGGTTGGCTGGACCTCCCAGGGCGATGCGCGTGAACTGCTTATTCACCGGATGAAGAACTTCGATTGCGTCGCCCACGGCCCAGATGTTGGCAGCACTTGTCAGCAAAAATTCGCTTACTCGAATACCACCGCGATCCCCAACTGTCAGCCCAGCTTTTTTCGCTAACGTCAATTCCGGTCTGATGCCCAAACCAATAATGACAAGGTCAGCGAATATAGGTGCATGTCCGCCCGCAATAACCCAGCTCGATTTTGGCGCAATCTCGTCTTGATTTGACGGTGAACGGAACTCTTTGATTGAACTTGAAAGAACTACTTTAACGCCGTGCTTGATCAGCTCTCGGTGCACAAGAGCTGCCATCTCCGGATCCAGCGGTGCCAGAACTTGATCGCTTGCGTCAATCACCGTGACGTCCA
>Ga0335397_10006172_pt1 | contig 15516 bp, 17 predicted proteins | sample MAT04_FD_205740 | JGI IMG/M metagenome (GOLD analysis project Ga0335397, IMG submission 205740) | Freshwater microbial communities from Lake Fryxell liftoff mats and glacier meltwater in Antarctica - MAT-04 (spades assembly) (version 2) ... | reverse complement strand
TTGGTTACAAAGCTGCGCCACGAAAGAACTGTCTTCCTCGGTAAAGCGAGCCGTTTTGCTGCTTTCCAGCGTAATAAAGCCTATCACGACGCTGCCCTGCATAATGCTATTCCGCAAAATCGGGACATTCAACTGGGAGCGTGTGCTTTCTACCAAGCGCAGATAATTACCCAGTTTGCTCACATCATCAATCCGCTGTGGCTGCCCATCCAGCACCCCCCAGCCAATACTTTTCTTGATGGCCTCATCATCTTTAAAAACATCATCAGGATAACCGATTTGCGCCATGACACGCAGTTGTCCCCCATCTTGATCTTGCAGCACTACCGCGCCCGTTTCGGTATGGGTCGCGTCCATCGCGTGACGTAGGATGAGTTCGCAGATCGTCTTAAGATCAATCGTTGAGGTCAACATGCGCCCAATCGCGGAGAGCGAAAGAAGCTGCTCCACGCTGCGTTGGAAGGCCTCATCCGTCATGGCATAGGTACGGGCATTATTAATGGCTTGGGCGGCTTGGGTGGAAAAGGTGCGTAATACTTCCAGACGTTCACCGGAAAAATATTGGGTATCTTTAAAATAAACGACGATCACGCCAAGTCCGGTTTCGCCCATCACCATCGGCAGTTCGACTAATGCCGCGATATTTTCTCTTGCCAGCGCGGAACGCAAATCAATCGCACGTCGATCCGTCATTACATCGGCAATCGCAATTGGCATTTGTCGGGCAAGCGGAATTTCTGGTTGGCGCAGCAGCAGCGGCAGCGTGGAAAATTTCTCGTCAAGACCTGCGACGCGGATGTAAGGATCATTTTCTTCGCGGGCGGTAGCATCCATAAAGACATAAACACCCACAGCGTTGGCTTGTGAAAGGGCGGACGCGGATGAGATGATCGTATCCAGCACCGAATCCGGCGAGAGCGTTCCGCTGAGAAGCTGCGCGATGTTATTGAGGATGCTCAACTGCTCGGCGCGTTCTGTCTGCTGGCGATACAGTTGGGCGTTTTCGATGGCGATACTGGCGCTGGCAGCGACGATATTCAGCAGGCGCAAATCTTCTGGGCGGAACGAACGGCGCGGATCCTCTGATTTGACCGAGATTACACCAAGAGAACGGCCTCCCGCCAACAGCGGTACACCCAGCCACGAAGCCGGGACTTTCTGCGGTGGCACCAGCCCCAACTTCCTCATGGTTTCGGCTGCATCTTCCGAAATAAGCAGCGGTGTACCTGTCGTTATGACATGATGAAAAAGCGGGTCGCCGTATATTGCGGGGCGCTCATCAAGATCGGTTGTGCTGTCTTCTTCACCATGCCGGATGACCAACGGAAAATCGAGCCGATTGCGGTCAGGATTAAACAATGCAACGGTGAAATCATCCGTGTTGAGCAAATGCGCTACCTGCAAATAAACGGTTTTTAGCAGCGCATCCAGATTCAAATGCGCCCGCATCGCCCGTGTGACTACCGAGAGCGTCCGCAGTTCGTCTAGCTGCCGCCGCAGACGAAATTCCGAGTTGCTGACGGCGTATAGGCCAGTGATGATGAGCATCAGCCCTAATATGCTGATAAATTCCAGCGGGGCGGAAAGCTGATTGGCGATGACAGCGGCCAGGATGGCAAAAGGCACAGGCAAAAATAGAACGGTCAAAATCGGCACAATATCCGACTGGCGGACGCGCTTTGTGGGGACATATTCGATCAAAAAGAACATGACGTACAGAACAATATAGGCCAGGCAGTAAAGGCCGAGCATAAAAGCTGAGGGCAGATCAAAATCCCACGTATCGCGCTTAAGTGGCAGGATTCCGCCCACATTCAAGTAAAGTTGTGCAGCCAGATAAAAACTGAGAATTTGTTGCGCGATGACAAACAACAAGCCATGCCAAGTGAGGCGCGGATGGCGGGTGTCGCGGTTGTGGGAGCGCAGGAATAAGATGATGCCACTTAGGAGGCTGCCGAGGGTGATGGCCCAAAGCGCGGCGGGTGCTGCCTCTTCCGGGAGCGCCAAAAATGCCAGAATCCCAATAGCGTGGGCTGGGCTGAGTTCGCTGTCTGCCAGAATACAGGCGAAGAACATCGCTAACGCCGTCAAGCCCCCGTAGAGCAGTAAGCGACCTCCGTAGAGTGAGAAGGCATCCGCCGACGGCACATTGGCGACAAGGACAACAGCAGCAAGCAGCGCTAACGCATAAGACAAAGATTGTGTTAGCCGATTTTGGTTTGTTGAACGCAGCATGAAGAAACGCTTTTGTGATAAAACTCGGTTAATTTTAATATCTCTTAGAAGTTACGCAGTTCACAATGATTAGTTTTTAGTTAAAGCACGCTGTAAGGGACAATCATTTGTCCTTACTAAAAACTTTTACTAAGAAACTTATAGATAGACGAAAAAATACCAATCCGATTTCATTTGCCCATTAGATAATCGCGTAAGTTCTTATCTTTATCATACACCGAAAAGGGAAACCATCGCCACGACAAACGCGCTGCTAACCGCATTGTTACGGAAATTTCGGATGAAGCTAGTGCAAAACAGACATCAAAACATGAAAGAATTCAGCAACGGCTGTGTTTCAAAATGAGCGCACAGCCGTCGGCGCAATTCGGGCGAGGTCAATTCGCCGTCTGGCTCATACACCGCACGTTTGGCATGAACCCATCGCGGCTCAATCGGGTTCAACCAGAACAACAGATAATTATCATACAGCACCAGCAGCGGCTCCGCGCTCCTTGCGATACTTCCACGCCGTTTCCGCCAGCCCCTTTATTTCTTTCACTGTGCGCCGCGCATCCACCGTCCGGTTGCTGACCAGTCGTTTTTGCGAGTCGTGGATTTCGCTTTTATGGAACGCCAAATACGGGATCGTCACCGGCTGCGGCAGATGATCTACCCCATGATGATAGATAAACATGCCGATCTTAATCACTGACGTTACGCAGCCAGCCGCTCCGGGTTCAAAACCCAGAGCTACGCGCAATCTGGAAACCTCTAAAGAGGTCAAGAATCTTTACTTAACCCCTTCAGGGGTTTCCAAACGCTTTAGCTGGCAGTTTTGAACTGCCAGTGTCTAGTGATTTGAGTGTCTGCGTAACGTGAGTTAATCACTGACGTTACGCAGCCGCCTCTGTTTCTGCCCTCTCCCTCATGGCGAGGGGAGGCAAACGCACAGCGTATTTCAAAGTCCTTCTCCCTCATGGAGAAGGATTTAGGATGAGGGCTAACTGCGTAACATCAGTTACTCAGCACAGCCTTTCGAGGCAGGGTTTTTGCTCTGCCTAAAGTTGGAAAACTGAATGTGCCTTGCTTTCCCCGCGAAACTTCGTCGAAATCATACGCGGATGATGTCGGTTTCTTCCCCAATCTCTGCATAAAGACGGCGATCTTGTTACAATATCCTCCCACATAACCTTAACGTTAGGAGCATATCTTTTATGACCAACAAAGTACCCATCACCGTTGCGTATGGGGATGGAATCGGCCCGGAAATCATGACGGCCTGCCTACAAATTTTAGAGGCAGCCGGAGCAGAATTAGACATCGAAACGATTAAGGTAGGGCGTGATGTCTTCTTAAGCGGCAACACCAGCGGCATCGAACCTAACGCTTGGGACTCGCTCAAACGCACTGGCGTATTCTATAAAGCGCCGATCACCACACCGCAAGGCAGCGGCTATAAGAGCATCAACGTCACTATGCGTAAGACACTCGGTTTGTATGCCAATGTGCGTCCGGTGCGCTCGTATTATCCGTTTGTAGAAACGAAACACCTTGCCGTCGATATTGTCATCGTGCGTGAAAATGAAGAAGACCTTTATGCTGGGATTGAACATCGGCAGACGGCGGAAGTCTATCAGACGCTCAAGCTGATTACCCGCCCTGGCAGTGAGCGCATCTGCCGCTATGCTTTTGAATATGCCAAGCGCAATAACCGTCACAAAGTCACCTGCTTTACAAAAGATAACATCATGAAGATGACGGATGGCCTGTTTCATAAAGTCTTCGATGAAGTCGCCGCTGAATATCCTGACATCGAAAACGAACACATGATTATCGACATTGGCGCGGCAAAAATCGCCAATCGGCCTGAATTGTTTGATGTCATCGTCACATCGAATTTGTACGGCGATATTGTCAGCGACATCGTGGCGGAACTTTCTGGGTCGGTTGGGCTGGCAGGCAGCGCTAATATCGGTGTGCATACCTCCATGTTTGAAGCAGTGCATGGCTCCGCGCCCGATATTGCCGGACAAGGGATCGGGAATCCTTCTGGCTTGCTGCTGGCGGGCGTGATGATGCTCATCCATATCGGGCAGGCCAAAATCGCGGAAAAAATCCACAACGCTTGGTTGAAGACCATCGAGGACGGAATCCATACCCGCGATATTTTTAGACCGGGCGAAAGCAAAATACGTGCTAATACCGAAGGCTTTACCTTAGCTCTGATTGAACGCTTGGGGCAGCGCCCCCTTTCGCTCAAGACCGTAAAGTACAGCGCCGACAGCAATATGCCGCTGGCGATTGAGGGGCGTATGGTCAAGCATGGCAAAAAAGAATTGGTGGGCGTGGATATGTTCTTGGATTGGGAAATGAATGAAAACGGTAAAACCACCCGCGATCCTAATCAACTCGCCGATTCACTAGTCAATTTAGGCGGCGACGGCCTCACCTTGCAAATGATTAGCAATCGCGGATTAAAAGTATGGCCTGATGTGCCGGAAGATGCGTTCTGTGCCGATCACTGGCGCTGCCGTTTCATCGCACCGGAAGGCAGCACGATTAATCACAGCGCTATCATCCATTTGTTGGAGCGCGTTCATGCTGCTGGTTTCGACTTTATCAAAACCGAGAATCTCTATAAATTCGATGGTGAGCCGGGCTTTTCGTTGGGACAAGGGCAGTAAAAGTGATTCGTAATGAGCAGTGAGTGATTAGTGATGAAGAGGAGGATTGATTACTCTCCGAGCTTGCCCTATTGCTTCATGATTACCCCTGATGAAGAAGGGGATAGCGCGATGCAGCATCAAGACCCAATCCCTGAACCGGAAGGTGCTGGAACGGGAGATTAAATCGGCCTTCTTTAGCGCGGCGCGACATAACACAGGTGGGTGCTGTCTAAAGTACCTAACCTCAGTTTTGGATAGCATACTTTGATTAACTTTTATGATGTCCTCATCCCCCGACCCCTTCTCCATTGCATGGCGAAGGGGAGTAAAACGGTTCACAATGGCTCTTTAAGTCCCCTCTCTAAGAAGTGGGGAGGGGATTTAGGGGTGGGGATAGAATGAAAACACTGTCCGAAACTCAGGTTGCCTACCTGTTTTTATGGTACAAACGCTCCATAGGATTGGGGTACAGCGGTCAATGCCTTTTATAATTGGATGCGATGTGCATTTATCCTCTTAGTTGAGAAAAAAGGTAAAACGTCATGACCGTACCCCAATCTTCATCACAATATAACGTTTATCAGAATGTCGTCACGAGCGCGACTCCAAACCCGCTTATCCAAAACCCCGATTCTATCGATGAAGCCTTCGTTCAAGATGCCAATCAGGTGTTGCAAAACGCAGCCGAAGTGGCGCGTGTCCTCTTAAACGCCCATCAATCCGCTATCGCCATCATCGTCGAAGGCGATTGGTCATCTGTGCGGAAATATTTTTCGCTGTCGGAAAAATATGCGGCATGGGCGGACTATAAAGCGCCAGCAACCGGCTACGGGATTCACAATTGGATCCTTCAGCAGAAAACACCGATTCGGCTGACTCAGGCCGAACTGGAAGCGCATCCCGAATGGAAAAATTCGGCAAGGAATCGTCCCATCATCCGCCCATGCGCGGCTGGTTGGCTGCTCCGCTGCTCGATAAGCAGGGTAAAAATTGGGGATTGTTTCAACTCTCGGACAAAGTTGAAGGGGAATTTACGGAAGCGGATGAAGCACATTTCGTCATGCTGACTCGTCTGGTTTCTCAGACTTTGGAAGCGCTGTGGGAAGTGCGTGATTTGCGGAAAGCCCAAGCCGAATAAGAAGCTGTCGCATCGTTAACATGATTTGCGGAGCATTTGCCATTTTATACAAGACAATTCACCTTGGTCAGGTTATGATACTAATGTTCTAAAAAGCGATAATCCAAGCCAAAGGGAGTAGTAACCGATGCAAAAAATCACGCCATTCTTGTGGTTCGATGACAACGCCGAAGAAGCCATGAATTTTTATATCTCAATCTTCAAAAACGCGAGCATCGTAGACCTTACCCGCTACCCGGATGAAGTTCCGGGGCTAGGCGGGAAGGTGATGTCTGCAACTTTCCAGCTTGAAGGGCAAGATTTCATGGTGTTAAACGCCGGCCCGCAGTTCACATTCAATGAGGCGGTCTCCTTCTTCGTGAGCTGCAAGACACAGGAAGAAGTCGATCACCTCTGGACGAAGCTCACAGCCGACGGCGGCGAAGAGAGCAACTGCGGCTGGCTGAAAGACAAATTCGGCTTGTCGTGGCAGATTATCCCGACTCTTTTGGGCGAATTGATGGGCGATCCTAATCCCGTAAAAGTGCAAAATGTGGTGCAGGCCATGCTTCAGATGAAGAAGATCGACTCGGTGCGGTTGCAGCAAGCGTATGAGCAGGGCTAAACCAAGTCTATCTTAGTTTTCTCTACCCAAGCTGCATCTGTTTAACTTACCTTCCATAACCTCATGTGTTGGATAGCGCACTTTGATTAACTTTTATGATGTCCTCATCCCCCGACCCCTTCTCCATTGCATGGAGAAGGGGGGAAAAATGGTTCACAATGGTTCTTTAAGTCCCCTCTCTACGAAGTGGGGAGGGGATTTAGGGGTGGGGATAGAATGAAAACACTATCCGAAACTCAGGTTACATAACCTCATGTTTTTGGGAACGCTGGTAGTTTAAAACTGCCAGCTAAAGTCTTTGTAAACGGGTCGAGTAATGTATAAGCAACCTCTTCAGGCGTTTCAAATCTTAGGTTTAGCGCTAGGAATCTGGCGTGACATAGCTGCGTGACATAGCTGCCAAAAGCATCGTTGCTAGGATCACCAGCGATAGATTATTTCCCAAGCCGATTTTTAATTGATCTAAGGCCAGTCAGAAGCTATCGAACTGGGTCTGAAGCGGGAATTCTTGCGCGAATCATAAATTATTATAAGAATTGATAGAGAAAACTCGCCAAAGTTGATTATGTGTTATATCATGCAATACATTGACAGGTAACAAAATCGTACAGTCGATTGCGTTAAACTTTCCACTTCATTTTTTATGTAACATCTTTCTTCTCTCCTATGTTCCCAAACACCTGTCGTTAACGCAGATTACAGTTACTTTCTTAGGAGGAAAACGATGAAACGTTTGATTAGCACTATTCTATTCCTTTTCAGTTCACAATTATGGACGCGCCTGCGGCAGGCACCAGGGCGTACCAGTTTTTTGTCCCGCTGGTTATTCCGCTTGGGGCTTTTGGCTTCGGTCTATCAGTATTTCCGCCGCAATCCAGCAACGATAACGCCTCCTCGTAAAAACGAAATTGTGGATGCGCGATAAAATTTCTCGCAAAAGAAGTTTAATTTGAGCATTCAGTACCATGAAACAAAATGCCCGACGATTTGATCGGGCATTTTTGTTGATTGTCTTTGATGCAGCAGGCACTTATATGCGCGGTGGGCGAGCTTAGATCCGCTCGCGCATCGCTTCAATAGGCCAAGGCGCAGGTAGCTAAAACCACCGCCTATTTATTTGCCTCTTGACAAACCTACCGTCCAGACGGTATTTTTTATATATAATTTACCTACCGTCCAGACGGTATTTTAGAGGTGTTTTATGGCAGTAAGACAGGCAGCAGCCCAAACTCGTGAGCGCCTCATTGATGCAGCCGTTCAAACGATCCATGCTGTAGGGGCAGCTAATTTGACCTTAGATGCGGTGGCGAAAGAAGCAGGGGTCAGCAAAGGTGGCCTTTTGCATCACTTTCCGTCTAAAGATGCCTTGATTGAGGCGGTTTTACGGCATTTCTTCGTGGCGTTTCAACGAAGTGTGCAGCAGCAGTATGAAAGCGAAAAGAGTACGCCGGGACGATGGACTCGTGCTTATGTGCGGGCGACCTTCGCTGAAGACTTGCTTCCTTTGGAACTTAGCACCATGTTAGTTTCTATGCTGGGGGAAAATTCTATTTTGATGGCGCTGATGCGGGAGGATTTTGCCTATTGGCAGGTGCGCTTGCTGAATGACGGTCTGCCTCCGGCACGGGCAACGATTATCCGTCACGCTGCTGATTCGTATTGGGTAGAACGCCTATTGCAGGTTGAATCGGAAAATCAGCCGACGCGCCAGCAATTACTAGACGAATTATTGCGTCTGACTGAGGTTTAACCCTGATGACATTAACCCTGGCGGTTTCGATTATGGGCATTGCTGTGGTAGACAGCCTGAATCCTTCGCTGTTCATCGCGCAATTTTACTTGCTGACTACACCGCGTCCGGTGCCGCGTCTGCTCAGTTTTATTGCTGGCATTTTGGTCGTTAACTTTGGCGGCGGTGTATTGATTCTGGCAGGGGTACGTAGCCTAGTCGCTGATGTATTCAGCAGCATGAATGGCAATACCCTGCATGGCCTGCAACTCGCGCTGGGGATCGCCTTGCTGGGCTTTGGGTTGTGGTACAAAATCCAGCCAAAAAGTAATTCGGAAGGCAGTATCGAAGCCAAAAAACCACGCTCACTTTTGCCCATTCATACGTTTGTGCTAGGTATGGTGGTGATGCTTGACGAGATCACTACAGCCCTACCATACTTTGTTGCGATTGAGCGCATTACAGAGGCGGATTTAAGCAGCTTGAACAATCTAGTGCTGTTAGCCCTCTATAACATTATATTCAGTCTGCCGTTGTTGGGTTTTATCGGCTTATTTGTGATGTACCGACAGCGTTTTGCCAGCCAATTGGCACGCATCAGCCAGTTTGTCCAAATCTGGGCACCACGTTTAACGAAATATTTTTCGGTTCTGTTCGGCGGTGTGTTTATGATTAATGCCGTTGCTTATTTTGTGCGAAACCTGGAGTTCCTAAAATAGGATGCCAGAGGCTTTTGTTGCACAGCATAAAACTTAGCGCTTGGGCTTACCTTCGTTGAAGATTCGCAGCCATTCTTCCACTTCTTTTTCCGAGACATGCACATGCGCGGCTTCATCGCGTCCCGGCTTAGCAGGTGGCGGCGGACGGCGCAGGATTCCGGTGAACTGCGCCGAGGTCAGCGTCTGCATTTTGTAGCGACGGGCGGTGGAAAGCACCTCATTATCCGACGACACAACCGTCCATTTTTGTGGCTCACGCTCTTTATGGATGCGATCAATCATCACCCGATCTGCGCTTGAACCGTGCGAGGCAAAGACGACACGGACGCTGCGGGTGGACATCTTGCTTGAGCCACCGGGCAGACCATGATCGAACACCACGACACAGAACACTTTCGCCCGCGCTACTAAGCTGATCAGCTTTTGTACGAGGAGCGCTTCATCATTGGGATCAGTTAAGGAAATATCTGGCAGTTGACCAATCAGATTGTGACCATCGATGAGGTACATTGAGGTTACTTTTTTCAATTTGTCTTTAGCGATTGTGAATCTGCTAAAAGCCCGGACGCATGAACGCCACTATAACAGACTTCCATTAGAACGGTTTTAAGTCTTTCCAAACTTTAAGCCAACCTCATGCGCCAAGCCCAAATTGCTCTTAGGCAGGCTCTGTGCTAGGATTCGGCGCATGTAACGCGAATGATTGGATTCAAATTTATGCCTAAAGCGACTCGCTGATGGCTAAAAGCTAAGGGAAAATCGATGCAGCGACGTGGATTGATTACGTTTGTGGTTTTGAATGTGGTGATTTCCGCCGCGATTGTGCTGGCGATTTTGCGATTGCACGGCGGTGGCGGTGGTGGGGCTTCTGATGAACGTCTGGTAACGTTTGAGGTGATCGTCACCGCGACTCCGAATCCCAACATTACGCCCGTAGTGATTATCGTCACCGCGACCCCTGATGGGGGTCGTGCGACTCTGCCTCCCAGCGTGATTGAAGGCACAGCGCCCTCGGTGGCAGCCGTGCAGACGGTTGACCCGACCCTTTTAAGTGAAGATGCAGTGCTGCAAGAGACTATCGCCGCACTACCAGCGAACTGCGTCCCGCATTCAATTGCCGATGGCGAAAATCCGTCGATCATCGCGGACATTTATGGCGTAAGCGTATTCGATCTCTTAGCAGTGAATGGGCTGACGGAAGAAGATGCAGCTTTCCTCCAGATTGGTGAGGTTTTAACGGTTCCGCTGGCAGGTTGCTCACTAATTCCGACTGAGCCAATTATTGTGTCCTCAGAAGAAGAAACGCCCGAAGTGACGGTTGAATTGGCAAGCGCAGGGACATCAGCCTCCGAAGGAACGGCAGAATCAACCGCTGTTGTCACGGCATTACCGACTATTCGCCCGACCATCACGCTCGCGCCGACAGCAGAAAACGCGCAAGTCGTCATCGATCAGGTCATTAATGCTGGCGACATTACGCGGGAAGAAGTCGTTATCCGCAATACGGGCAACACACTCAATTTAACCGGATGGACACTCAGTGATAGCGATGGCAACGTGTTCGTCTTTGATGAACGCCGCTTGTTCAGCGGAGCGACTTTGCGAATCAACACCCGCGCCGGGCAACCGACTCCGGTTGTGCTGTTCTGGGGACGAGATGAGGCTGTGTTCGCGCCGGGTGATGTAGTTGTGCTTGCAGATGCGAATGGCGCGGTACAAGCGACCTTGCGCCTGCCTGCGTCAGGTAGTGATTAGAACCACAACCGCGCAGAAAGTAGGTTTGCAAAGAAGATTGAAAAGATTTAACCGCAGAGCGCACGGAGAACACAGAGATTTAAGTTCAAAATCTTGGTGTTCTTGGTGGCGGCGCTGCGCTTAGGTGGTCAAAAATTGAACGACTTTCATGGTTTTACTGAGGAAAATTTGTATTTCCTTTGCTACAAGCCGACAGCTAAGCCCTACAACTTCGCCATAGCATCCTTAAGTTGATATGGGCTGACGGGCTTAATCAAGAGTTGATCGTCCGGACGCAAATCCGCCCGTAGCACATCCGCCAGCAGCATATTGGCCGTCGAAATGACAACGGGAACATTCCGCAAACGCGGATCAGCCTTGATTTGACTGTAGATATAATTGCCCGAAACTTGCGGTAAATTGATGTCCAAAATAATCACACGCGGCACAATACCTTCTAAACGTGCGAGGGCGGTTTTGCCATCCATGATAAGTTCCGTCTCAAACCCGGCGAGTTGCAGCGTTGTCACGTAAATGTCGCCGATCTCGCGGTGATCTTCAATAATCAGCGCTAACCCCTTCGCCATAAGAAGTACTCCATGTTTTTGCCTCGGCTCACTTTAATGAGAACTCATGCAGTTTAGAGTAATTAGTTTTTAGTCAAAGCAGAGGATAAGGGAAAATCGTTGCCCTCACTAAGAACTATAAAACTAACAACTTTTACTAAAACCTTCGTTGACTGCGTAAGTCCTATTTAATTATAAACCATCCTTGAGTTTGTTGGCTCTATTTTAAAAATATGTGAAAATTAGCACAATCAAATCGTGAAAAAAGGAGCAATATCATGTCTGATCGATGGGAAACGGCAATTGACAAGGCCATTCGTGAGGCTATGGATAAGGGGCAAATGCAAAATTTGCCCGGTTCAGGTAAGCCGCTGGATTTGAATAACGACTCTAACGTGCCGGATGATCGGCGCATGGCGTTTAAAATCCTGCAAGAAAATGACATGGCCCCAGAGTGGATTGAAATGCACAAAGCGTTGGAAGCGGCAGAATCAGCCTTAATCGAAAAAGCTCACCGCGCCATACGGACTTATAAAACCGCTTTGGTCGATGCGGAACGCGCTGCGCCCCACACCGCCGAATCCTATCGTCACAATGCCCGCGCACTTTGGATGCAAAAACAGCGTGAACTAGTCAAGGCGGCGGAAACCCATAATAAACAGGTGACGGGCTATAACCTCAAAGTGCCACGTGGCGTTAATCATCGGCGGCATTTGAACATGGAGCGCGAAATCGAGCGATTGATGAATGGTCATTAGGGAGTGGTTGTTAGGTTTTAGTGAAATGATAACCTAAGAGAATGCTTCTAACCACACCATTATTTTTGTAGGGACACGGAATACCGTGTCTCTACGCATCTTCACCATAGCCCTAAATTAGAGGATTTCGTTTTCCTTCTTTTTGGCTTCGGCTTCCGCCTCTTGCTGCCCTTCACTTATCCCTTTGCGGAAATTGGTGATGGCAGAGCCAAGTTCGCTACCCAATTTAGAAATACGTCCGCCGCCAAAGAGGACGAGTACGATAATCAGGATAATGAACAGTTCGGTTGGTCCAAGTCTCAACATGATTTAACCCCTCAATTTGCTAAGTGTCCTCATTATACCACCGTCAGCAGGCAAAAAGTCGAGTTTACAAAAAATTAACGGGTCTATAATTTTTAGTTTCGGCGGTTGTACGCTTGTTCGCAAAATGATAGAATCAAAGGCAAGTAAAGGAGCATTATTCCCTTGCCAGAACAAGCCTTATACCTCAAATGGCGACCCCTCTCATTCGATGATGTCGTCGGTCAAGATCATATTGTCCGTACCTTGCGGAACTCACTTAAAACGGGGCGGATTCGCCATGCCTATCTTTTTAGCGGCCCACGTGGCACAGGCAAGACAACTACTGCTCGTCTGTTGGCGAAGGCCGTCAACTGCCAGAATCCCGACCCGGAAAAACGTCCGTGTAATGAATGCGCGGCTTGCATTGCGATGAACGAAGGGCGCTTTCTCGATCTCATCGAAATCGACGCGGCGACGCATACTGGTGTCGATGATGTGCGTGATCTACGCGACAAAATCGCATTCACCCCCGGCGAAGGACGTTACAAGGTCTATATTATCGATGAAGTCCATCGCTTTACCGGGAATGCGTTTGATGCGCTGCTCAAAACGTTAGAAGAACCGCCCGCGCACGCCATTTTTGTGCTGGCGACGACGGAAATTGATAAAGTCCCGGCGACGATCAAAAGTCGCAGCCTGCAATTTGAATTTCGGCGCATCTCGCTGCAACAGGTGGCAGATCGTTTACAGGAGATTACCGAGGCTGAAGGGCTGAAAATTGAACGCGCCGCGCTGGAACTCATCGCACGGCAGGGGACGGGCAGCGCTCGTGACAGCATCAGTCTGCTTGACCAAATCGTCAGCGATCCGGATGAAGTCATCACGTTAGAGATTGCCCAACGCATCCTCGGAACGGGGAACACGCTGGCGGTGCGCGAATTGGCAGAAGCAATTGTCGAGGGCAGCATCTCACGCGGGCTGCACGTCATCAACAGCGCGATTGATTCTGGCAGCGATCCGCGCCAATTTGGTCAGCAAATCGTCGAACATCTGCGCTCGATTTTGTTAGCACAAACTGCCAGCGCGGATTTGGTGGAAGCCTCCGCCGAAGACCTGACCATGTTTGAACGGCAGGCGAATGCGATTAATCGCGGGATGCTGCTGCGAGCGCTGCGCTGTTTTAATGATGCAGTCAATGAATTTAAAGGCGGTTGGCAGCCACAGTTGACGCTGGAGTTGGCGTTGATCGAGTCGATTCGTGGCGGACAAGCGGAAGCGGAGTCGTCGGAAATGATGACTTCTGGGTCGCAGCAGGCCGCTCCCAAGCAAAAATCGCAACAACCGCCGCCTGATTTTCCTGAAGCCGAAATCACCCCACCCGGCGCACCGCCCGTCGTCCCGGTAACGCAAATCCGCGAGCGCTGGACCGAAATGCTCAAAGTGCTGCATCGCTATAGCAGTACCGGGCCGGATGTCGTCCAGCATTTCCGTGCCTTGCGAGTGGATGGCAACCTCATTTATATCGGCACAGACAATAAGTTTTATTATGATCGTCTTGATGACCCCAAAAAGCTCAATGTGCTGGAACGGGCGTTGAGCGAGGTTCACCGGATTCGGCTGCGGACGCAAATCGCGCTGGTGGAAAATCTCGAACAAGCGACCAACGGCGATTCCCATCCCAGCAACCCAGATATTGACGATCCTTTGCTTTCGGAGGGATTGAATTTGGGTGGTGTTCTCAAGGTGGAAGATGAATGAGGTTGGCGATGATTATGGCGCGGCCTGCGGTATAATTGTGAAACAAATCTAAAGAAAAGGAAAAAGTGATGTCTAAAAAAAGAGGCGGATTCCCCGGCGGTGGTGGGATGCCGGGTGGCAATGCAGGCATGTTAAAGCAGCTTCAGAAGATGCAGCAGGATATGGTGGAAGCGCAAGAAGCCCTCGCTAACGAAAATGTCGAAGTGTCGGTGGGCGGCGGCGCGGTCACGATTGTGATTTCCGGGCATCAGCGTATTCAGTCGATTGTGCTTAAGAAAGAGATGATCGACACCAGCGACGACGAATGGATTAACGATCTGCAAGATATGCTGGTCGTGGCGATGAATCAAGCGATTGAACAAAGCCAGACGATGGCAGCGCAGCGCATGGAAGGCATCACCGGCGGTTTAGGCGATGTACCAGGTCTCGGTGGTCTGCTCGGTTAATTTAAGGGGAAAGTGTTGGGGGAGTCTCCCAGCACTTCTTGTTTAGTCAAAAGCGATCAGGAATTTAAGCTGATCGCCGAAAGCTGAAAGCTGAAAGCTCATGAGTAACGCTGTTCCTGAACCTGTTGGTAAATTGGTGGAAGCCTTTTCGCGGTTGCCCGGAATCGGCCCCAAAACCGCCTCGCGCCTCACCTATTTTTTGCTCCGTGCGCCGGATGAATTGTCGATTGGCTTATCAGAAGCTCTGCGCGATATGAAGGCCAATACGCGCTTTTGCTCCGTCTGCGGAAATATTACTGTTGATGACCCGTGTCCGATTTGTGCGGATTCGCGGCGCGATGGCGGGTTGATCGCCGTCGTGGAAGAACCGCTGGATGTGCTGGCGATTGAACGTACTGCCAGCTATCAGGGTAAGTATCATGTGCTGCATGGGGTGATTTCGCCCGTAAATGGCGTGGGGCCGGATGATCTCAAAATCCGTGAATTGGTCAAACGGGTAGACGCGGGCAATATTTTAGAAATCATTATTGCCACTAATCCTGGCTTAGAAGGTGATGCGACTGCCATGTACATCCAGCGTGAACTCATTGGCAAAGGCGTAAAGATCACCCGTTTGGCGCGAGGGCTGCCTGTGGGCGGCGATTTGGAATATGTCGATGCGGTGACACTGACTCGTGCTTTGCAGGGAAGAAGTCTTCTATAGATGTTTAAGAATGTGTGAAGTTGGCCTTGACAGAGCAATAGCCTCAAAGTAATATACCGCCATGCAAAAGAACGACGCATTAACAACTCAGAAAAGAAACAGGCGCAGCAGCCGGTAAGGAGAGTGAGGAGCGCACCCCACTCGACCAGAAACGGTGAGCAGTGGGCGGCGCAAGCAGGAGCGACCAAAAGCG
>Ga0335397_10006170_pt1 | contig 15518 bp, 14 predicted proteins | sample MAT04_FD_205740 | JGI IMG/M metagenome (GOLD analysis project Ga0335397, IMG submission 205740) | Freshwater microbial communities from Lake Fryxell liftoff mats and glacier meltwater in Antarctica - MAT-04 (spades assembly) (version 2) ... | reverse complement strand
TTTCTGGATAAAGATAAGATGATTTTAGTAAACTTCTTTTTTATCAAGCCCCAAACCCCAAAACCATAACTCCAAACAGTCACTGGTTTATAACGAAGATCAAAAATAAATGGTAAAATTATCAGACAGGCTTAATACGTATTTTAATCTAAAACGAGGCTGGCTGTTAAAAAGCAATCTGGTAAAAACCGGGGAACGAATTTCAAGAAAACTTGTAATACCTGGTTTCGATGGCATGCCACTTTACGACGTAGCTGCCTTTTTTATCAAAGGTTTACAGAAAGGTGCTATTTCGATGCGGGCAGCAGCTTTTTCGTATAATTTTTTTCTGGCACTTTTCCCGGCAATCATTTTCTTCTTTACCATAATTCCATACATCCCTGTTCCTGGTTTCCAGGATAACCTGCTCGAACTGCTACAGAACTTTATTCCCAAAAAAGCATTTGATGCAGTGGAGGGAACCCTGTTCGATATTGTGAAAAGGCCTCGCGGCGGACTTTTATCCATAGGTTTTGTTATGGCTTTGTATTTCTCCACCAATGGCATTCACAGCCTTATAGTTGCATTTAATCAAACCCGTCATACCGTCGAAACCCGCTCATGGATTAAGCAGCGTTTAATTTCAATAGTGCTTGTATTTATCTTGTCGTCGGTGGTAATTATTGCCATTGTGCTTATTACACTCGGACCTGTTGCCCTTGATTTTCTGGTGAAACATGGAATGCTGCGGGTAAGTTTCAGCTATTATGTTATCATTGCGGGGAAGTGGATTGTGTCCTCGGCTATGTTGTTTTTTGCCTTTTCTTTTCTCTATTACATTGCACCAGCCGCCGAATCGAGGTTCAGATTTATCTCAGCCGGAAGTACACTTTCAACAGTGCTTACTATTCTTGCATCCGTTGGGTTTAATTATTATGTAAACAGTATTTCGAGGTACAATTCCCTGTACGGATCTATTGGAACCCTCATCATTATTATGGTTTGGATTTACTTTAATGCAATGATTGTATTAATTGGTTTCGAACTTAATGTAAGTATCCGGAATGCGAAAAGGAGGCATAGCAAACCTGATTCGGTCAGATTCAGTAAATCTGCCTCAAAGCTCCCGAAGTAGCTTCCCAATTGTATTTGCTCACTACTGAATTGTGTCCGTTTTCGCCAAGTTGTTTTCGTAAATCACTGTTACTGTATAATTTAATTATTTTCTTTGCAAGATCCTTACTGTCACGGTCTTTAAAAATTAAACCGCAATTTTCTTCAAGGATCAGTTTCTCCAGCGATTTGCAATTAGATGAAATAAGAGGTTTATTGAAATACATATATTGAAAAAGCTTATTTGGACTTGAGTTATCCGTTTGCTCCGAGCGAACATGTGGGATCACACAGATATGAGAACTTTCGATATAAGCCTGCATATACGATGACGGTTTAAATCCTTCGAATACTACTTTTTCGGATAAATTAAGCTGATTTGCTTTTTCACGCAACGATTCCAGCAATTTTCCATCACCTACTATCAGTATTAATAATTCGGGGATTATATCGCCAATTTCTGAAGCTGCTTCCAGCAGGTATTCAATACCCCGAACTGCATCAATTCCACCGATAAACGAAACAACAAACCTGTTTTTGAAACGCCCAATTAGTTCAGGCAAAGGCTTTTGAGTAGCAACAAAAGTCTTGAAATTTATAGTATTTGGTACAATCCTAATATTTTTTGATTCTCCAATCACCTTTGTCAGCCGGTCTTTCATCTCTTCGGCCACACATATAATATTATCAGCCTGCTCAAGCCATTTTTTCTCTTTTTCAAACCATACTTTTTTACTCAGGATAATACGACCCAAAAAAGTATTCATATAGGGTTGTTCCGCCAGCAGGTATGGATAGTTTTCGTGCATATCAGCGCTAATTATTATCTTCCGTTTATGCTTTAATTCTTCAATAAGGCAACAAAGTGGAAGATCGTGAATATGAACAGCTTCAAACGGTTGCGAATTAAATATTTTCAATACTTCATAGGTCCAGATCAAACGATACACCGGAAGTTGATTTAACAATCCAAGCATTTTTTTTGCCAGTTGCTTATTAATGTCGAAACGATGAATATGAATTCCTTTATAGACTTCAGTCTTTGACTTAGTGCCAAAATTATAGCTTAGAATATGCACCTCGTGGCCTGCATCAATAAGACTTTGGGCTTCGTTTTCCACTCTTATATCAGGTGGAAATTCAGTGTCAAGGAGCATCAGGATTCGCATAGGAAGGGATTAGAGCGTACATTCAATCATTAAGGTCGAGAAATAAGGAAATGGATATACAGAGTCTTTTCTCAAAATCAACTTCTTTATTTTACGAATAGCCAGTTGGTAATTTGAAAGTGGTATCCTGTTACAATATCTGAGATTTGTTACTGTAAGACCAGATTGATGAATGACTTTTGACAGCGTATAACTTGTAAACCAATACCTGTGGTCAGTGTTAATGAATTCGGTGTTGTTTTCTAAATAGCTGAATGTTTCGTAATTAAGAACATTTGGAGCAGTGATAATCATTTTATCAATATTCCCCTTATACAGATATTTTATCCTGTTCAGAAACAAAACCGGGTTATCTGTATGCTCCAGTATCTCACCAAGTATGATATAATCCCACTTTTTTGCAGTAATTTCTTTCAGTGGCTCTATTAATATATCTGCATAAAATATGTCCTGGATTTTTAGTTGATCTTTCAGTTTTAAAATGCCGGCTTCATTAATATCTATCCCAATACAATGCTTTGCTGAATCCATTAGAATTTGATGAAGCCAGATTCCTTTTTTTCTTTTTTCTTCAATCATTTCAACATGATCAAGGCAGCCCAGGTGTATAATGTTTTTTCCTGCTGAAATTGTTTTAAGTATATCAGTTCGCGATGTTTCTGAATACTTTTTAGTATTGGTAAACTTTTCTCCATTCGAGAACTTAGTGCCAACAATATATTCTCTGATTTGATTGTAAAGCTCCATTTTAACTAATTTGCTATATGTGTATGATCATTAAACTGCAATCCTTTTTGAGTATCAGACTTATTGCCGCGAATACTAATTTTTCAGGCATCTTTTCTGGCAACAGTTGAGAGTAAATGTTTAAGTTTATCAATTTGCGAATCAAGAGAGTAGTTAAGCAACATATGTTCCCGTGCTGCTCTTCCCATTTTCCCAGCCATTATTGGGTTTTCCAGAAGTTCTGTCATATATTCACCCATCAAATCCCAATTTCCTTCTTCCACCAGAAACCCGGTAATGCCATGCTTAACGGCTTCCTTAATGCCTGTATGATAAGTGCTTATTACGGGCAGGCCACAAGCAGATGCTTCCAATATTGAATTAGGCGTACCCTCTGAATCTCCGTTACTTGCAATTCGCGAATGCTGAACATAGGCTCTGGCGGTTTTCATTTGTCGTGCTATTTCATCAGGCGTTTGCCAGTCAAGAATTTGAACTGCATGTTCAATTTTAAGTTCTGCAATAGTACTCTTCACCAAGTCGTATAGTTCTCCATTTCCTATCATTACAAGCTTGGCATCAGGCACTTTTTGTAAGGCTTTTTTGAATGCTTTTAATAATAAATCAGGAGCTTTTTTCTCAGTAAATCTACCAACAAATATAAACTTTCTTTTGTTTTGTTCAGGATGAGCCTCACTAAACAGATTTAAGTTTACGCCATAAGGTATGGTTTGAATTTTATCTTTGTCAGCTCCAAGGCTGACTAATTGAGCGGTCATGTCGTTCGAAACGGATATTATTGCTGAAATCCCTTTAAACATGGTTCTATATTGCTCTTTGTATTCCGATAAAACGCTATAAATACTTGCATCATAGCCATGAAAATGTGCTACCAGTGGCGTGCCTGAATCAAGACATGCTTTGTAAACATTTGATGATTGAGGTCCGTAATTACATAATACAACATTATATTTTTCGGTTAATAGAAAATTACACAAAGTCTTTTCGTAAATTCGTGTATAAAGGTTAGGCAAAATTCGTTTAATTCCCACCCTTAAAAGTTCATTCTTTATCGGAAAATGAAATATGCTTTTTCCATTAATGAGGTAGGGTCTAAAACCTGAATGAAGAATTGAAAATGGTTTAAGATTGCTAATCTGAGCCTTAATAAAAGTACTGTCTTGCTGCGGGGAAGTTGGCGTTATTATTAACAGTTTTTTGTAATTCATAATACAAGTATGCAGATTGGTCAGGGGGCTAAAATGATTGAATTTCGGAATTCAGATTGTCAAATAAATTATGTGTTAAAAAACTTGAATTATTTCCTCTATCGCTTGCAAACTAACGAACTAAGATGGTTGTGGAATATCCGTTTTTGATTAAAATAGGTAAAACTTTGAAATAAGCCTCATGATTAAAATGAACGCCAGATTACCATCTTCTGATTACTTTTCCCGTCTTGCAAAGATAGATATTTTTAATTTATTAATTCAAAAGCTTGGGTTAAACAAAAAATTAATAGGTGGCGGATATTTAAAATAATCAACTTCCTGCCGGCATGATTTTCGAAATAGGAATTCGAAATCCGATTTTCACTTTTAAGCAATTATGCTGAAATGCGAAGGTTTAATTCTGCCCTTATTTTTGAAAATTAGGTGTACTTAACAAAAATTAATTGAATAATCATATAACAAACCTGACAACACAGGCTTTTTTAGTAATTTTGAACGCTTAAGCTTAATAAATAACAAGAGTTTTTATAAGCCTTCATAAGTACAATATTCAATGCTAACCAATAGATTATGTGCGGCATAGCCGGATTTTTCAATTCCCGATTAAATAGAAATCAGGCACTCGATGGTATTGAGATCATGCTTCAATCCATAGCTCACCGCGGTCCTGATGCACGAGGTACCTGGTGGCACGATGGACTTGTATTTGGCCACAATCGATTAAGTATCATTGATCTGAGTCATGAAGCTGATCAGCCAATGCATTACCAGGGTAATGTTATGGTTTTTAATGGCGAGGTTTACAATTACCTTGAAATTCGCAGGGAACTTATCCAAAAAGGCTACAGTTTTACAACTCAATCGGATACTGAAGTTGTAATGGCATCCTACCTTGAATGGGGTACAGATTGTGTGAATCATTTTGTTGGGATGTGGGCATTTGCCATGTACGATGTTAAAAATAACCTCGTGTTTGCTTCGCGCGACAGATTTGGTATCAAGCCTTTTTATTATATCAGTAAGGACAATAAATTCTATTTTTCCTCTGAACTGAAAGGTCTTAAACCTACACCTGTTTTTAGTAATGAATTAAATATGAAGCAGGTGAGCCGTGGTCTGCAATTAGGCTGGCTTTGTTACCACGATGAAACCTATTTTAATGCAATAGCTGCTCTACCTGCTGCTCACAACATGGTAATCCGCTTTGCCGGAAGTGAAATTAAGGGTGTCGAAATTATCCGGTACTGGGATGTTAATACAGGCGAGTATTCAAATGCTTCTTTTGCCGACAAGACCTCGCAATTCAGGGAAATGTTTGCCGAAAGTATTGCACTGCATATGCGCAGCGACGTTCCGGTTGCTACCTGCCTGAGTGGGGGACTCGATAGCAGTGCAATAGTATCGGAAGTTCAGCGGCAGCGGCCAGGTACGTCCTATAAATCGTTCAGTATTTATTACGATGGCGATGGCGAAGTAGATGAGCGGCCATTCATTAGTGAGGTAATTGGCAAATATCCTGCTATAGAACCCTATTATAAAAAACCTTCGGATGAAGAGGTAAAAGCAGAATTTCACAATGCTTTATTTCATGCTGATGTGCCTGCAACAGGATCGTCGTTTATTTCGCAGTATTTTCTTATGAAACTTATCTCGGAAAACGGGATTAAAGTTGTGCTTGATGGGCAAGGAAGTGATGAATTTCTTGGCGGATATATGCATTCCTATTACCGTTTGGTTGCCGATATGATTCGTAGCGGGAATATCGCGAACGGATTTGCAACTACTTTTGAAGTGGCTGAAAATTTAAAACTTACCGGCAAGAAAAAGTATGCTCATTTTGCAAAATCCATGCTTAGTTCGGTAAGTTCAGAGCAAAAATTATATTCGATGGAATACCGTAGTTATTATCCGTTCCTTCTTAACGAAAAACCCGCGAAAATACCATTTCGTTTAACACACACACCAGGTACAAAACTTGATAATTTTCTATACAACCTGATGAGCAGTACCAGCCTGCCTTCGTTACTTCAATATGAAGATCGCAACAGTATGGCGTTTTCAATAGAGTCGCGTGTTCCGTTTCTTGATCATCGCCTGGTAGAATTTGCGTTTTCGCTCCGTAACGATGATAAAATAAAAGGCATTGAAACCAAACGCATTCTTCGGCATTCACTCAAGGATATATTACCCGAAGCCATTGTAAATCGTAAGGATAAAAAAGGATTTGTTACACCTGGTGAAACCAAATGGTTGCGTGGTCCGCTGAAAAACCTGATGGATATCAATTACCAAAACCTGCCGTTCCTGCGCAAAGATATTGTTAAGCAAATCATCGAAAATCATAGCAAGGGCGATAATTCTAAATCAGTACTTGCCTGGCGAATTGCTACTTTAAACTATTGGATGCAAAATTTTGTTTAAACGCTTTTTTAAAGGAGGAATAGAATAGCAATTGCCGATAGTTCTGTTTCCCGGTGTCCCCGATATTCCAACCCTGCATCCCAATTATCCTTACATTTGCTCTCTTTTTTAATGCCCATACATGTTATCTGATTTTCGAAAACTTTTCCGCCAGTCAGCCATTTATGGCTTAGGCACCTTGTCAACAAAACTGGCCGGTTTTATACTTATACCTCTTTATACCAAGAGTTTTTCGGTGTCACAATTCGGAATTCTCGGACTACTTGAGGTTAGCGCGGCTGTAGTAATATCTTTTTTTGGATTCTCGTTGTACTCAGGTTTTTTTCGCTGGTATTGGGATAAAAATTCAGAAGGGAAAAAGGAGTCGCTCTTTTTTACTGTTATAATGTTCCAGTTTGGAATTCTTGTAATTACCTATTTCGCAGCATTGCCATTCCTGAAAGACCTTTCGCAGTTAATACTTGCTTCACCCGATTACAGTTACCTGCTCAGGTTGATGTTGATTTCATCGCTCATCCAGATTGTTTTGGTTATGCCCAATACGCTGCTGCGTTTGCAGGAAAAACCATGGCTTTTTACGCTGGCAAATATTGTGCAGCTTATTTTTAGTCTGATAGTTACAGTATATTTTGTGGCTTTCAGGAATGCTGGTATTGAAGGGATTTATTATGGACAAATTACTGGTAGTATTGCATTTGCTTTAGTGCTGGTTCGTTATACAATTAAGAACATGAAATTCAGGTTCGAAACAGCCCTGCTTGGCGAAATAATTGTTTATTGCTTTCCTTTGTTTTTGTCAGGAGTGGCTTTGGTAATGCTAAATGTAACCGACCGGTATTCATTGAAAGTATTAGGTAATATGGCTGATGTAGGCTTATACTCCTACGGTTTTAAATTGGCCAATACGCTGAATGTATTCCTGATCACTTCGGTTAATTTTGCCATTCAGCCTATGATTTACCGTATGATGAATGCACCGGATAATAAGAGATTTTATGCTAAATTAATGACTTATTTTACCTTCGGAACCATGATTTTTGCCTTAGGAATGATGGTATTTGGGATGGAGATTACCAAAGTGTTTGCTAAGAGGGTTGAATATTTCGATGCCTGGTATATTTTCCCTTTTATCATATACTCTATTGTTTTTGGAATGATGAAGGATGTAGCCACTACGGGTCTGAGTATTTCGAAGAAAACGAAAGTTATCGCGATAACTGTTATTATAACTGCAGTACTTAACCTGGTGCTTAACAATGTATTGATCCGTTTATTTGGAAACCAGGGGGCAGCACTTTCAAAAATGCTTTCGATGCTTGTGTTTTTTATACTCACGCTTTATTTTGCACAGAAAGTTTACCCCATTCCTTACGAGATGAAACGAATTGCAATTATGCTTTTCACTGCTGCCGGGATTTACGGAATATCGGTTTTGTTCAATTCATGGAATCTGATACCACGTATGGCAGTAAAATCAACATTAATTCTTTCATATCCGTTTGTATTAAATGTCCTTCGGTTTTATGAACCTGTTGAACTTGAAACAATACACAATGGATGGCTCAAATGGCGGAATCCCGCTGATTTTATGGTGAATGTACACCGTTTGATTAATAAATAGTCTGATTATGAGAAAAATGCAAAATATAGTTTTCCTTGGTGCCGGCTCCATTGGCACGGCATTAGGCAATTCATTGGCAGTCCGTCCTGATTTGAATGTCAGCTTGTTATCCATTGAACTGGATGTAGTCGAAACCATCACCTCATTGCATATCAACCAGAAATATTTTCCCAATATCAGGCTAATGCCGACATTAAAAGCTACTTCCAATCCTGATATTCTGAAAGAGGCCGGGCTTGTTTTTATAGCTTTGCCTTCTGTTGTGGTGGTTGAATATATGAAAGGGATACAGCATTTGCTTCCTGAAAATGCTATACTTGTGAACCTTGCAAAAGGCTTTGGCTGTGACGATCAGATTATTTCCAATTGTCTGGCTAAGCATCTTCCTAATCCGGTATGTGCGCTCAAAGGTCCTTCATTTGCACGGGAAATAATAAATAACAGCCCTACAGCCTTTACTTTAGCATCCACCAATGATGAAATATGTAGTATGTTAGAACCTGTTTTTGATGATACCAATATTTTTATCGATACAACGTCTGACCTTCTCGGTGTCGAAATCATCAGCATCCTGAAAAATATTTACGCTATCCTGATCGGGATTGTGGATGCCCATTTTAATTCGCCTAACCTAAGGTTTATGATGTTTACCAGGGCTTTTAACGAAATGCGAAAAATACTGATCCATTTCGGCGGCCACGAGGAAACCATGTTCCATTACTGCGGCATAGGTGATTTCGGACTCACCGCCTTAAACGACCTTAGCCGTAATCGTACTTTGGGATTATTGATCGGGAAAGGCTTTTTTAACGAAGGAATTCCTAATAAAGTAGTACTCGAAGGCAGAATCGCAATGAGCATCATCCTCAACAAATTGATTGAAAGCAATATGCCTGAAACCGGATATCATATGATGCTGCAACTCGACAAAGTTTTTACTCGGGATACTGATATAGCCGGTTTTGTAAATAAGATGATTAATGAGCGATATTAGAAATTGATTCCTGACTGTTTTAAGGAGAATTACATCTCATTCAGTATCCTGGCAATCTCGCCCGTAAGCTCTTTCCTCGAATATTTTAGTCTGTTACCTGTATTGCTCTCAAGCCTTTTTTCGGTAAACTTGTTAAAATAGTCTGCCAGAATTTGGTTCATGCCGACTTCATTTTCATAACCTGCCGTTTGCCCTGCATTTGAATCTTTCAGTATAGCGGCAGCATCACCATGTTCCGGGCCTATGCTCAGGATTGGCCTACCTGAACCCAGGTATTCAAAAATCTTTCCGGTAAGAATCCCTTTGGCATTGGGCGTATTATTGATAAGCAATAAAAGCACCTGGGATTTCTGAATTTCATGCATTACCTCCTGGTGCGGCATATAATCAATGCTTGATAGATAGGGAGTTAAGCCGTTATTTTCCAAACTCTTTAATACCGCTATATCAACTTTTCCTACAAGCTTTATTTGTAAATAACCGGCAAAATAAGGATTGTTCACTACCATTTCTGAAAGTACTTTCCAAAGCCCTAACGGGTTGCGCGAAGCATTGATACTTCCAATATGAGAAATTGAAAATTTTAAATCCAGATGATCTGCTGGTAGAGGACAGATATCCTCTTCGTCATAACCGTTGGTCACCAGTTTATAGTTACGATTTACAATGGTATTAAACTCACTTGCCATATCCTTACTAACCACGGTAATGGCAGTGGCTGATTCAAGTACTTTTTTCTCAAGTTTGCGATGCAGCCTGTCGGCAAAAGAGGTGAGCCTGAGTTGATGGTAAAAATCTATTCCGGTCCAGGGATCACGAAAATCGGCAAGCCAAGGAATATTCAGCTTTACATGAACCTGTAAAGCAATCAGGTGCATCGAATGTGGCGGGCCGGTTGATACAATGGCATCAACCGGATTATCCTTCAGATACTTTATTAAGAATTTTGATGAGGGCTTTATCCAGAACTTTCGTGCATCGGGAATAAAAAAGTTGCCCCTGAGCCATATGGCAAATCCTTCCGCCAGACCAGGTTTTTCTTTTTCCTGCAGGAATCCTGCATTTACTTTTTCGCCGGGTTTCATGCCAACAAACCGCTTGTATGCCGTGTAAGGCTCCGTTATCGGCCGCTTGATAATTGTAATTCCTTCCGGGATATCATTTTCCAGCGAATTGTCAATGGCAGGAGCTTCCGGGTTTTCGGGAGTGTAAATTATCGGTTCCCAGCCAAAATCGCGCAGGTATTTGCTGAATTTAAGCCATCGCTGCACACCCGCACCTCCGCTAGGAGGCCAGTAATACGTGATTATTAATACTTTGCGTTTGCCCGGAGAACTCATGGCACAGGCATTAATCCTTTTTGGGTGCAGTTTTCCGTATCTGCAGAACCATAAATCCGATGGTTCCTAAAGCCAGCAGAACCAGAAGAATTGACGAAGCCAGTGATATTTTTTCACCGGTTTTATAAACGACAGGCTCAAATTTGAATTCAATGGTATGAACTCCGGCAGGAATTATCATGGCACGCAGTACATAGTTAGCCCTGAAGTAAGGTGCCTGCTTTCCGTCTATATAAGCGTTCCACCCTTTGTCGTAATATATTTCCGAGAAAACAGCCAGTTGCTCCTTACTTGTAACTGATTTGTAGGTAAGGTGGTTTGGCTTGTAATCAGAAAGAACGATTGTGGCCAGGGAATCTTTACTGATTAAGTGTCCGGTAACCTGGCTTTCGAAGCGTTTGTCGTAAATGGCTGTTTCGTAGGGAACGAAGTCGGTAAGCGCGTTGATTTCCTCATCGGCATTGTTTACCATGTGTGCATTATTTACAAACCAGGCATTCCCCATGGCCTGCATATTGATCTGCATTTGCGGCTGCCCGCCTTTTTCGTCAGGAACAATAAAGTATTTGGTATTAAGCATATTGTAAACATTCATATTGCCTTTTGAAAGGTGATGGTCAATCAACTCCTGGTAGCGGCGTAATTTAGCACCATGGTATCCGCCAAGCGACTTGTGGAAATAGGAAGTGCTGGCATCAGCAAAAGGATTTCCGACCGACTGATTAAATACCCTGAAATTAGGATCTTTGTCTTTCATGATGATCTGGTCGGCTGCAGATGGCTGAAACGGAATTGCTGCAACGTTTTTGCGAACGAAACTATCGTTATTCAGGTAACGGCGGTTTACCGACCACATATCAATAAGGATAAGCAGTATCAGAACACTGAAAAACACAGGTTTTTTTATCTTTTGATTGATCATTGCCCAGATAGCCACTCCGGCAAGCAGTATAAATGCCAGCGACCTGAAAGCATCTGAACTTAAAATAGCAGCCCGATCCTCGCGGATGGCGGCCATCAGCCAGTCGGGGAAATAGGATTTGTATTGCTCATCGGCCGGTGAAACGAAATCGAAGAAAGCACTTCCTGCTACAGCGAAAATGAGGCTGATGCCACCTGCAATTCCCAACGAATAGTAAAGGTATTTTTGTAGTTTTTTCTTATCAATTTCGCCCGAAAAAACTTTCTGCAAGCCTAATATCGCCAGAAGCGGAATACAAAATTCAGCCATTACAAGGGTCATTGAAACTGCCCTGAACTTATTATAACCCGGGACATAATGAAGGAAGAAATCGGTAAAAGGCATAAAGTTTTTACCCCAGGCAAGTAAAATAGAGAGAACCGTTGCTGCCAGCAGCCACCATTTATATTTATCGTCAACTACAAATAAAGCAAATATAAACAGGAATATGATTATGGCTCCAATGTAAACCGGACCGGCTACTCCAGGCTGTGTTCCCCAGTATAATGGTAATGCTTTAATTACCTTGCTTGCCTGGTTATCATCTATATTATTTGCCCTGAGCGCTTTATACGAATTTGATGTTTCCGTAAGTGCGCCTTGCGAGGAACCTCCGTTAAAGTTTGGAATCAGCATGGTAAAGGTTTCCATTTTGCCATAGCTCCAGCCCGTTGCGTAGTCTTTATCTAAGCCACTGGTACGGTTTGATTTTTCCGTTGTTAATTCAGTTTTTCCCCTTATGGTTTCCTTTCCGTACTCGTAAGTTGCCCATAAAGTGGTTATATTTGTTGCTACAGCAAACAGGGATGCAATTACCAACACTCCTGTTGCTTTTGCAAATACATCCATTTTTTTTTGCCTGATACTGATTACCAGTTCAGTGATAACATAAATGCCTGCAACAAGCATAAGGTAATAGGTAATCTGAATATGGTTGGTGAACAGTTCGAGCGAAAGAGCAATAGCCGCGAATATTCCTCCAATCAGATACCTGCCCCGGTAAGTAAGTATGATTCCTGCGATTACGGGTGCCATATATCCGATAGCATGAGCCTTGCTGTTATGTCCGGCTTCGAAAATAATAAAAAGATACGATGAAAAAGCGAAGGCAATAGCCCCGGCAATAGCCAGCCACTTATCCACTTTTAAAACAAGGAGTAAGATAAAGAATCCTATCATATAAAGAAATACCATGCCTGCAGGTTGGGGAAGATACAATTGCAGCAGTTGATCCAGGTAGCGTAGCACGTTACCTTTGTATTGAACGGATATCTGGTAAGCCGGCATTCCACCAAACATGCTGTTGGTCCACAAAGCCTCTTCCCCTGTTTTATCGCGGAAGTCCGAAATTTCTTTCGACATACCCTTGAATTGGGTTATATCCGACTGTTTCAGCTTTTTGCCTTCGAGCAACGGACTGAAATAGGTGATGGATATAACAACAAATATTACGATTGCTGCAAGATAGGGGAGAACCTGTTTGTAATTGATTTGCTTCATGCGAAAAGAACTTAAGTGTTGGTATTATTTAAATTGTTGCGCGGGTTATTTTATTTCTTCATAATCCACATAGTCGGCATCGTCGGCATTATTTGTTTTGTTTTTATCCTTTTCCACATAAGTAATGGAAACTTCACCTTCTTTTTTGATTTTCTGCTCCTGCTGGCTGTTTTGATTCTGTCCGGTAAACTGTTTCTGAAAATCATTAACATACTTGCGCATCATGTTTGGAACAACGTATCGCATGATAAAGGAAAAAACTGCGTAAATCAATAAAACTATCAGTATCAGTCGCATAATCTGCTTGCTGTGTCTTAGTTTATAATAGAATTCATTGGTAATTAAAAGGAGGGCTAAATTACTGTTTTTTCCGGAATAGGAAGCAGGTAAGGTTGCTATATCTGTAATTTTAAAGTCGCAACCAAAAGAAAAATTAATGAAAAGGAAATATTGCTTGTTTTAACAGGAATAATTGCCTATTTTTGTCGATGTTAAATAGTAAGGATATGGTTAAGAAAAAATTAATTGCGGAAGACCCGTCTGTTTTATATGGAGTTCCAGGGCAATTATCTGACAGTGACATATTAACTTTCCTTCATACAAAAGATGTTAACTGGAAGTATATCAACATGATTAAGGAGCTTACCGGCTTTAATGATGATGTTATTTCTGAATGGCTTAATATCAGTGTCAGAACATTTAGAACATACAGGCAACCGGATATTAAATTCAAGGAAAATATTAAAGAGCACATTCTGCTTTTACTTTCCTTAATAAAACATGGAATTAAGGTTTTTGGGTCTTCAAATGAATTTGATAAATGGTTAAATGCAGGAAATTTCTATTTTGATAGTAAATCGCCCAATTTCTATTTAAATACTGTGTCCGGAATCCGCTTTGTTGACGACAGACTATCAGCTATTGAATATGGCGATAATGTATAGGACTGATTATGGAAGTTTTCAGGATTTGCAGGGAAATATATTCAGACAGGATAACTGCTTCAGGTATTGCCAATAGGTGGAATTTGCGGGGGCAATTCGTGGTTTATGCCGGAGCTTCCCGATCCTTAACAACTCTTGAATTGGTTGTTCACCGGAATTCAATTATTTCCGGAACAGCTTATAAGGTCATGGTAATTTCAATTTCGGATGATGAAAGTAAGGTAAGTCAAATCCCGTTAAACGAACTGCCTGCGAATTGGCGAACAATGGAAGCTATTGCTGCTCTTCAGCAAATAGGGGCAAAATGGTACAATGATCAAAAAAATTTACTTTTAAAAGTGCCCTCAGTTATAATTCCTTATGAATATAATTATGTTATCAATACAGAACATTCTGATTTTAAGAAGGATGTTGTGCTTGCTCGGATTGAAGATTATTATTGGGACAACAGGTTGATGTGAAAAACAGTTTGTGGTACATTAATATAATGATGTCTGTAAGTTCAAGCTATATTTTGGATTTTAGCAAGCCTTTTTCAGTGTGCTATAAGTTTTTTCGATTTGAGTAATGTACTCTGATTAAAAAGATTGCGACTTCCGTAAAAAGAAAAGGAGGCAGGCTTAGAAGCCTCCTCCGGAATGCATTTATACAAAATATGCTGTAAACAAAAGTAACAGCAATGGCAGAAAAAGAATTACTTGCCTTCGTCGGAAGTAGTTAATTTTTTGCGTCCACGAGCTCTGCGGGCAGCTAAAACCCTGCGGCCGTTAACAGTTGACATTCTAAGTCTGAATCCGTGTTTATTTTTTCTTTTCCTTACTGATGGCTGGAAAGTCCTCTTCATGATTGGTAGTTTTTAGGGGTGCAAAGGTAGGAAATGTATCCAAATATCCAAATGGTTTGAAAAAAAAATCCTTACCCGCTACGTTTTTTTGCAGAAAGTAAGGATTTTTTTGTGATTATAAAAGCTTCATCTTATTTCGAAGGCGCATCTTTCAGCGTGTTAATCAGGTAGTTCCAAAATTTTTCGACCGAAGCAATATGTACTTTTTCGTCGGGCGAATGTGGGTAACGAATCGTTGGCCCAAAAGAAATCATATCCCAGTTAGGATAAACTCCGCCTAATAAACCGCATTCCAGACCGGCATGGATGGCTTTTATCTCCGGAATACGGCCATATAATTTCTGATAAACGTCCTGCATAGTTATCAGGATAGCCGATTTCATATTCGGTTTCCACCCAGGGTATGTTCCATCGAGAACAACATCAGCGCCGGCGAGTTCGAAAACGTCTTTTATCATCCCGCCAAGGTCTTCCTGCGACGAATCGACAGAGCTACGCAGCAAACACTGCACTAATATTTTACCGTCAACGATTTTAACACTTGCCAAGTTGGTTGATGTTTCAACAAGCCCTTTCATTTCGTCGCTCATGCGCATTACTCCATTCGGGCAAGCGTTTATGGCTTTCATTACTTTATTCAGCGAAGCAGCATCAATTACGGTATTGGGTGTTGA
>Ga0335397_10006169_pt1 | contig 15518 bp, 13 predicted proteins | sample MAT04_FD_205740 | JGI IMG/M metagenome (GOLD analysis project Ga0335397, IMG submission 205740) | Freshwater microbial communities from Lake Fryxell liftoff mats and glacier meltwater in Antarctica - MAT-04 (spades assembly) (version 2) ... | reverse complement strand
CGGCCGATCCGTCAGTGCGATGGGCACCCAGGTCGCCGGTTTCGTTGAAGCGATTCTCAACTCCTGATTGATCAATCCCCCCGCCCCTCTCGCTTGCGGGTTCGCAGCCGCAGGAACCACCGTCCACACGGCAGGGAACTCCCCGATGCGCAGCACGTAAGTCCAATCCGGTTCGCCGGCATACCGCGCGTCGGTCACCTCGACGACATAGCGCCCCGCGGTCGGGAAGGTGTGGGCGAACCGGCAATCGAACATCAAGCCGACGCTGTTGTCCCCGCGCGCGACAAACTTACCTTGGGGATCGCGAATTGTGACCACAGGATCAAAGTTCTTGCCCAGCCGATTGCCGATGACTTCGAACGTTAGTTTCTGGCCGGACGTGACTTCGACGCCGTAACGGTCGACGTGCGCTGGCCGAACCGTCGCCGCGAGAGTGACCGGCAGGCTGGGGATCATCACGACATGTGCCGCGACAGGTTGGGACACCGTCACGGGCAGTTCGTCGATCAGGAACAAATGCGGATTACTGAGTCCGTTGGGCGTTGCCAGCCGGAGTCCGTACAGACCGAGCGGTGCATCCGCCGAGAGAGTCACGTCCAGCGAGATTTGACGATCGGATTCCGACGCGATCGGTCGGCTTGGAATTTCAATTCCGGAGACCGAAGTCCACAGCCCCGATGATTGTCCCAAATCCTGACCGGTGAACTCGATGCGATTCGTCTGGCCACGCTGCAGCACGGGGGGCCAGACGCGCTCGATGAAGGGTTCGGCGGCCGACGCGAAGTTCGCCGTCAGCATTCCGATCCCCAGCCAGCATGGAAGTCGCATGGTTGTTCGCCTCGCTCGCATCAGATGCGGATGCATCTCGGTGGGTGGAAAGTCTATCCCTCAATCCAAGGGAGTTGGTTGCGCGACAAATTGTTTCAGAATCCAGGTTATCTCAGAATCTATGGCCACGCATTTCAGACAATCTACCCACACGCTTCAACGTATGTTAATATCTTAAGCGATCAAATGCACGGCCGGATTTCGTCGCGACGGCTTCCAGCCGCCGTGTGCAGAGTGGCGGCTGGAAGTCGCCGTTACGGGAGAATCATCATGTTGAGTTTCCTTGGACCGTATTCCAATCGTTTCCCCCAGTTCAGTCGTCGGGAGATGATCCGGGCCGGTGGGTTGGCCGTCGGCGGGTTGTCGCTGCCAAACGTGTTGAACCGCTCGGCTCTGGCGGGGACGACTGAAGGCGAGAGGCTGCATGGGCCGGGGTTCGGCCGCGCGAAGAACTGCATCATGCTCTACCTGTCGGGCGCGAACCCCCAGCACGACATGTTCGATCCCAAGCCCGAACAGCCGCTCGAAATTCGCGGCGAGTTCAACACCATCGAGACCGCCACACCAGGCATCCTCTTCGGCGAACACAATCCCCTCACCGCCAAACTGATGGATCGGCTCGCCCTCATCCGGTCGATGCACCACGAACACAACGATCACGGCCGCGGTTCTTACTGGATGTTCACCGGCACCAAATATCCCGGCTCGGTGCCCGATGTGAACTCGATGAACCGGCAAGACATGCCCCACTTCGGTTCCTGCGTGGCGAAACTCGCGCCGGGCAACGGACCGATGTTCCCGTTCGTCACGATTCCGCATCGCATGGATGTCGCTGGCGGGCGGCGCTCCGGCCAGTTCGCCGGGATGCTCGGGGCGAAATACGATCCGATGCTGACCGACGGCAACCCCAACGACGACGATTTTCGCTTGAAACATCTGCCGCTCGCCCCGAACGTCGATGCCAAAGTGATCGAACGCCGGGTGGGTTTGCTCGATCAACTCAACCGGCAGCAGGAGTATCTGCGGTCCGGCGCGCTGGGCCAATCGCTGCAACAGAATCAGGCGAAGGCACTGGAAGTCATCGGCTCCAAAGCCGTGCGGAAAGCCGTCGATCTCGCCGCGGCCGATCAGGAAGAACGCGCCCGTTACGGCCGCAACCTGTTCGGACAATCGGTCATGCTGGGCCGCCGGCTGTTGCAGGCCGGCTGCCGCGTGGTGCAGTGCAACTGGCAGCGGACGCAAGGCAAAAACGGCTTCGCGTGGGACACGCACTGGAACAACTTCACCGCGTGCAAAGAAGAATTGATCCCGCCCTTCGATCAGGCGTTTTACGCGCTGATCACCGATCTCGAACAGAGCGGCGAACTCGCCGAGACGCTGGTGATTCAAGCCTCCGAGTTCGGCCGCTCGCCGAAGATCACGCTGTCCAACGGCGGCCGCGAACACTGGCCCGATGTCTACACCGTGGTGATGGCCGGCGCGGGGATCAAAGGGGGCCAGGTCTACGGCGCATCCGACAAACAGGGTGCCTACCCCGCGGATAAACCGTGCGAACCAGCCGACTTCGTGGCGACCATCTACCACTTCCTCGGCATCGACCCCACCGGCGAAACCCACGACCAACAAAACCGCCCGATTGCGCTGTCGAAGGGACAGCGGATTGCACTGGAGGTCGTGTAGGGTTTGCCGAGGCTTGGGGAGGCGAACCGATCCAGCCCATCAGAACGGTTCGCCTTGAAGAATCTGCGAACCTTACGGATCGCAATTCAAATCTAACACGGCATCCACTCAGAGAATACGATTGATCGCGAGCCGCAGCAATTTCAAAAACGTCGGTCCGCCTGCTATAGATAACAACTGCAACGGCTGAAAGTTCCAGTCCAGCGGCGAGAGAATTTCCCCGCCGGCATCCCACGGATATTCGCAGTTGTCCGGTCTTGCCTGTCTGTCCATCGACGGATTCAAGACCTCGATTTCCTTGGCCAGATGGCTGAATTGTTTCATGAGATGCCGCATCTGGGCCAACTTGTCCGACTTCAGATAGGCAATCTCCTGCTTCAAGATCGTAGGAAGATGTTTTTTGACATATCCGTGACTGGATTGAACATCCTCTGGTGACTGAATTTGATTTTTCAGGATGTATGCCTTGCACAGCTTCTCGCATGCCATCTGCAAAAACAGCATCTGATGGCAGGTTGCCGCAACGGCCTGGGAATGTCTCTGGTAAAGTTCCCAGGCTCGAAAGTCCGCATCGGCCTGGCGCGCGAAGCCCCGCACCCATCCATCGACCGTGTTCATTCGCCGGCTTCCAGGTCAGGTTCCGGAATTCGCTCGCCGATGCCCCAGCCGTTCGGAAGTCGCAACTTGCCGAGCTTGATTTCGTGGAATTCTTCGGGTGTCACTTCCAGGATCACCGAGGGAAATGGGATTCCGGACGCGGGGTCCGCACCAAATTGTATCGGCATGATTCCGGACGGTACGGTGTTTTGATTGACTTCCAACAGTTTAATTGGGCGCACAATCTCAACCGAGAATTGATCCGTGATATGAAAGATATCCGTGATGCCTTCCTCGATTTGGTAATGCTTTTGAGCCAATTGCAAAGTTTCCGCATTATATTCACCGGCATTCATCGTATTCGGCATCGGTTGATCCTTGGCGGTGATTGCAGATCACAAGCTGTGTTGAAGAAAGATATTCTATACTACATGACAGCGTTATTGAATCTGAGATTTTGTACTTTTTGAGCACGCTTCTACGGAAGGTCGCGAAGACGGTTCGCCTCGCCAAAGCCCTCGACAAACCCTACATCAATCCTTCCGCCAGCGCATACTTGCGGCTTTTCTTCGCCGGATCGGCGATCACCAGAAATCCCGCGTCGGACCACAGCTGCAATAGTCGCCGCGCAGTGCGTTGAGACACCGCGAACAGTCGTTCGATGTCGCGGCTAGTGATGGTGTCGCTGTCGCGGAAGAGTTCCAGCGCCTTGCGCTGCCGCGGATCGAGCTTACGCAACAACGGGGAGATGTCGGACGAACCGGCTGCGGCTTCCGCCTGCTTGCGGACGTTCTCGAAACTCTCCGCCACGCCGAGGCAGAAATATTCCACCCACGGTGTGATGTCCGCCTTCGCCCGGCCCAGGTAATAATTGTGTGAAGGGCCGACGGTGAGTGCCTTGTAATACTCGCCGAGCTTGCGGGCGTAGTATTCTTCCAGCGAGTAGAGGCCTTTCAGGTCGTAACCGCCGAGATGCAGGATGAGCGTGGTGAGCAGTCGAGCCGTGCGGCCGTTGCCGTCGTAGTAGGGGTGAATTGTGGCGAATTGATAATGGGCGATGCCGGCTCGAAGGGGACAAGGCAATTCTTGTCCTGCCGACGCTTTGAGCCAGACCGTCAATTCGCGCATCAGTTTTGAAACGTCTTTCGCTTCCGGCGGCATGTAGACGATGCGGCCCGTACGTCCATCGCGGATCACATTCTGGCCATCGCGATACGGTGTCGGTTTCACCCTCGTTCGTCCGCCGGACATGACCAGCGCATGCAGCATGCGGATCTGGTGTTCGGTGATGTCACTGGGTTTCGCTGCGAGCTGCTCGACTTTTTTCAGAGCCGCGTAGTAACCCAGCACTTCCTTTTCATCCCGTTCGCGTCCAGCGAAGTGTTCGTGATGCTGAACGACTTTGGCGACCTGCTCCTGCGTCAGGCGGTTGCCTTCAATCATCGTGGAGCAGTGTGTCGAATACAGTCGCGCGGTCTCCCGCAACGAGGCCAGTACGGACGGCGTGATCGGCAGATGCATCAACGACTGCTTCGCCCCTTCGATGCGCATCAGCGAGCGGGCGATTTTCGCGGTGATTGTGAATCGGGGTTGGAAGGGCATGTGTGGCCGTTATCTTGCCGTGAAATGGCCGTTAACGCAATCGGGATTCTCGCATTGAAATCTCAACTTGGTGGCCGGGGCTGGAGCCGCTTCGGCGAAGCCCCGGAGCCGTTTGGCAGCGACCACCGGGGCTTCGCGAAGCGCTCCAGCCCCGGCCACCCTGCCGTTAACGCAATCGGACTTACTACCACGCTTCTGCGAAGCGTCGTTAAGATGTCAGCATGACATCCACCTCGTATCTCACCACGCCGCCGCCGTCGGACACGATGCCGCCGGGGATTCCGTATATTGTCGGGAACGAAGCCGCGGAGCGGTTCAGCTTTTACGGCATGCGGACGATTCTCGTCATCTACATGACGAAGTATCTGTTCGATTCCGCGGGGAATCCGGCTGTGATGCCGGAAGCCGAGGCGAAGTCGTACTATCACCTCTTCATCTCGTCGGCATACTTCTTTCCGATCATCGGGGCCATTCTGTCGGACTGGTTGTGGGGGAAGTACCGCACGATTTTGTGGTTGTCGATTGTGTACTGCCTGGGCCATGCCGCGCTGGCGGCGATTCCCGGCCGCGAGGGGTTGTTCCTTGGCTTGATTCTGATTGCGATGGGGGCGGGCGGCATCAAACCGTGCGTTTCGGCGCATGTGGGGGATCAGTTCGGCGAACAGAATCAGCATCTGTTGTCGCGCGTCTTCGGGTGGTTCTATTTGTCGATCAATCTTGGTGCGCTGATCTCGTCGTTGCTCACGCCGGAATTGCTGGAATCGGAATGGATGCTGGAACATCTCGGCGAGAAGTACACGCATCAGGTGGCGTTCGGCGTGCCGGGAGTGCTAATGCTGCTGGCGACAATTGTCTTCTGGCTGGGTCGGAACCGGTTTGTGCATGTTCCACCCGGCGGCGCGGCGTTCTTCAAGGAGATGCTGGGCCAGGAAGGGCTGTCAGCGATGGTCCGCTTGATCCCGCTCTACCTCTTCGTCGCGGTGTTCTGGTCGCTGTATGATCAGACCGGTTCCGAGTGGGTGTTGCAGGCTGAAGAAATGAATCGCAACATCGTCTGGCTGAACTTCTCGGACAAGTTCCCCTGGGTTTGGTTTGGCCAGGACGAAGTTTCCGCGGCGGCGTTGCAGGCGGTGAATCCGCTGTTGATCCTGCTGTATGTCCCCCTGTTCGCGTATGTGATTTATCCGCTGGCTGGCCGCGTGGTCACGTTGACGCCGTTACGAAAAATCGGCTGCGGCATGTTTCTGATCGCCGCGTCATTCGCGCTGTGCGGCTGGTTGCAAACGCGGCTGGATGCGGGGGAATCGGTCTCCGCGTACTGGCAGATCGCGGCGTACATGGTGCTGACGGCGTCGGAAGTTCTTGTCTCGGTGACGTGTCTGGAGTTCTCGTACACACAGGCTCCGCCGCGAATGAAGTCGCTGGTGATGGCGTTGTACCTGCTGTCGGTCTCGCTGGGCAATGTGCTGGCGTCGGGCGTCAACTGGTTCATTCAGAACCCGGAGTTCGCCAAACTGCTGGAGGGGGCGCGCTACTACTGGTTCTTCTCCGGCCTGATGACGCTTGCCGCGGTACTCTTCATTCCGTACGCGCTGACTTATCGCGAGAAGACGTATCTGCCGAATGACGCGGCGTGATCCGAATCGGCGAGCGGCGCGGCGTCAGCCCGCCGTGTGATCGCGCGAAAACGCGGCGGGCTGACGCCGCGCCGCTCGCCCATGAGTCGTGGTTTATTTCTCGTAGGGAGGATCAACGAACATGAGCCAACGCGATTCCAGCGGCTTGAGATCTTCCATGATCAGTAATTGGTCATCACCCGTCAGGGCCATCGCTTGGGGCTGATTGGTGACGTTTGTGATCAGAATCAGGGATGCATCGTTGCTATGCACCGCGCGCCAAACGACCGATGATGGATCGGCTGCGACCTGGAACGCATCGTCCGGTTCACTTCGCATCAGAAACTCACCCAACGTGGCGATCTCCTGATTCAGTGATTTGACCGATGCCCACAACTCCGGCTCCTCTTTTGCGAGATTCGTTCCTGTCTTGCCAGTAACGTAATTGAAAGAGTAATACCCGATGCCGTCGGCTCCGTGGATCAGCGCGAGGAACGCCATGCACCGCAGTTCGTCCGGCGTGGGGTACTTGTCCTCCGGTTTCCATTTGAAGAGTTGCAGCACGGGCAGCAACGGCTTTTTCCCGAGGCCCGCCGTGTCAGCACGCCGCAGCGCATCGCCGACGGTGCTGACCGGTTGGTACGGCAGCGGATACAGATAGGGAGCGGAAACATCGAGCAGTGGGATCAGATCGTCGTACTTTTCCCGCGACGGCAGCGTGTTCTCGAACACGCCCTGCGGTTCGTCTTCCCAATACCCGATGGCGTGAAAGATCGGCCGGTTGGGGAACAGCGATTTCATGTGGGCGACATCAGCGCGCGTCTTGTCGTGCAGGCCTTGCTTCCAATTGAGGGCCGGGCTATCCATGCCGATGCCGAACAACACGCCGTCGAGATTCTTCCCCTGCGTGTCGGCCGCATGAGCTGCGGCGTATAAGCCCTGCTTCCGCAGCGTCTCGCCATCATCGACTGTCGCCGAGAGTGTGTTGAAGCCATGCGCACGGAACATGGTCAACGATGCGGGATCAAGCGGCACGTCGTACATCAGAATCGGAAAGAACGGCTCGTCGTTGACGACGATCCGGCCGCGCTCGTCACTGCCCGCGGATTTGATCACCGGTGCGGCGTCATCAGAAAATGCGGCCGCGCTGTGCAGGGAGATTGCCAGTCCCATCGCCCATGTCAAACGGAAAACCGTTCGCATCATTCGTCCTTATGCTGAGGCGCTGACAGCGCGTATCAGATCGTGATGATGCGATCGCGGGAAGTGACATCCCATTGATCGACAACTTTGCCCCCCGAGACAACATACACAAACCGGTGGAGTGCCGAGGTGGGGCAGATGTGCTTGGGAATCGCCAGTTGTGCATCGCCCGGATGGAACTTGTTCGCCTGCGCTGTTTGCAACACAAGGTGCTCCTCGTTCTGCAACACCTGTTCCGCGTCGGGCAGATCGGGAAATTGCACACGCTGGCCCTTCGGTGGATCACTCGCCACCGCTTTGTAACCCAGGTCGAACGTCACGCAATCTTGCGACGGCCGGCTCACAACCCGCGTGAACATCAGCGCGGCGGGTTGGAAGTCCATGTCCGGGAACTCGGCCCCATAACCGCAATCGTGAAACACGCACGTGCCGGGGCTGAGTTCAATCGCCGGGTCGGTCAGTTTCGCGAACACCGGAAACGAGCCTGTGCCTCCACACACGATCTTCGGCACCGGCCAACCACGCGCGACGAAGTCCGCACGCAAACTTGTCGCATAGTTCCAACCTTGCATGACTGCGGCCGTGCGTTCGGCGACATCGCGCTGATGATTCTGGCCGTCGTAAAGGTGAAAACCAGCCGCTGTGATTCCCGGCGAAGTCGCGAGACATTGATAAATCTCCGCGGCCCGCTGCGGATCGGAAATACCCGTGCGGCGCTGGCCCGAATCGAGATCGAGCAGTACGCCAATGGTTTTTCCGGCGGCGGTCATGGCCCGGCTCAAGGCTTCAATCATCGGCCGGTCATCCGCCGTGACGTAGAAGTCCACGTCGGGATACTTCTGCAAGAATTTGACGGCCCGCGCGATGTTGGGCCCGACCAGATTGTACGCCAGGAAAATATCCTTCACGCCGGCATCTGCCAGCATTTCCGCCTCGGCGAACGTCGCGCATTTGTGTTTGGTGATGCCGAGCGCGAGTTCAATCTTCGTGACGGCTCCCATCTTGTGCGTCTTGCAATGAGGCCGCAGCCGTTTCACATCCCCCGCAATGGCGATCATCGTGCGCAGATTACGATCCAGCACTTCGCGGAAAATGACGAGCGCGGGGGAAAGAATCTCGGATGTGTCGGCAATCGAATAACGCGCTTCCATCAGCAAGCCTTGTTAGAAGATAAAGAGAACCGCAGATGACGCAGATTGTCGCAGATAACTACCGAGAAGACCATTTTACGGACAGCGATTAACCTTCTGTCTTTCGCTTCCTGAATTCTGATCTGTGAAAATCTGCGAAATCTGCAGTTAAACTTTTTGCATTCCTATCAGGGCAATGGCCGCAACACCACGCGGCGGATGTCCATCACCGCGGGGCCGGGTTTGGTTTGGGGTTTAATGGCGAGTGTCGATTTTCCGTCTGACAGTTCGACGGTGCCGATGGTTCGCAGAATCATGTGCTGAAAATGCCCTGTTTCCTGCACGATAAACGTGAGTTTCGCGTCGCCGATCTCGACCAGCACTTCCGATCCGCCACAGTTTGTCCCGCAGCCTTGCTGCACTTCCACTACATAACGGCCCGCGGTGGGGACATCAAATTCCCAGTCGGCCCAGTCTTTTTCATTGGTCCAATAGCCCAGCACATTCTTGTGAGGCTCAGGTTCGTAACGCAGTTTCTCGCCATGCACGCGGGCATCTTTGGCGTGCAGACGGATCTCACCGGTCGCCGGGGTGACGCGTGGTTGGCGGTCTTTGATCGCCGCATTCATGGCGGCTCGCCAGTTTTTCCAGGCAGCCGCTGTCTCGTCGGCGCTTTTGCCGGGAAGCAAGCGTGATGGATCCTGATCAACATACAATCGCTGATGCAGGGTCGCATCGAACTCGGAATTACCCACCACCTTCTGCGCCCCGACACTCTGCCGCCAGGCCTGCAATCGGCTCTGCAGTTCCGTGGCCTTTTGCGATTCGGTCTCCGCCTGATTGTTGGATTCCCCCGGATCATCGGCCAGATTGTAGAGTTCCAGGGATCCGTCCTCAAAGTGTTCGATCAGTTTCCAATCGCCGTCGCGAATCGCTCCCGCCGGCCGGCTCCCTTGATTCGTGTAATTCGGGAAATGCCAGAACAATGGCCGTGCTGGTAACGATTCGCCGTTCCATAACGGCAGCAGGCTCATGCCATCCAGTGGGCCGACCTTCTTCGCCGGATCGAGGCCCGCCGCGCTCAGCAGAGTTGGCACAAGATCGGTCAAAACGACGGGCGTGTCGTTCTCGGCATGGAGTTTGATCACATCTGGCCAGCGGACGATTAACGGCACGCGCAGGCCCCCTTCATACACATAGCCCTTGCCGGCTCGATAGGGCGTATTGTGCGTCGCGGGCGAATCAGGCGATTCCAGCACATGCAGCCCGCCGTTGTCGCTGGTGAAGATGACGATCGTTTTCCGCGTGAGATCGAGATCATCCAGTTTCTTCAGCAGCAGCCCGACTGTGTCATCAAGCGTTTCGATCATCGCCGCAGAGGTGGGATTGAACGCGTCTTGGTGTTTCTCCACCAGTTCACGTTTCGCGGAGAGTCGGATATGCGGGTTATGGTGGGGCACATAACAGAAGAACGGTTCCGTTTGATGCTGCTCGATAAATTGCATCGCCGCATTCGTGATCGCATATTCGTGCTTGCCCCCTTCCGTGGCGGACGGTTCGGAATTCGCTAGCGGCTCGAACGTGATATCGAATCCCTGCTGGTTGGGACCGAATCCCTTCCCGCCGAGATGCCATTTGCCGAACAGGCCGGTTTTGTAGCCATGCTGTCGCAGCAACTCGGGCAGCGTGACCTCTTCCAACGGCAACTGCCCTTCGATCACCGGTTGCGACAACTTCTGCGACGGGGCATCGGCGCGGCCCGGCAGATAGTTCGTCAGATGCAACCTTGCCGGGCATTTCCCGGTCATCAGCGCGGCTCGCGACGGCGAACAGATCGGCTGAGCCGTGTAGGCACATGTGAACCGCAGACCGTCTTGTGCGAGCCGATCCAGATGCGGCGTCGCATGCTCCGCACGGCCATAGCAGCCGAGATCGTTGATTCCAAGATCATCCGCGAGAATCAGCACAATGTTCGGCCGCGCAGGTTCCGCGGCGGTCAAGCTTCCCAGCATCCCGCACATCATGATGACTGACAGCAAATTTCTCATGCTACATAATTCCTTGCCAAGCCAATCCGAGATCACACTGCGAGAGGGGCGTCCATCGATTCAAAGACGTTCGGGTGGCACGTCCGTGAGGTTTTGGGAAGGGTGTGGTCTTCGATTCATCGCCACGCCCATCGAGGACTCAGGGACGTGCCACCCGAGTTCACGTCGGGATGCAGCAGGGACCAGTAGCATCGGCGGTCGGATCGTTGTCTGCAACCGATGCTGCGGGAAAATTCGTCGCGACTCAATTTCCGAGGTGCCACGCCCACGCGCTTCGCGCGGGCGTATTTTTCACGACAATTCGCACGCCCACGCGAAGCGCGTGGGCGTGGCACGGTCGTTCTCATAGGAAACGAACCTATGTCTAGAGATATCCCTCATTGATCGTACCCTTTCATTCCACCTTTTCTCCTTCCCCCTCCCCACGAAAACCGATAAACTATAGTGGATGGATTGCGCTCTCACGACGGACAACTGACTACGGACTAACCCGCCATGCTTGAAATTCACTCCGGTGCCGCCGCTGCCAACTGCCAAGGGTCAACCCGCCGCACGGCGATTAAAACCGGGTTGCTCGGTTTGTCCGGCCTGACGCTGGCCGATCTGTTCAAACTGCGAGCCGAAGGGGCTGCGACCAATACCGGGAAATCGGTGATTCTCGTCTGGCTCGATGGCGGGCCGAGTCAGCTCGAAAGTTACGACCCCAAGCCCGAAGCGCCGCGCGAGTATCGCGGGCCGTTCAACGCGATTTCGACGAATGTGCCGGGGATGTTCGTCTCCGAACTGCTGCAATCCGAAGCCAAGCACGCCGACAAGATGGCGTTCATCCGGTCGGTCCATCACAACACGGGCGACCATTTCGCCGGGGCACACTGGATGTTGACCGGGCGGTTCGGCTCGACCAGTGTCGACCTTCCGCAGAAGTTCCCGTCGGTCGGGTCGTATATTTCCAAAGTCAAAGGTCCGAAGCAGCCGGGCCTGCCGGCGTATGTCGGTCTGCCGGCGGCTCATGCCGTCTACGTTTACCCCGGCTATCAGGGAGCCGCGTATCTCGGCGGGGCGTACAACCCGTTCGATGTCGACAAGGCCTACAGCTACCTGCACCACACCTCGGCGAACCCCACGAAGAAGCCGCAGTGCCTGGAAAGTTTGACGACGCCGGAACTCGCACGGACTGGCGACCGGGCCAGCCTGTTGACCTCGCTCGACAAACTGGAACGCAAGGTCGATGCGAGCCGCATGATGGACTCGATGGACAAGTACCAGCAATCGGCCATGTCGATGATTCTGTCCGGCCGGGCGAGGGAAGCGTTCAACATCGATCATGAAGACCCGAAGCTGATCGACAAGTATGGCGACAACCCGTGGGGCCGTTACACGCTGATGGCCCGCCGGGCCGTGGAAGCCGGCGTGACGTTCGTCACCGTCGACATGCCCCACTGGGACAATCACTCCGACATCGAGAAGGCCCACGCGAACAACTTCCGCGCGATGGACCGTGCCGTCGGCGCACTGCTGGACGATTTATCCGTTCGCAACCTCCTCGACGACACGCTGGTCGTCGTGATGGGCGAATTCGGCCGCACCCCGCGGATCAACACCGGCCAGCCCGGCATCCCGATCCCCGGCCGCGATCACTGGGGCGACGCGATCTCCGTGATGCTCGCCGGCGGCGGCATCCGCGGCGGCCAGGTGGTCGGCGCGACCAACAGCAAAGCCGAATTCCCCGTCGACCGCCCCCTGAAACCGGGCCACATCCTGGCGACGATCTACCACACGCTCGGCATCGACTACCACCAATCCTTCCCCGACTTCGCCGGCCGCCCAATCCCGATGCTGGCGGAGGGGGAGGTGATAAGGGAGTTGGTGTGATTGTTAGCGACGCTTCGCAGAAGCGTGGTATTCTGTCGGCTCAGGGGCTTGAAATCTCTCCACACCCAGTGTATACATATGTTTCATGATTTCTGCCATAATTTATCTTAGGAGATGGCCAGCCGTGAAGTACTTTCTTACAGCGCTTGTTCTCATCACATCTGGAACATTTGCTGATGCCGTTCAAGTGCCGGCGTTTAATAACCAAGTTGTTAGGGAAATAGAATCAGCTGAGGATGCGGCGAGATGTGCAAACCGCAAAGGAAGTCGCCGTGTTGGTGGCAGCAATAGCAAAGGCAAGGGAAGTCACTATCGTGGTGGGCGACGAAAATAGTGTAAAAATCGCCGACAGAATTGGATGAAAAGACTTCTATGTGTGCAATCATTCGGCGTTACGCGTCCTTTTTCATAGCCAGCTGCATACTCGTGATCGCTGGCTGTAATATTTCGCTGCCAACTCCACAACCTGCACCTAACAAGTCAGAAAGCAAGTACGTTAAGGTTGTAGAGGATGATGAGCCTCGTAAAAAGAAGTCTCCCAAAACACCTTCCTCAAATACTGGTTTCAAGGAAAGCGCTTTTGAAAAGGCGTGGGAGAAGGTGAAAGGTAAAGAGATCGTCCATAAAAAAGATGGTTCAACTTATATTCGGAAGGCTCCAAAGAGCGGAAAGGCGAATAAACGTAAAAAGTAATGCAGGGCCGATTCACAATGTGACACGATGAAAGATGGCCGGTGGAACTCGCCCTTCTGGACTATGAAAGATACACGATGAGCAACAATTTGAATGAAAAAGCCGCATTTGCGGAATGGCTCGCGCGCCAGCATTTGCGGTTCGACTCTCGCTTGATCGAGGCGGTTTATCTGCCCACGGGTGCAGCCGAGGACGAGGTGCGCTTGCTCGAAGTCAATACGGGTTTGTTTCCGGATCCAGGAACTCCCATCACGCCAGTCGAAACAACGCCAGCGATCACTGAACTTCCTTTTCACGTATGGGTCATCGATGTCAGCCCGGCTGAGTGGAAACAAATCCAAAGTAACCCTGCGCTTCTGCCGAAGGGTTGGAGCTTAAAGGGGAATCAGACGACGCGGAGGGCGGGATGAATGCCCGCCAGACCGCGTTTTATCGTCAAGCGAGATCGGATTGGTCGGTCTTTCAGCACTTTCGCCCGGCCCGATCGCGCTGGTTTTCAAGCGTCCACCAAAGATGGTGTAGCGTTGTGGGGTTGCGGCCATTTTCGTTCCCGGTGTGCCATCAGTTGCATTACCTGCAAATGTGCACGGAGAAGTTGGCAAAAGCCTATTACAGGACAACGAGTGGGTCGAACGGGCATGCCGCCTTCCGCCGGTTCCTGAACGACCTGCCTTTGAATACAGCCGCGGTTAAGCCGCTTGGATTCGCAGACTTGGCTGGATTGACCCGATGGCAGGCTTCGGCGAAAAAAGTTGCGGACGCGATCGAGGACTTGGCTCCCGCGATAGCTGACCGGAAGAACTTGCCGAATCCGGAGTATCCCTGGCCAAGATCGGCTCCAGTGGACGCCCCAGTCGACCATGATTTTGTCGCCGAGTTTTTCATTCATCTCGATGCGCAAGCTCGATGTGGAGAACCCGCGTTTCTAATGATTCTTGACAGAATGGTTGCGACGATGCAGTCAACAGCTTGGCATTTGTGATCGATATCGGAGTGAAGTAGGACCGGTTCTACCGGTCGATTCACAATGCGACCAGATGAAAGATGGCCGGTGGAACCGGCCCTTCAAGACTGATCCAGTTACCCCGAACGATGACGTGTTACAATTCAGAATTGGGTTTCCAACGGGTGCTGGTTTCAGATCAATAGGGGTGTGTTGATGTCGCAGTTACTCGAACAGGCTGTCGCGGAGGCGCGCAAATTGCCCGCCGCCGAGCAAGATGCCATTGCGGCGATCATACTGGAGGAGATGGAGGACGACCGGCGGTGGGAGGAGTCGCTGGCTCGTTCGCCGGACAAGCTGGCCGCCTTGGCAGCCCGCGCCGAGGAACAGGTGCAGGCGGGCCGCTGCCGGGCAGCGGGATTTGACGAGCTGTGAACTCCATCGTCACCGAGGACTTCATGGCGGGATGGCACTGCCTGATTCCCCCCATCACACCCAAAACCGTGCCACTGCTTGGCCGCTCTGGGACAAGCAGTGCGAATGGTTCCTCGACACTGCTTCTGCGAACACTCCGAAGCAGTGGCACTTGACGAGGGGGAGGGCGTGCGACGGTTCTCGAAGAAGGCACGGCGGGCTGACGCCGCGCCGCTCGCCTGGTGACGTGGGGTGTTATGATCGCTATCGCACCCGCTCACACTGACTAAGGCACAGCTCATGAGTCCACCCGATTCCCTCCCGGCACAGCGGCCGTGGCCGAAATGGATCATGATGTTTGGCGTCTCGTTTGTCTCGTTCTTCGTGTTTGTGACTGTTGAATGGATGCTTTCAAAACTGCTGGAAATTCATCCCAGCGAGTTTGCGGGGCCGATGTTTCTGCTGTGTGCGATCGGCCTGGGATTGCTGTCTGCCCGAGGGTATTGGGGATCGATCTTTGGCTCCACCGTCGCATTTGTCATCTTCAATGGAGTGCTGAATAGTCCGGAATATGGTGCGGCAGGACACATCGCCTATTCCGTGGGCTTCTTCCTGATCGTGACGTTGATCATCCTGTGCGCTGCCGGTTTGCGGAGACTTCTCAGCAGTTTCTCCACAAAAAGCCTGGATGACCACCAGGTCCGATGATCCGGCGGGGTGGCACTGTCACTTGCCTGTCTTTCCCGGGTGTGCCACTGGCTTTGCCCAATACTGTCCGGGAAAATCTTCATGAAATCTTAACTTGCGCTCCCGGGATGGTTGTGGCATGATCCGACGCGATGAAACGTCGTCGCACACGATCGTCGTCGGCAGGAACCACCACCGCTCTGCC
>Ga0335397_10006164_pt1 | contig 15521 bp, 14 predicted proteins | sample MAT04_FD_205740 | JGI IMG/M metagenome (GOLD analysis project Ga0335397, IMG submission 205740) | Freshwater microbial communities from Lake Fryxell liftoff mats and glacier meltwater in Antarctica - MAT-04 (spades assembly) (version 2) ... | reverse complement strand
GGCACGGCGTGCGCGTTTGGCAGCCCGGACCTGCCAACATCGAGTTCGCTGCACAGGACCACCGCAGCGACCTCCCGAGCGCATCGGAACTCGAGCTGAAGCATTCTCTCCGCGTCGATCCGGTCGATCTGTGCTCGAAGTCGGTCCGGAATCGACCCTGACCGTCGCTCAGCTGCGGTTGCCCGGAGTATTGCGTGGTCCAGGTTGTCGATATCCACAATGGTCGGGGCATCGACCAGTCCTTGTAGCGCGAACCACGGCCCGATGTGGCTGATGAGCATGACGTCGTATCGTTCGGCGAGTTGGGGTACGAAGATGTCGCGGAGTCGGCTTGGATCGTCGACGGTAACCGAACGCGGAACCTTCTGAGTCGTCCAGGACCACGCTCGTTTCCAGAGTGAGCGCGTGGCCCGGGGAGCGACCACGAGACGTACCCCCGCAGGCACGGCCGCGGTGTCGAAAGGACCCAAGGAGTCGGGCTCGTCGAAACAAAACACGTCCACTGGTCCAAGCTTGGCCAGCGCCAGGATGAAGTTGGACAGACGCTGGCGGTAGCCGTCGGTCGTTGGCCATGGCCGCACACCGGCGACGACGAGTGAGCGGACGACGGGGGTGCCGTTCACCCAAGCGAGGCGTAGCGGTCGGTGAAACCGGCCACGAGGTCGGGTGGCACGGCGACGTAGTCGTTTGATGCAGTGGCGCTGTGCTCCCGGAGGCTGATCGATGCGACCGTAGAGAGTCCACTGGATGCACGAATCTGCATGATGGTGAGGCCGCACGAGCGCAGCTCGGACTCGAGCAGAGCGACGCGCTCCTCGCGAAAGGCTCTGGTCGATTCGTCTTTCTGTTCGACCTCGTCAACCAAATCATGGTTGAGCGCCTCGAAGAACACGAACGGCTGATGTTTGGTGATCGTGCGCGACAGCCCCTGAATGACCTCGAGTTCTCCCCCCTCGACGTCGACCTTGATCAGGCCCACCTCCGGTATCTCCAGTTCGTCGAGAAACTCATCGCCATGCGCCACGTAGATCTGGTGCATCAGGTTGTAGAAGCCATCAGCTCGAAAACCGGGGGTCGAGCTGGCCATACCATCATCGGTCATTCGGCGGTACAGGGTCAGTGTTCCGTTCCGATTGGAAATGCCGATCGGGAAGAGTCGATGGTGTTTCAGCTCGTTCGTCCGAATGAAGTCGTCGACGAAGAACGCGCAACCAAGCTGCGGTTCGAAGCCGACGTACTCCTGGTCGGGGTCAATCGCCAGAACCTTCAGTAGCGTCTGGCCGATGTTCGCCCCGACGTCGATGAATGTTCCGCCACGTGTTGCGAGTGCCGATCGATAGGCCCGGTCCATCCATCGTTCGTGGACGTTGCGAAGGCTCAGCTGGTTCACGTAGAGCGCATTGGCTCGAAACCGGCTCTCGCCGACCGGAAACTTGGATCCTGCCCCGACAGTGATCAGATTGAGGGCCCGCTGAGCCCGGCGCGCCGCCTTGCGCATCTGAAACGAAATGTCCATGTTGCCCCCGAAGTGAACCGACACGGTAACAATTTTGCCGTGACACCGCAACGTGCGATCTACGCTGACGCCGTGGATTTCGACATGCCTGCTCAAGACGATCCTCGACGAATCGAGGTGCGGTCGTGGCTCGACGACCACCCTCGGCCATCGGGCCGGATGCTCGCCGAGCGAGGGCTCGTTGCGCCTCATTTTCCTGCCCCATGGGGACTCGGTGCCGATCCCATCCATCAGCTGATGATCGACGAGGAGTTGCGTCGCGCCAAGGTTCGGCGTCCCGACAACATGATTGGGATCGGCTGGGCTGGTCCGACCATTCTCCATGCCGGCACCGAGGAGCAGAAGGCCCGCTACCTGATGCCGTTGCTGGCGGGGGAGGAGTTCTGGTGCCAGCTCTTCAGCGAGCCCGGCGCCGGTTCGGACCTGGCAAATCTGGGTACTCGTGCCGTTCGCGATGGCGACGAGTGGATCGTCAATGGTCAGAAGATCTGGAATTCTGGTGCCGAGATGGCTGATCTGGGCATCCTGATCGCTCGAACCGATCCTGATGTGCCGAAACATCAGGGGGTCAGCTATTTCATCTGCCCGATGGACCTTCCAGGTATCGAAGTCCGACCGATCAGGGAGATGACCGGCGTAGCGCTCTTCAACGAGGTGTTCTTCACCGACGTCCGGATCCCTCACGAGTTGCTGGTCGGCGATGTGAATCGCGGCTGGGGCCTTGCCAAGGTGACGCTCGGGAATGAGCGGGTGTCGTTGTCCGGTGGCGGGGCCTTGTGGGGGATGGGCCCTGACGCCTACGACCTGCTCGATGTCGTGCGAGCGCAGGGCGGCACCGAGGATGCGGAACTCCGCGAGCGTCTCGTCGAGCTCTACATCGAGGCCGAGATCCTGCGACTGATTCGACTGCGAACCGTCTCGGCGGCGATCAAGGGTGCGCAACCGGGGCCCGAGGCGTCGATCCGCAAACTGTTGGCCGACGAACACGGCCAGACGATCATGGGTCTAGCGAAAGATCTGGCAGGACCGGCCGGAATGTTGACCGACGTGGGGCCCCTCGGCGCCGATCCGGCACTGTGGCACCACGGTTTTCTCTTCGCTCGCGCGCTGACGATCGGCGGCGGTACCACCGAGGTGCAACGAAACATCCTTTCGGAGCGCGTACTCGGACTGCCACACGACATCGATCCCGAGGACGGCAAGAGCTGGGCGGAGGCCCGGCGCACCACCGCGGCGATGTGAACCCGGCGCACGCGCTCATCACGGGAGCCGGGGGATTTCTGGGCGGGGCCCTGTGCCGTTCGGTCCCTGCTGGATGGCATGTCACCGGCGTGATCCGTCGCTCACCTGCACCGCTTTGCGTTGATGCTGTCGCCTGCGAGCTGACCGACGCGGACGCCGTCGCAGAGATGCTGGCGGCCGTGGCGCCAACGGTGGTCATCCACTGCGCGTACTCCCACGACCGAGCCGACATCGTGGACGCCACGACGGTGACGGCGGCGGCGTGCGCTGCGGCGGGCGTCGGCCTCATTGCCCTCTCGACCGATGTGGTATTCGGGGGTGACAACCCGCCGTACGAAGAGACGGACGTGCCGGATCCCATCATCGACTACGGGCGCGCCAAGCGCGACGCCGAACACGCGATCGTCGCGTCGTGTTCCGACGCGGCGATCGTGAGGACATCGCTCATCGTCGGACGTGATGCCATCGACCCAGTCACCCGCTGGCTGGTCGAGCCCAACCGGCGAGGCGAGACGGTGACCCTGTTCTCGGACGAAGTTCGCGCCCCGGTTCTCGTCGACGATCTCTGTTCCGGTCTCTGGGAACTCGCAGCGATGTCCCCACTCGATCGGTCGGGCTTCTGGCATCTCGTCGGCCCGGATCGGCTGTCTCGAACGGAGCTGGGCGACATCTTGGCGGGCTGGTTCGATCTGGACCGCGACCTGATCCTGGGCGCACCTCAGTCGACATCTGCCACGGTGCGACCCCGCGACGTCTCGCTCGCCTCCGCCCGAGCGCAGGGTCTGTCTTCGTTCCGTCCCCTGTCCCTCGATACAGTGCAGGCCCATGGCTCGGACTCGTGATGGTCAACTGCTCGAACGTGACGACCACGTGGTCACCGCGATCGACATCCCCGGTGTTCCCGCGGGTACACGAGGTCGAGTGAAGCTCGTCAATGGCTTCAAGTGGATGCGCTACTGGGTGATGTTCGACAACGGCCGCGATGTCGGCTCGTTGGATCGCAGCGTCCTCACGCTCGTCGACAAAGCCGGCGAACCCATTGAAATCGTCTGAGTCGACTCAGACACGTCATCCCAGGGGGATCAGATGAAAATCAGCATGCAGATGCCGTACTCCGGCCGCTTCGAGAAGTCCGTCGAGCAGACCGTTGCGCTCGAGAAGGCCGGACTGGACATCGTCTACGTCGCCGAGGCTTACAGCTTCGACGCTGTATCAGCCATGGGGTACGTGGCGGCCAAGACCTCCACGGTGCAGATCGCGTCCGGGATTCTGCCGATCTACACGCGGACGCCGACCCTGCTCGGTATGACCGCTGCCGGACTCGACTACATCTCGGACGGGCGTTGCATCCTCGGGCTCGGTGCGTCGGGCCCGCAGGTGATCGAGGGCTTCCACGGCGTCCACTACGACGCCCCACTCGGTCGGACCCGCGAGATCATCGAAATCTGCCGCAAGCTCTGGGCACGCGAAGAAAAACTGAGCTACGACGGCAAGTACTACCAACTGCCGCTGCCGGTCGAGGACTCGAAGACCGGCGGTCTCGGTAAGCCATTGAAGATCATCAACCACCCACTGCGACCGTCGATCCCGATCCACATCGCGTCGCTTGGACCCAAGAACATCGAGCTCACCGCTGAGCTCGCTGACGGCTGGCTTCCGATCTTCTATGTCCCGGAGAAAGCGGAACTGGCGTTCGGTGAGGGTTTGAAGAAGGGCTACGCCAAGCGAAGTTCCGAGCTGGGCCCGATGGACGTGGTTGCAGGTGGAACCGTGTGCATCGGCGATGATGTCAAGGGAGTGCTCGACTTCGCCCGACCGGCGGTCGCCCTGTACGTCGGCGGTATGGGAGCGCGAGACAAGAATTTCTACAACCAGCTCGTCTGTCGCTACGGCTACGAAGCCGACGCCAAGAACATCCAGGATCTGTACCTCGATGGGCACAAGGACGAGGCCGCAGCAGCGGTGCCACTGGAGCTCCTCGAGGGCATGAATCTCGTTGGCTCGGAGGGCTACGTGCGGGAGCGGCTTGCAGCCTTCCAGGAGGCCGGCGTCACAGTACTGAACGTGAACTTCCCGTGGTCGATGTCCTTCGACGATCAGATCACCCAGCTCGAGATGCTGAAGGCCTGGGTCTGAGAAGCCAGAACGAGGTTCTTGACGGCAGGCTGGAGGTCAGCGCAGGGCGCTGACCCGATCAAGAATGGCTTCGGCTTCGCTGACGAAGCGCTGGACCAACTCGGCGGCGGGCACCAGCGAGTCGATGGCGCCGATGCCTTGGCCAGCGGGCATGAACTCACGGTCGGGATCACCGATGGTTGATGAGTCGTCGCCCAGATGGTTGGCGCCGTCCTGCATCGACTTCACCACCTGCATGGGGAAGGGCTCCGGGACGCCACCGCCCTGTTCGAACTCGGTCACGTAATCCGTCCGGAGCACCCGGCACGTCTTGCCGGTGTAGGCCTTCGTCACGATCGTGTCGTCCTCGCGTGCGGCGAGGATACGGTCCTTGTACCCCATGACGGCGCGTGCCTCAGGGGTGGCGATGAAGCGCGTTCCTACCCAGATTCCATCGGCTCCCAGCGCCAGCGCCGCCACGAGACCGCGACCGTCGAAGATCCCGCCAGCGGCGACCACCGGAACTCGTCCTGCCACCGCATCGACGATCTGAGGCACCAACGCCATGGTGGCGATCTGGCCGGTGTGTCCGCCCGCCTCGGTGCCCTGGGCGACGACAAAGTCGCAGCCAGCGGCAATGGCAGCATCGGCGTGGCGAACTTTGCCGCACATGTTGCCCACCAGAATATTTCGCTCGTGGCAGAGGTCGACGACCTCACGCGGCACGCCCAGCCCCGCCACGAAAACTGTGGCGCCGCCATCGATGATGTCGTTGACCTTGGCGACCATGTCCTGGGGCGCAGCCGTCAGCAGGTCCACGCCGAACGGTTTGGATGTGGCCGCGCGGGTCGCGGCAATCTCGTCGTTCATCTGCTGATGGCTCATCGTGGATGCTCCGAGACAGCCGAAGCCGCCGCCCTCACTCACCGCGGCGGCGACCTGGTGATAGGACACGCCCCCCATCCCTGCGAGCATCACGGGATGCTCGATCTCCAACATGTCGGTCAGGCGAGTCTGCATGGCGGCATGGTAGGCGTCTCGCATGGCCATGGTGGTCCTCGTCGGCTGGGGTGTCTCGACCGTTCGCGGTCGGCGCATCGGGCCCGGTACCATCAGTGAGCGTGTCTGGGGCTCTAGAAGATGAAGACCCGACGTCACTCGCCCCGTCCGCCGCCGCCGATGACTTGACGACGAAAGCCGCGGGCGGGTTCCTCTGGATGCTGATCGGGCTTCTTTCGCTGCAGATCAGCGGTTTCGGGACCTTCGTCGCGGCGGGGAACTTCCTGACACGCGAGGAGGTCGGGTTGGTCGGAGCCTTGCTGACGGTCGTGTTCTGGGTCGACGTGCTGCTCGATCTGGGAATGGGTGCATCACTCATCTACGAACAGGAGTCGGGCCAGTCCGAACGCGTCAGGGTCGCCTTCACCGTGAACAGCGTTGTTGCGGTCATCGTGTCGATCGTCGTATTCGTCACCGCCCCGGCGATTGCCGGGTTCTTCCAGGCCGAATCGGACGTCGACCTGTTCCGAATGGTGGCGCTCCTCGTGCTGGCCAAGGGACTCAACCAGGTTCCCGGCGCGTTACTCCGCCGCGACCTTCGGTTCAAGGTCGCCGTGTTCACGGACCTGACTCGGTCGATCGGTCGATTCACGCTGGCCATCACCCTTCTGTCGATGGGTTGGAAGGCCGAGGCGCTCATCGTGAGCGTTGTCGTGTCCGAATGGGCCGGCGTGGTGCTGACCTGGATCTTCGTTCGCTTCCGCCCGCGGTGGAAGTTCGATCGGCTGATTGCTGCCGACATGTTGAAATTCGGCGCCGCGGTCTTTGGATCGCGGTTGGTGGGCATGTTGTGGCTCAATGGCGACTACCTCGTGATCGGCAATCGACTCGGAGGGAAGTCAAAGGCCTACGGCGACTACTACACCGCGTTCCGGTTGCCAGAGCTGGTCCTCGGCGGCGTTTACAACGTTTTTTCGGGCGTGTCGTTTCCGATGTACTCGGCGGCCCGCGAACTCGGGCCAGACAAGCTGCGAGGAGCGGCATACAAGTCGCTCAAGCTGCTGTGCCTGTTCGGTTTCACGGCGGGCGCGGGGATGGCGCTCATCGCTCGAGACTTCATTCTCACCGTGTGGGACGAGGGGTCGAGCGGCGCCATTCGGCCCATGGAGCTTTTGTGTGTGGCCGGGGCATTCGTGGCTGTTGGTTACGCGTCCGGTGACATCTTCAATGCCATCGGTAAGCCCCGCATCGGTCTGTACCTGAACCTCGCTGGGACGCCAATTCTCATCGGCGGGTTTCTCGCGGTGGTCTCCCATGGGATCGTTGCCGTTGCTCTGGTCCACCTGTGTGTGATTGTTCCGTACTCGGTGGTGCGCCTCGAGGTGGCGAACCGCCTCATCGGCACGACGTGGTCGGGGAGTTTGCGAGCGTTGCGTCCGGCGTTCTGCGCGGCGGCCGGCGTTGTTGCCTTGGCGCTCCCGTTCCGGCTGTTGGTCGGATCAGGGTTTCTGACGGGCCTCACCATCACAGCACTTGGCGCTGTTGGTGCGATGGCGGGATTGGCGATCGGCGATCGAGCGACCTTCGGCGAATTGCATGGTCTGGGTCGAAAAGCCATCGGGCGCTGACGGACGACCGGCCACGCGACGATCCGTGGCAGCCCGCTCGCGCGGATAGCTACCGGCGGGTAGCTTGCGTCGCCCGCGAATCTGCGTACAGTTCTGCGCCATGGCATCACTTGAGGGACTCAAGCGGCGGGCGAAGTCGTACAAGCCGCACGTTCAATCAGCATTCATCGTCTATGTGACACCCCGGAAGTCGCCGATCACGGAGGTCGATGATCAGTTCGACGTGGTGGAGTTGACCGAGCCGAACGATCCGCTGCTCGACCAGATCACGCAGCCCTGGCAACGCAAGGGCGCCCGCAAGATGTTGGCAGCGAAGCGATGCAGGGTGATCGTCGCGTTGGTGGACGGCAAACCCATCGGACGTATTTGGGAGATCAACGCGTCCGAGACGGCGTACTTCTCCGGTATCCCCCGCGTGAAGCTGGCACAGGACGAGACGTTCTTGTTCGACCTCTTCGTCGAGCGCGAGTATCGGCGCTCGAACATCGGTATGACCATGGCGGACTACTTCTTCAAGATGTACGACCCAGACCACGGGGACAAGGTGAGTTACGTCTACGGCTTCGTGAGCTACGAGAACTCGCCATCGATCATGTGGCACTACTCGATCGGCTTCAACATCGTTCAGACCATCAACTACCTAGCCATTGGCGATCGAATCAAGTGGAAGATCCCGTTGTCGGACAATCCTCGTTTCGGCATCATGTCTCGCGCAGGGCGACACACCGACCCTGACAAGGAGCTCTTCGGTACGTCGCTCTTCCCGAACCTGTAGCCGTCAGGTCGGACGGAACGATCCTGGTCCGGTGAACATCTTGCGGTGCCACCTCGACGGCGTGAACGCCAACGCCCTCGGATAGTCCTCGAAGAGCCAGCGGCCGAAGTTCCGACGCGTCCACGGCGTGAGCCCGCACAACCAGAGCGCGATTCTGACGCCCTTTCGATGTCGAAGTGCTCGGGTGAGCAGCCTCGACATGCGATGGTCGTCGACCAACTCGCGCTCGATGGTGCGCCGATAGGACGACTGCGCTGCGTCGGGGTCGGCCCAGTGGGTGTTGATCTCGGTGGCGGCGAGCCGACCCGACAACAGGGCCTGTCCGATGCCTTCACCTGTCATCACGTCGCAGGCAGCGACTGCGTCCCCCACGAAGACCACTCGTCCTGCTCCAGTCGAGAGGTCGCCGATCCGACACGGGATGGGCCACGCGCGGTGCGAACCTTCGAGTTCGGCGTCGGGGCCGAGCCAAGCGCGAATGTGGGGTCGCGACAGAAGATCAGGCCAGAGCCACTTCATGTCGCGCACCGTGTGCGACTCGTCCCGGGAAATACCGAAGCCGATGTTCGCACGGCCATCGGGCAGCGGGAACGACCAGAAGTAGCCGGGCAGGAAATCTGGTTCGAACGTCACGAAGATCTCCGATGCCGCTCGGGCCGACACGTTCGACACGTACTGACGGAACGCATGCCACTCGCCCCGGTAGCCAGGCTCGGCGAGGCCCAGCATCTTGCGGGTGGGTGACCACATACCGTCGGCGGCGATCACCCACGGAGCGGAGAGTGAACCTGTTGATGTCTCGACGATGATGGTGCCGGAGCCGGTGTCCGAGACTCCGGTGACGTCGGTACCCTCGAGCACCGTCACGCCAGCCTTTCTCGCCAGGTCGACCAAGGCGGCGTCAAGATCGAGTCGCGTCGCGATGGCGGTGAACTGGCCGCCCGTCTCCGGCATCGGCACGTGAACTCGAGCGCCTTTCGGGCCCTGAACGTAGACATCGTTCACCGGCTTCCAGGAGGCAACGGTGGCGGGCTCCAGCCCCAGCCATTCGAGTTGCCGGAGGGCTCCGGCCGTCAATCCGTCGCCGCAGATCTTGTCGCGGGGGAATGTTGCGCGGTCCACCAGGGTGACCGAACGACCAAGTCGGGTCGCAGCGATCGCCGCGGCGGCTCCGGCCGGACCGGCACCGATCACGATCACGTCAGATGCCATGAGGGCAAGGCTACGCAGTCATCGAGGTGGACGGCCACGCAGATCAGGTTCGCGAGCCTGTGGGGTCCCGGCTCCCTGGGTCCGTGTTGGTACCGTTTCTCGAGGTGTCAGGGATTTCCTCATGGCCGCGGAGTCAGAAGCAGCGGAACACCATCACCGCAGACTCAGGCGAGGTCCAAGATGTCATCGAAACCCTGCCGGAGGCAATCGAGCAATAGTGCTGGATCTGGCACTGCTGCCGGATCAGAATTCACGCCGATGTTCAAGTCGTTCTGATAGCTCAGCAGCGTGATGTTCAACGCCGCGCCGGCCATGGGGCCGAACGGGAACTGGCTGATCATCTTCGCGCCGGCGAGATACACCGGGAACGGGGCGCCGGGTACGTTCGATGTGGTGAAGTCAACGGACTTCACCATGGAACCGAACAGGGCGGTGACCGCTGTAGTGGGGAGGCGATTCAAGACGTTGGAGAGTGGTTCGACGAGCTGGTTGGCCGGCTCGTCTCGAGCGTTTTCGACCATGGCGCGAATGGCCTGCATGTGTTCGACCGGGTCCTCGATATCGATCGGCAACTCGATTCGCGCCGGGACGAAGGCATTGCCCGCGACGTTCTCCATCGCGTTGGTTCGTACGCTGATCGGAATCGCCATGCGGAGTTCGTCACAGTCGATGCCGTGGAGCACGTGATACTTGTAGAGGCCCCGAGCGACGCCGCCCACGAAGGCATCGTTCATCTTGCCGCCGCCGACTTTGGCTGCCAACTTGGCTCGATCGAGCGGGACGGTGAGGGTGTCGAAGCGGCTGGAGAGCGATCGACCGGTCATGAGGGGCGACATGGGGTGCGAGACCGGCCGCAGTACTCGACCGATCGAGGCGGCCAGCTCGCCAGAACTGCCGACGCTTCCCACCGGATCGCTGAGCACCGAGGAGACAGTTGAGCCGACACCCGTTGCTGATCGCTTGATGATGCCGAGTTGGCGTCGTCGTTCGTGATCGAAAGCATCGACGAAGCGTTCCGATTGGTTCATGACATGAACCTCGGGCGGGGGCGGCATCTCCCGCTCGGCGGCATCGGGCTCCATGTCGAGCAACTCGAGTTGGAGCTTCATGCCGCCCACCCCGTCGGTGATGGCGTGATGGAGCTTCATGATGATGGCGGAGTACTTGTTCTCGAGTCCCTCGACAACCACGGCGCGCCAGAGCGGGCGGGCGCGATCGAATCCGCTCATGGCGATCGGCTCGGCGATCGAGAGGAGATCCCGCATGGTTCCTTTGCCCGGGGCGCGCACCCACCACAAATGGAATCCGAGGTCGAAGTGCGGATCTACCTCCCACCGCGGCGGGGCCACGGAGAACGGGTTGGCTCGAACACGTTGGCGAAGCCTTGGAATGACCCGACTCATCCGCTCGAATCGCTGCGTCAACACCTCGTGGCTCAACGCCCGGTCGATCACCATGACCGAGGTGATGGTCGAACGGAGCGCTGGATCCTTTTCGATATTCCACATCAACGCGTCGGCATCGCTCATGCGGTGCTCGAAGCGGATCGATTCGTCGCTCACGTGGTCCCCCAGCTCTTCGAGTGCACAGTCTGCCGTATCAGCGCCGCCTCTGCCCCAGCAGCAAGGCGGTCGAGCGATCAGTGCGCAGGCGGATTGCAGTTGTAGTCGGCCCGGTAGTTCTGGGAGTCGGTTCGACCGTCGACGAACGTTCGCGCTCGGACGACAGTGACCCTCCCGCACCCCGACGGCGGAGTGACCGACTGTTGCACACCCGTGGCGTAGCGGGTAGAGAAGAGCTGCACCGTCAGTGTGGAGTTCGTGTAGGTGGGCCACAACAGCACGCCGTACGGAGTGTTGTTCGTGACCTTGAGGTCGACACTCGGATAGGCGAGCGTCGCCTCGCGACCGAAGGGGTACCGGCTGATGTAGATCGAATGGGCCTTGTGATCGGGGATGTCGAGCCCGCCGAAGAACGCCGCATTGAAGAAGGTCGTAGCGAACTGCGACACGCCGCCGCCGACATCTTCGGAGAATTCGCCTTTCTCGATCACCGGCGCTGTGACGAAACCCTTTTCGACGGTGCGCCGGCCCACGAAATCGTTGACCGAGAAGGTCGCTCCTGGAGCGATCACGGCGCCGCGGGTGATGTCAGCGATCCGATGGATGTTCTTGACCCGCGGTTGGCCCGCCGGATGCTTGGTAGTGAACTCGCCGATGACGCTGTTGATGCCGAGTGACTGGGCTGCTGCCAGGCCCTCGGCAGCAGTGATGGTCACCGGGTCAACGTCGATCGTGGTGGTACCAGCGAGCAGCCCGGCGGTGATCTGTCTGGGAGCGTCAGCGCTGCAACACGCGATCGAGTCAGCGCCAGCGCTGGGGACGGGCACACCCCCGACGACATTGAACGTCACGCCAGTGGGATTGAACGACGTCGTCGCCGTCTGGTCGAAGATCTTCTTGACGAACGCTGGGTCGAGGTCGAGGCGACCTGACACGCCGTCGAGGACCACTCGGAAGCCGGGGCGGAAGAGCGCGCCGTCGATGGTCTTGGTCCGATCGCCGAACTTCAGGGTGATCTCGCCACTGGTTGTTGTGGTGGCTGCGGTAGCGAGTTTGGCGATGGTCTCATCGGAGACAGCGGGCGGCGTCTCGATGCGAGGGGCCGAGACCGCAATCGTCTCGGTCGCCGACCCGACCTGGGTGGGGATGGCCCCGAGCAGGTGGCTGATGTCGATGGCAGTTCCCTTGGCGCCCGGCACCAACGTGATGCCGGCATCGGTGGCCTTCACCGTTGGTTCGACGGGCGTAGTTCGACGAGGTCCCTCGAGCGCGGCGACTCTGGCAGTCAGTTTCGGTTGATCGATGGACAGACGGAGATCAACGTTGCGGTCCGCTACGAGTGACTTGACCCAGCGCAGGGGCGCCAGTGGCCCTGGGTCGTGACGCCCCGCCTCCATGACGGCGGCCGACGTGGCGGAGGCATCCACGGAGATTCCCAGCTCGGCTGCGGTCGACTCGACGGCGAACGCACCAGCGTCGATGGTCACGGTGGTGGAGGCCATGGTGGATTGGAGTTCATCGATGGCCGACTTGAGCTCGGCTTCGCTCTTGCCCGAGACATCTCGATGAGCGACCTGCACACCGCGCATGACCAAGCCGTCCTGGTTGGAGCGATCGATGGCCCACGCGGTGCTCACCAGAGCGACGACGATCAACGGGGTCGCGAGCACGATGAGCAGGAGCTTCCGGGCACGGGACACGCCGATAGTCTGGCAAGGAATCGACGGTGTTTCGGGTCAATCCCTGAACGTCAGGCTCAGGATCGGAAGAGACCATCATGGACGAAGCACGAGATCGCCTGTGCGACGGCCGTATCTGTGTCGTAACTGGCGCCGGCCGGGGGATCGGCCGTGAGTATGCGCTGATGCTCGCGGCACAGGGCGCGAAGGTCATCGTGAATGACCTCGGTGGGTCCCGAGACGGGTCGGGATCGGATCTCGGCCCTGCTGAGGAGGTGGTTGCCGAGATCATCGCCGGTGGAGGTGAAGCGGTTGCCAACGGTGACAGCGTGTCGGACTGGGCCGGTGCCGAGCGGTTGATCGGCCAAGCGGTCGACACTTTTGGTGGTCTCGACGTCGTGATCAACAACGCGGGGATTCTTCGGGACCGGACGTTGGCGAACATGAGTGAGCAGGAATGGGATTCGGTCATCAATGTGCACCTGAAGGGCACCTTCGCTCCAGCGCATTTCGCCGCCGCCCACTGGCGAGATCGCGCCAAGGCTGGCCACACCAACGACGGGCGCATCATCAACACCACATCGGTGTCGGGCATCTACGGGAACCCGGGTCAAACCAACTACGGGGCCGCCAAGGCTGGAATCGCAGCGTTCAGTTTCATAGCGTCGCTTGAGCTCGGGCGCTACGGAGTGACGGTCAACGCTGTGGCGCCAGCTGCGCTCACGCGGATGACCGAGGATCTCAAAATGGGCCAAGCAACGGACGCTGTCTCAACCATGTCGCCGAAATGGATCGCACCGATCGTGTGCTGGCTGGCGTCGGCTCAATCGTCGCATGTCAGTGGACGGGTGTTCGAGGCATCTGGCCACGTGCTGGCGGTGGCGGAGGGCTGGCATCGGGGTCCCTCGACCCGGCCCACAGCTGATCCGCACGAAGTCGGGGAGCTGGTGCGCCATCTCCTGGTCACCGCTCGCCCCTCCGCCGACATGAACGGTGCAGATCGCCGTAGCTAGATCGTCAGCGGAACACGTGCTCCCACTCGTCGAGCTGCTCAGAACAGGCGCAACTCGTTCGACTCGAGTCCACGGAGTTCGTCGTAGTCCACCTCGATGCACGTAATGCCGCGAGCTTGGGCCATGACCTTGGCCTGCGGCTTGATGCTCTGAGCGACGAACATGCCGCGGACGGGCCGCAGCCTGGGATCCAGATCAAGCCGCTCGAGGTAGCGGGCGAGTTGCTCGACCCCGTCGATGTCGCCGCGACGTTTGATCTCGACAGCCACGACCCCACCGTTGTGGTCTCGGCACAGCAGGTCGACGGGACCGATGTCGGTGGGAAACTCTCGCCGAACCAGCGTGAGTCCATCGGCGATGGAGCCCGGATGCTCGGCGAGGAGGATTTGGAGATGCGCCTCGACTCCGTCCTTCTGGAGCCCTGGATCGATGCCCATCTCGATGCTCGTGTCGCTGAAGACCTCCTCGATCGTGATCGTGATCGTCTCACCCTTGGGATTGGAGACCTCCCACTGATCGTGGGCCTCAACGAGGTGGTTGGGTGCGTTCATCCAGTTCAGAGGCTTGTAGGCGCCGCCATCAGCGTGGATGGCAACGCACCCGTCGGCCTTCACCATCAGAAGACGGATCGCTGACGGCAGATGTGCGGTCAGCCGACCGACGTAGTCCACTGAACAACGGGCAATCACGAGTCGCACGGGGCGACTGTAGATGACCGGCGCTCGGGTGAAGTTGCGTCCCGATCTCGACGACGTGATCACGGCTGAAGCCACGTTCGCAGCATCGTTGTCGGGAGGAACAGGTCGCTCGCGATGCGTCGATTCCGGGAATTGGTCAGGCAAACTGTCCGAATGAATTCAACAGTTGTGGTGAGGCCGATGCGGCCGGACGATCTCGACGCGGTCTCCGCCATGTTCGGACGTGCCTTCGAAGACGATCCAGTGATGGAGCACGTCTTCGGCCCCCACGCGAACATGCTCGAGGACTGCACCCGGCTCTATCGGATGTTCTGCGGCTCGCACATCTCCTCAGGCGAGTCGTTGGTCGGCGACGACGTGGCAGGCGCGGCGTTGTGGGCACCACCGGGAACGTGGCGACTCGGCTGGAGCACACAGCTCCGCTTGGCACCCCGTCTGCTCCGGCTCCTCAAGGGTCGATCGCTGAGCGTTCTGCGAGACTTCACCCGACTCGAGCACGTCCATGCGGCAATGCCGCTCGACCACTGGTACCTGTCCGTGCTCGGCACGGACCCGCCGCGCCAGGGCCAAGGCGTTGGGGCTGCGGTGATGGCACCCGTTCTCGAGCGCTGTGACGAGTTCGCTCAGGGCGCTTACCTGGAGAGCTCCAAGGAAGCGAACGTGCCGTACTACCGACGCTTCGGATTCGAGGTGGTCGAGCCGTTCCGCTTCACGAACGGCCCACTGATCTACCCCATGTGGCGTGACCCTCAGCCGGCCTGACGTGCCGCTCAGAGGGACGGGCCCGGCGGGTCAGGCCCGGGCGTTCTTGAGGTTCTTGGCCAGCTTGGCTCGATCACCCATGGCGAGATGGACCTTGCGGAGCCGAACGAAGTTCGGGGTCACCTCGACACATTCGTCAGCCTCGATGAACTCGAGTGCCTGTTCGAGCGTCGGGACACGCGCCGGAATCAGTGGAATCGTGTTGTCCGACGATGACGTCCGCATGTTGGTGAGCTTCTTCTCACGGGCGATGTTGACGTCCATGTCGTCCTGACGAGAGTTCTCGCCCACGATCATGCCCTCGTAGACCTCGGTGGTGG